>Ga0302326_10008511_pt1 | contig 22619 bp, 23 predicted proteins | sample Palsa_T0_3_FD_202264 | JGI IMG/M metagenome (GOLD analysis project Ga0302326, IMG submission 202264) | Peat permafrost microbial communities from Stordalen Mire near Abisko, Sweden - Palsa_T0_3 | ecosystem: Environmental > Terrestrial > Soil > Palsa > Peat permafrost | place: Sweden: Abisko... | reverse complement strand
CCGACCCCGGCGACGGCCGGGTCGTGCACGTCCGCATCACCGACGCAGGCCGCGACCTGGTCGCACGCCGCCGCGCCAGCCGCGCCGAGCGGCTCTCCGGGCTGATGACAAGGCTCAGCCAGGAGGATCAGGACGCCCTCGCAGCGGCACTGCCGGCCATGCAGGCACTGGCCAGTGTCAGACGCGATCCGCTTGAGCCGTCCGCGCAGGACTGAGGACGCCGGGCCACCCGGCAGGTTGGAGCACTGATGAGCGGGACTGCCGCTAGCCCTTTCCGGCAGCCGAAGGCAGTTTTCGCTGTCGCGTTCGCCTGCGTGGTGTCCTTTATGGGCATCGGCCTGGTGGACCCGATCCTGCCCGCCATCTCCCACGAGCTGAAGGCCTCGCCAAGCGAGGTTACGCTGCTGTTCACCAGCTACCTGGTGGTCACCGCGGTAGCGATGCTCATCACGAACTACGTCTCCAGCCGGATCGGCGCCAAGCGCACGCTGATCGCGGGCCTGATCCTGATCGTTGTCTTCAGCGCGGCCGCCGGAGCGTCTCCGTCTATTAGCGCCATCATCGGCTTCCGGGCCGGCTGGGGCGTCGGCAACGCACTGTTCATCGCCACCTCGCTGGCCGTCATCGTCGCCTCTGCCAGCGGCGGGTTCGCCGGGGCGATCGTGCTGTATGAGTGCGCTCTCGGCGTCGGCATCGCGTTCGGCCCCCTGCTCGGCGGCGTGCTCGGGGAGGTGAGCTGGCGCGGCCCGTTCTTCGGGGTGTCGGCGCTGATGGCGATCGCCCTGATCGCCACGATCGTGCTGGTGCAGCCGATGCCGCTGCCGGAGAAGAAGACCGGACTCTCGGCCCCGCTGCGCGCGCTGCGCCACCGCGGCCTGCTGACCCTGTCGCTGACGGCACTCTGCTACAACTGGGGCTTCTTCACCGTGCTGGGCTACGCGCCCTTCCCGATGAACCTCAGCCCGATCGAGCTGGGGCTGGTCTTCACTGGCTGGGGCATCCTGGTGGCGATATTCGCCGTCTTCGGCGCGCCGCGGCTGCAGGCCAGGCTCGGCATCGCCCGGACGATGTACGCGAACCTGTTCCTGTTCGCCATCGTGATCCTGATCATCGCCCTCTGGACGACGGACCGGGCCGTGCTGATCCCGGCGGTCATCATCTCGGGCATCTTCATCGGCGTCAACAACACCGTGACCACCCAGGCCGTGATGACCATCGCGCCGGTTGAGCGCCCGGTCGCCTCGGCGGCCTACAGCTTCGTCAGGTTCATCGGCGGGGGGCTGGCCCCCTACGCAGCGGGCCGGCTGGTCATCGCGCTCAACATCCACGTTCCCTTCTTCATCGCATCGGGCGCGGTCCTGGCCGGAATCCTCATCCTGTCGACCGTGCACCGGCGGCTGGCCGATGCTGAGCGGGTGCAGGCCGAGCAGGTGACTGGCAGCCACGCGCCTGCCGCCAGGCCGGCCGAGCGCGTCGTCGCGGTACCCGCCAGTTCCGCTCGCTACAGCGCTGGCCGCGACACCGCCGCCGAGGCGGCCGGTGTCATCCTGGCCGCGGTGAACGACCAGCCGATCGCGAGCATGGTTACCGAGGCAGCCGCACGGCTTGCCGCCCAGGACGGTCGCGCAGTGCATGTCGTGCACGCACGGGAGGTCGCGGTCGCCAGTGACATCGGTGTTCAGGACGAGGACCTGGACGCCGCCAGGGCGCTGGTGCGCCGGCACCTCGATCAGCTGGCTGCCCACCGCGTGCCGGCCGAGGGACAGATCCTGCTGCATGCCGCCGATCACGGCGCCGCCGGGCGGATGGTCGCCGAGTACGGTACGGCGGTGGCCGCGGAGACGATCGTCATCGGCACGCCCACCCATGGCGGCCTGCCAGCCGCCATCGACGGCAGCGTCAGCCGGGAGCTGCTCAGGTCGGCGCAGAGCAACATCCTCATCATCAATCCGGCCGCTCTGCTCTCCCCGGCCACCCCCGCAGCCGAGCTGCCCCGCTCAAGCGAGGCCCCAGCGCCAGTGTGAGCCAGGAGCAGTATGAGCGTGAGGCAGGCGATCGTCCGTCAACGTTGAAAGGGATGAGGCACGTGGCAGGACGCGTAGAAGGCAAGGTCGCATTCATCACCGGAGCGGCCCGCGGTCAGGGCCGCAGCCACGCCATCCGGCTCGCGCAGGAAGGCGCCGACATCATCGCGATCGACCTGTGCGCCCAGGTCGACTCCGTTCCCTATCCGATGTCCACCCCCGACGACCTGGCGCAGACAGTCAGGGAGGTCGAGGCACTCGACCGCCGCATCGTGGCGACGCAGGCGGACGTCCGCGACTACGGCGCGGTCAAGGCGGCTCTGGACGCGGGCGTGGCGGAGCTCGGACGGCTGGACATCGTCGCCGCCAACGCCGGCATCTCCTCGGTCGGACGCGCCGAAGAACTGCCGGAGCAGACCTGGCAGGACATGATCGACATCAACCTGACCGGCGTCTGGCACGCTGCCAAGGCGGCGATCCCGCACCTGAAGGCGGGCGGGCGCGGCGGCTCGATCATCATCACCAGCTCGGCGGCCGGCCTGATGGCGATGGAGAACATCGGGCACTACGTGACGGCGAAGCACGGCCTGGTCGGCCTCATGCGGACGCTGGCGCTGGAGCTCGCGCCCGACAGTATCCGGGTCAACTCGCTGCACCCGACGACCGTGAACACCGCGATGATCCAGAACGCGCCCACCTACGCGCTGTTCCGGCCGGATCTGGAGAACCCGACGGCGGAGGACGCCGCCGAGTCGCTCCTGACCCTCAATGCGCTGCCGGTCAAGTGGGTGGAGCCGATCGACATCAGCAACGCGCTGCTGTTCCTGGCCTCCGACGAGGCCCGCTACATCACCGGCGTGACGCTGCCCATCGACGCGGGCTGCGTCATCAAGTAGAAGGGAGCGATCCCATGGCTGGGAGAGTGCAGGGCAAGGCCGCCTTCATCACCGGAGCGGGCCACGGCCAGGGCCGCAGCCACGCCATCCGCCTCGCCGAGGAGGGCGCCGACATCGTCGCCGTTGACATCTGCCGCGACTATGACACCGTGCCGTACGGCATGGCCACGCCCGAGGAGCTCGCCGAGACGGTCAAGGCTGTGGAGGCGCTGGACCGGCGCATCGTTGCCAGCCAGGCCGACGTACGGGACGCCGAGGCGCTCAAAGCCGCTGTCGACGAGGGCGTGGCCCAGCTGGGCCGCCTGGACATCGTCTGCGCGAACGCGGGCATCTGCACTGTGCAGGCCTGGGACGAGGTCACCCCGCAGGTGTGGCAGGACACGCTGGACACCAACCTGACCGGCGTCTGGAACACGATCGTCGCCTGCGTCCCGCATCTCATCGCGGCGGGCGGCGGCTCGGTCATCTGCACCAGCTCGACCGCCGGCATCAAGGGCCTGCCGTTCCTTGCGCCGTACGTCGCCGCCAAGCACGGCGTCGTGGGGATTGCCAGGACGATGGCCAACGAGCTGGCCGCGCACAGCATCCGGGTCAACACCGTGCACCCGACGGGCGTGCAGACGCCGATGGGTGAAGGCCTCGGCGGCCTGGAGGCACTGATCCAGCGCGACCCGAGTATCGGGCCCATCTTCATGAACACGCTGCCGGTCGAGAGCGTGGAAGCGCGCGACATCAGCAACGCGGTCCTGTTCCTGGCCTCGGACGAGGCCCGCTACGTCACCGGGCTGGAGTTCACCGTCGACGCCGGGAGCACGATCCGGTGACCCGGCCTGAAAGCTCCTTGCGGATCAGCACCGTCAGGGACAGAGTCCGCCGGCACCTGGTCGGCCGCGAGCGCGAGCTTGACCTGGTGCTGGCGGCCGTGGCTGCCGGGCGCGACATCATCCTGGAGGGACCGCCCGGCACCAGCAAGAGCACCCTGCTGCGGGGCATTACCGCGGAGTGGGGCATCCCGCTGGTCTTCGTCGAGGGCAACGCGGACCTGACGCCCGCCAAGCTGGTCGGCCACCACAACCCGGCCCGGGTGCTGCGAGAGGACTACACCGCCGACAACTTCGTCGACGGGCCGCTGCTTCAGGCGATGCGGTCCGGCGGATTCCTGTACATCGAGGAGTTCAACCGGGCGCCCGAGGACACTATCAACACCCTGCTCACCGCCATGGCCGAGCGCCAGATCGCGGTACCGAGGGCCGGCACCGTGACGGCCGGCCCGACCTTCCGCGTCATCGCCTCGATGAACCCCTACGACAATGTCGGCACCACCAGGCTGTCGACGTCCGTGCATGACCGGCTCTGCCGGCTCGCGGTCAGCTACCAGGACGCCGAGGCTGAGCGCGGCATCGTCGCGCTGCGCGCTCCGCTGCCCGATGCCGACCCTGAGCTTTATGACCGGCTGGTCGCGGATGCCGTAGCGGTGACCAGGGCCACCAGGGACCATCCGGACGTCCGGCAGGGCAGCAGCGTCCGCGGCGCGATCGATGTGACTCTCGTGGCTGGTCAGCTGCTTGACCTCGCCGACGTGACCGGGGCTGAGGCGACCGCGGCTGAGGCGACCGGGGCCGATGCGACCGCGGCTGGCGAGAGCCGGGCCGATGACAAGCGCTACCCGGAGATCGTCTACGACGCAATGGTCGTCGCGCTGTCCGGCCGGATCTTCCTGGACGAGACCGTCGAGGCGACGGCCGAGGCCGTCCTGCGGCAGATCTGGGAGGACCGGTTCATTCTCGGGCCGGCCACGGCCGCGCCCGGTTGAAGAGCAGTCGCGACCGACTCGCCGGTCCGCAGGCCGGCCGGGCGCACGCAGCGACTGCAGCCGCTGCGGCGCAAGCCGAAGGCACTCGACAGCGAACCCCAGCTGCTCGAGCCCGCGAAAGGCGGTGCGAGCGGTTTCGTGCTTGCCGGCCCCCACGACCGCAGTGGACGCGGCCCCGCACGTCCCGGCAGCGGGAGCCCGGCGCTGACGGGGGAGCAGGGCACGCTGCTCGCAGCCGCCCCCGAGGACGGCCAGCCCGATCCTGAAACCGTCCGGCGCGCCCGTCAGATCGCCGCGCGGCTGGCCATGCCGCGCCCGCGGCGAGACATCAGCGCACGCCGCGGCGTCGGCGAGCTCGCCAGCGTCCGGTACCGCGGCGGTTCGGACGACATTGACCTCGACGCCACCATCGACCAGCTCGTCGAGCACCCGGTGCCCGAGGATGACGACATCATCGTCCGCGAGCGGGTGCGCACCCGGCGCAGTGTGGTCCTCCTGGCCGACGTGTCCGGTTCCATGCGCGGCGAGCGCGTCCGCACCGCCGCCGCCACGGTCGGCGCACTCGGTGCCGAGCTGGCCCGTGATGACGTGGCGGTCGTGGCGTTCTGGTCGGACGCGGCGGTCCTGAGCCACCTGGGTCAGCGGATCCCGCCCCAGCAGCTGCTTGACGCCATGCTCCGCATTCCGGCCAGGGGCCTGACCAATATCGCCTTCCCCCTGCAGGTGGCTGCGAGGGAACTGGGCCTCGTTCCCGCCCTGGATGCCAGGGTCATCCTCCTGTCAGATTGCGTGCACAACGCCGGCCCGGATCCCCGCCCGTTCGCGGCTCGCCTCGCCCGCCTCGACGTCCTGCTCGACGCCTCGGGCGAGCAGGATCCTGATCTTGCCCGCGACCTGGCCCGCCTCGGGCGGGGAAGGCTGCGTAGTATCCGGACTTACCAGGACGTCGCGCCCGCGCTGAGCGCGATCTTCGCCAACTGAGGAGAGCCCATGTCCGTTGTCGTCGTCGCCACCATCGTGCCGCTGCCCGAGCACCGGGACGAGGTCATCGCCGCGTTCACCGAGACGATCGCGCAGGTCCACGGCGAGGACGGCTGCGAGCTGTACAGCCTCAACGAGGCGCCGGACCGGCTGATCATGATCGAGAAGTGGGCGAGCCCGGAGGCGCTGGCGGTGCACAGCAAGGGCGCGAACCTGGCGGCGCTGAACCCGAAGCTCCGCGGGAAGGTTGCCGGGGCGCCGGAGGTGATCGTGCTGCAGCAAGTGCCGGCCGGTGATACGGCGAAGGGCGCCCTGTAAGCAGCTGAAACCCAGTTGCGGCACTGCCGGTGCCGCTGCTGAAGTTGCCAGCATGAGGGGCATCACGCCAGCTGAGCTCGCCGCTTTCCGCGAGCAGGGTTACCTGGTGATCCCTGACGCACTCGATGCGCGGCAGCAGGCGTTCGGGCATCGGACCGCGGCCGCGATGCTGACGGCCGAGCCGCCTGCCGCCGGTCAGACCGGGCCGTACTTCCTGTGGCCGCGGTTCGGCGCCGCCGCGGCGGCCGCCGGGGATGACGCCGTGCCAGACGGCTGCGGGCATCAGCACGGCCTGCTGCGCTTCTACCATGCCTCCGGCATCGCGGACCTGGCCGCCGGACTGCTGCGGCCGGGCCTGCCGCCGGAGGAGCCGGACTTCGCGCAGCTGGCCACGACGATCCCGCCGTGGCCGCATCGTCCCGGCGCCCCGCATGTCGATGGCATCAGCCCGCCTTCGCCCGCCGGGATACCGGGCACGTTCTCGCTGCTCGCGGGCGCATGGCTCACCGACCACCGGCAGCTCAACCAGGGCAACCTGTGGGTCTGGCCCGGAACTCACCTGCGCTTCGGCGCGTATCTGGCCGAGCACGGCGCCGACGCGCTGAGTTCGCTGCATCCCGAGCCCTATCCGCCGGTCGAGCTCGGTGAGCCGGTCCAGGCGACCGGGCCGGCCGGCAGCGTGCTGTTCGCGCACTACCTGCTCGCGCACAACATCGGCGGCCACGACGGCCCGGCCGGTGGGCCGGTGCGGCAGGTTGTCTACTACCGGCTGCACGCCGCCGGGCACCAAGGCCGGTGGCGCGAGGCCGTTACTGACCCGCTGGCCGAGTTCCGGGAGCCGTAGCGGCTACAGGTAGAAGCTGGTGCCGACCGCGTTGGGGACGAAGACCTCGCCGAACCTGGCCGACATGGCGTGCTGCGCCCGCCACCCCGTGCAGTGCGCCGGCACCAGCCAGTCGGGATTCAGCTCGGCCAGGTCGTCCAGCACCTGCGGGATCAGCGGCTCGAAGATCGGCCCGTTGAGGTGGAAACCGCCGATCAGCGCGTGCAGCGGCTGCCCGCCGGTCAGCAGCCGCGCGTACCGGGCGATGTTCACCACTCCCGCGTGCCCGCAGCCGGTGATCACCACCAGGCCCTTATCCGCCACATTGACGATCAGCGCCTGGTCATCCAGCACGAGGGGATCGGGCTGCCAGCTGCCGGACAGGAACGCCTGCTGCGGCGGGAAGCCAGGCTCATAGCCGGTAACGCGCGGTACCTCCCCGGTGATCAGGACGGAGTCGCCGAACAGGAAGCTGGGCTGCTCGTCCTCGATGATCTCGAAGCCGGCCTCGGTCAGCGCGCGCTTGCTGGTCGTGGGCAGCTCCAGCGGGTCCCGGCCGGGCAGGATGATCCGGCGGCGGCGCCAGAAATGCGGATGGATGAGCACGGGCAAGTTCGCCCGGCCGACCGCCCGGACCAGGCCGTCGAAGCCGGTTGTGTGATCGAAGTGGCCGTGGCTGCACACGACAGCTTCAATTGACGACGGGTCGATGCCCAGCCGGCGCATGTTCTCGGACATCCCGTCCGGGCTGGTGCCCGTGTCGAACAGGAACCGGTGCTCGGTCCCGCCTTTGCTGATCGTGACCAGCGCGGAGAACCCGTGCTCGGCGATGAGCACGTCGGGCGCCGTTCCGCCGTCCATCAGCGCCGCAGGCCGGGCCGGCCCGCGGCTGGCACGACCCCGGCGAGCGGGGCCCTGGTCCGGCATGAAGGTGTCGGTGACGTTGTCGATCAGCGTCGTCACCACCACGGAGTCGACCGGTTCCAGGGCGACGATCATGCGCGCCTCGGCGTCCTCAGGCAGCGACTGCGGTCTTGGGGTCGTAGCGCTCTCGTCGATGCACACTGACTCATCGTAGGAACTTCGTCGGCCGGAGGCTGACCAGTTATGCTCGCGGCGTGCGAGTTACGGGTCCTGACGGCTACTGGGTCAGTGATGACCCGGCGCTCCTCGACGTGGATAAAGTCCATCAGTGGCTGAGTCGCGAAGCCTTCTGGGCGGCCGGGCAGACGCCGGAGGTCACGGCGCGTGCCATCTCGAATTCGCTCTCAGTTGGGTTGTATGCGCCGGACGGGACGCAGGCCGGCTACGCGCGGCTGGTCACCGATCGGGCCACGTTCGCCTATCTGTGCGATGTGTTCGTTGACAGCGCGCACCGCGGGCACGGTCTCGGCAGCTTCCTGGTCGCCCACACGGTCGACCATCCGGAGGTCGCCTCGATCCGGCAGGTGCTGCTGGCGGAGCCGGGCCGGTCTCTGTACAGGCGGCATGGCTACGGCGGCCTGGTTCAGCCCGAGCGCTGGATGGAGCGCCCGCCGAACTAGCGGGAGGCGGTGCCGTGGAAGTACAGCGCAGCCACGGGCTAGTACCAGCGCAGTGCCGCAGCAGGACAATCGTCTATCAAAGTGATATCATTTTTTTAGGCGATCGGAGTTTCCGGACACCGAAGGCAGGAGGCGTCCCAATGGACGCACACATGACCGCTCCCTCGCGACCCTGCACGATGACCGCAACCCGCGCCACCTTGCGAACCCGCCCGCGCAATCAGCGCATCCTAATCCGGTCCTGGGAGTACATCCCGGCCGCGCGGATCACCATCCTGGTGATCCAGCTGCTGGTCGTCCTGTGGATAGCCTTCCTCGGGGCGGCGCTGTTGTGGGGGGACAACGCCTGGGGCTGGACGCTCCTAGCTGCCGCCGTGGCCGTGTTGGCGCTTAGCGTCTGGGTGTTTACCACCGCCGCGAAAGGCTGGCCGAGGCTTGAGCTCTAGCCGGGAGTACCTGCCACTCTCAGCTGCTGCAAAGACAGCAGAGCCCGCAGGTCCGCGTTGTGCAACTTCGCCGCCTCTAGGACTGGTTTTCGTGCGAGGCTGCTCCGCTGCCGATGTGATGCGCATCACTATGCAGATTCGCAACCAGCCCTGGCAGCGCTGGCTCCCATCCTGCATCGCGATCTGCCTTGATTCGCCGTGTGACGGACTGGCTCGCTGGCTAGCGTCGGCGCCCTGGCAGTCTCTCGCGATGCGATGCCGTGGATAGGTGATGTAGTGAGCGGTCTTCTCGACGGGCGAGCGGCCCTGGTGACCGGCGGGTCACGGGGTATCGGGCGGGCGGTGGTGGAGCGGCTGGCCCGCGACGGCGCCGCTGTCACCCTCGGGTTCCGTACCGGTGAGCGCGCCGCCGAAGAGGTCGTCGCCAGCGTGATGGCGGCCGGTGGTCGCGCGACGGCCGTCCGGGCCGACCTGGCCGAGTCGGGCGCCGCCGCGAGGCTGTGGGACGCGGCCGATGAGTTCGCCGGACCAGTCGACATCCTCGTCAACAATGCCGGCATTGGCGTTGTGCGGGTCCTCGCCGAGCTGTCCGACGAGGATTTCGAGCGGGTGATGCAGATCAACTTCAGGGCGGTCTTCGAGGCCCTGCGGGAGGCGGCCCGTCGTATGCCCGACGGCGGCAGGATCGTCAACGTGTCCACCGTCAACACGGTCCTGCCCGGACCGGGCATCTCGCTCTATGCGGCCAGTAAAGGTGCCGTCGAACAGCTCACGGTGATCGCCGCCCACGAGCTCGGCGAGCGGGGCATCACCGTCAACACTGTGTCGCCCGGAGCGACCGACACCGACATGCTCCGCGAGCACAACAGCTCCGAGGGAAGGGAGACAATGCGGGGGATGTCGCCGCTCGGCAGGCTGGGACAGCCAGAGGACGTCGCGGATGTGATTGCGTTCCTTGTCGGCCCCGACGGGCGGTGGATGACCGCCCAGAATCTCAGAGCGGGAGGTGGCATCCGGTAGGGTCGCCGGCCTCGATGTCGTTGCCTGCAGGTCGGATGTCGCCTTGGGCCTGTGATCCAGATCACGATGCCGACAACGTCGGCTGCCTGGGGTGTGACGCGCTGGTCCAGCCCGTCATCACCGGCCACGCCGACTACCCGCGGCCGGAGCAGCTGCTCACCGACGACGAGTTCCGGAACCAGCTCGCCCCCCGCTGCGCCGGCACCGAGAACGACGCCCGGTACGGCATCCTGCACCCCGACGGCACCACCACCGCGATCAGCCCCGACCACACCAAAACCCTGCACAGCCACGTCCGCCGGCCACTGAAGAGCCGGCCGCCACCTAAGAGATCGCGGCCATGTGTCCTTAGCGACCGGCAGGGATTAACCAGGTAGCTTGTGCCAGTGATCATCTGGATCAACGGCGGGTTCGGAGCGGGCAAGACCACGCTCGCGGAGGAACTGCACCGGCGGCTTCCGGGCGCGCTCGTCTACGACCCGGAGGACGTCGGCCTCATGCTGTGGAAGTGGATGCCGCCCAACGGCGATTTCCAGCATCTGCCGAGCTGGCGGGAGCTGGTCGTCGCGGCGGCCCTATCGCTTCGCAGACACCACGCGGAGACGCTCATCGTCCCGATGTCGCTGATCCGCGACACCTACCGGGCCGAGATCCTCAGCGGCCTGGCCGACGCAGGCGAGGAGGTCCTCCACGTCTTCCTTGAGGCGGACGCCAGCGCACTCCGAAAGCGGCTCAACGCCCGCGTGTCCCGCCCCGACATCCAGGAATGGGAGCAGGCAGCCAGCGAATTCGGCATGACCGGTGTCGATGAGATGGTGGCCGCCGCCGGCCGCCAGCCGGACGGCACGCTCATGCTGCGCTCGGACCGGCTCACCCCGGCCGAGCTGGCCGACGAGGTGCTAGCCAGGGTCGGCTTGCCTCAGGTTCACAACGACGGCACATAGATGCGGCAGCAGGCGCCCGCTTCAGCCACTCATACCGAATAGCTTGGCTGGCACCCCCTACGGCCACCCGCGCGCGCCAGAGGGGCGAGCAGCCTCCGCGGCGGTCCGCCGGACTGGTGATCGCCAGGCTCGCCGGGGCAATCACCTTGCTGCATCATTCCCGGCTCTAACCGTCGCCCGCCGGCCTGCCTAACTGGCGGGGGCAACCTGGTCTGTCCAGGCAATGAGGGCGGCGATGACCTCGTCCTTGTTGGTCTCGTTCAGGATCTCGTGCCTGCCGCCGGGATAGGTCACTACCGTCACGTCGGTCAGGTCAGCTTCCCGCAGCCGGTCGGCGAGTGGGTGCAGCAACGTGAGTCCGCCGTTGACCGGATCAGCCTCGCCGACAGCTATGTAGACCGGCAGGCCCGGCCGCAGGGCGGCGAGTTGTGCCGGATCCGCCAGCCTGCGCGCGCCGACGAACATGTCCTTCGCTGCCTGCGTATCGATGCCGAAGCCGCACAGCGGGTCGGCTACATACGCGTCCACCACAGCCTCGTCGCGGGACAGCCAGTCGTAGTCGGTCCTCGCGGGCTGGAAAGCCGCATTGAACATCGTCAGGTCCAGCTCCTGGTCCAGGTCGAGTGCTGGCTCCAGCAGGTCGATCACAGCAGTACCGGTCAGCACGACGGCGTCTACGTCCGCGCTGTGATCGAGCAGGTACTGCTGCACGGCGAACGAGCCCATGCTGTGGCCGAGCAGGATCAGCGGAATACCCGGGTGCTCGGACCTGATCCGCGCGGACAGCAGCCCGATGTCGTCGACGAGCCCACCCCACCCTCCCTTGCCGAGGTCGCCCAGGTCGCCGCCGTGGGCGCTCGCGCCATGGCCGCGGTGATCCTGCGCGTAGACGACGTAGCCGGCGCCAGCGAGGGCCTTGGCCACATGGGCGTAGCGCTGCGCGTGCTCACCCATTCCGTGCGTGATCTGGACCGCGGCCCGCGGCTCGCCCGCCGGATCCCAGCGATAGGCAGCAATCTCCGTCCCGTCCGCCGACGGGTACCTGAAGCTAGTCGATGGCATGGCTGGGTCCTTTCACGGTGACGAGGTCCCGACCATGCTGTCCCGCGGGAGCCCGGCGCGTCCAGGCCTACTGCGCCGGAACGGGAGTCCCGTCTGCCGCCGGAGCCCCCTCAGCCTCGGGCCCGGCCGGGGCCGACGCGAATTGCAGCACATCCGCCGCCGGACGGCGCACGCTCGCAGCCGTCTGAATCACCGTGCCGAGCCTCAGCACAAGCTGCGGGTAGGCGCCGCCGCAGAGCTGGCTCCTGAGGAGCTCGCGCACATCATCCACCTCGACCGGCTGGCTGTGCATCGCGGCCCCGACACCGGCCGCCGCGCTGGTGAGCAGCAGGCGCTGCAGCGCCTGGCCCGCACTGATCCAGTCCGCCCGCCGGTCCTGGGCCGTCGTCAGCAGGCACACCACTCCCGGTGAGTGATACGCCGCCGGGGAGCCGAGCGACTGCATGCCCCAGTGGTGGCCATAGGCAAAGTCGCGGCCGGGAAAATCGGGGTCAGTATGCTCGGGCCGGTTCGGGTAGGACGTGGCCGGCACACCGTCCGGGCGGATGCTGAGCGGGGGCGCTACCCACGCCGACAGCTCCTGGACGTAGTCGGTGCTCAGCCGCAGCGTCTGCTGGGCTGTCTGGACCGCGCCGGCGAGCAGCGCCCGGTTCCGGTCATCGGCGACCGTCAGCGAGGCACCGTCCCGCTCCGCCCCCGCCTGCAGGACAGCGAGGAAGTCCGGTGCGAGCGGCCCCGGATCGAATCCGCCCCGGTGCGTACGGCGCGTCCTGACCTGGCGGAAGAGCCGCCGCTCGAAGGCCGCCGGCGGTGCCTCGGCCGCCCAGGTCAGCCTCGCTACCAGCGACGGATCGCCGGCCTCATGCGTCGCTGCCGTCGTGGGGACGAGCCCAAGCTCCCGCAGCGCCAGCCGCGCCGTGAACAGCGCAGCTCCGCAGCTCATCAGCATCTCCCGGCCCGCCGGATCAGCCACCATGAGCTGCCTGCCGAGATCGGCGTAAAGGCTCAGGCCGTTGTCGCCGGCCCGGAACCACCACGGCTGCGTGTTGTGCACGGACGGCGCCCAGACGGCAGCCTCCACGACGAACTTCGCGGTCCTGCGCACAGATTCGTCGGTCATCACTGCACCTCCCGGTGAGCCCAGTGCCACCGTTCTCTTCAGCCGGCCGCATGTGGCACCAGGCCGGCAGGTGCAAAAGTGAGAGATGACCGGGACCTAGGTCCCGAGCGACAGGGCGGGGCCGCCCCAAGGCGGCCCCGCCTGTCTCGCTAGGTGATCAGGGATAACTGGTGATGTCGACGGGCAGGTTGGCCGGATCCGTAACGTTTGTCACCGCACCGCCAGTGCCGTTGATAATCGAGTTGTCGCCGCCGGAGCCGCCGATCCACAGCGCGAAGATGTTGTGGAACTGCACGCCAGGCGTGTCAGGTGACTCGAAGGCCTCGGCGTCGTACAGCGTCGCCGAAGTATCGATGAAGACGACGTAGCTGCCCAGGCCGTAGCCCTGGAAGGTCCGCACGTTCGGGGCGACCCGGAACGCCGGATAGCCGTCCTGAGTCGGGCTTGCCATCCAGTCCGCCTGGGACGGCGGGTCGTAGGGCAGCTCGTTCTGGAAGAACACCGTCGTCCCGCCCTGACCGGACCAGACGACCTCGTCCTTCTGATAGTGCTCGACAGCCAGGCCGTAGGCGGTGACGTCGTTCCCGGTGACCACGACTCCGGTAGCCGCGGTGTTCTCCGTCCAGCCGACATCGCCGCCGTGGTCCGCACGCCACGCCCACACGTCATCGATGATCGAGTGATTGGCATTGTCGAGCAGGCTGACGGTCGCTGAGACCGGGGTGGTCTCCGCGCCGCCGATCCGGAAGAAGACATCCTGGATAGTGTCCGGATCCGCCGCCGTGCCCTGCCCGAAGCCGGGAACGCCCACGGATACGAGCACCGGCGAGTTCACCGGCCCGGCATCGACGATGAGGCCGGACACCTTCACTCCGGTGTTGGCCGCCACCACCAGCGCCGCGTTCCCGCGCTGGGGGACCAGGGTCGCGAAGCCCAGGCCCAGCACCACGGTGCCAGGCCGGCTGACCAGGATCGGTGAGTTGAGGTCATAGACGCCCGGCTCGAGGATGAGGTTCTTGCCCAGTGCCAGGGCGGCGTCGATGGCAAGCACCGGCGTTCTCGGACTGGCGACGAAGAATCTCGACAGCGAGATGGACCGGCCCGCCTCGCTGCCACTGGCCCAGGACGGGCCGCTCGTATCGTGCTGCACGGCCGGCAAGAAGACCTGATAGCCGCCGCCCGCGTTCGTGTACAGGAACGGCTCTTCTTCCGTTACCGGGCTCGATGTCAGCACCGTGTTCTGATCACACTGGCCGCCGAACGCCGCCGCCGGCGCTCCGGTCACGCCGGAGTAGACGTTGTTCCACAGGCCGCCGTTGTCCGGCGCGCATCCGTTCGCCCCGCCGATCTCGCTGTTGCGGAGCAGGTACTGCTGGTTGCCGTAGCTGTCGAAGTCGCCGGTGATCTCGCTGTCGGCGATGAAGCCGCCGCTGGCGTAGTTATTAGCCGCGCAGTAGTCCTGCACGACGATGTTGCCGTTAATGATCGCGCGGCGGATCGGGTCTGCCTGCGAGGCTCCCCAGAGCTCGGCCGAGTTGTCGCAGCCGGCGCCGTAAGGATCCAGCGTCGGCGGCGCGTAAGCCGGGGGCGACGTCGGCAGGGTGACGTTCAGCGTCAGGTTCGACATGGAGCGCCAGAAGTTGTCGTCGGCGTTGCAGTCAGACGTGCCGGCCGTGCACAGATTGTTGAACACGTCGATCGCGCCGTTGATGACCGTGTCCTGCGGCATGGAGCCGAGGCCGGCCACCTCGGTGTAGTAGCCGACCTGGAACACCAGCGGGCTGGCCGCCGATCCGTACGTGCCGGGCTCGAAGAAGATCGCGTAGCGGTCGCTGTCGAACTGGCTCGCCACCGGCACCTGCTGGGTGGAGATGGCATTGAGATCGGCCTGGATCGCCGCCTGGGTCATGCTGTCGCTGAACACGCAGACGTCCGGCCCGAAGATGGCCACATTCGCGTCCGGGCAGAGCGAGGCGGACGCCGCCGTCGCAGCACTGGCTGTGGCAGCACCGGCCGTGCCCGCCGTCGCGACCACCCCCGCGGTCAGCCCTGCGGCCATGCCAGCGGCAAGCAGCGGTGCCGCTAACAGCGCTACCAGCCGCCGCAGCCGACCACGCCGGTGCTGCTTTTCGAATCCAGGCTGCTCTTCGAATCCAGGCTGTGCGAATCCAGGCACGCTGGCTTCCCGCATGATGGCTCCCTTTCCTGACTCAGTGCGCAACGAGGCCGAGGCGGGAACTCGGAGTGGTCACCGTTGACAATGAGCCGTCACCTTTCGCCCGTCAAGGCGTTAGGCGAAAAGGGCTGGAACCATGCGGAAGAGGGTCATCGGTACAAGGGCAGGACCAGGCACGATGGGTGCTGGGCGTCGGCGAATATCTCAAACCGGCACCGCTGCCCGTGGGTTCCGGTGCCGAACGGCGAGGCGGTCCCGAAGTTCCTGGCATAGCGCGGGAACGCGCCACCAGACACCTGCAGCCGGAGCCGGTGCCCGGCCTGCACGCGATAAGCCGTGGGGAACAGCTCGACCTCCACCTCGCGGATGCCCTCGGAATCGGGCAGCAGTCGCCTGATCCCGTCGACGACGTTCCGCGAGATTCCCTTCTCGTCAACGTCGCAGAGCCGGACGAACACGTCGGCGTAGCCCGTTTCAGTGCGCAGGTAGATGCGGGCGCTGACCGGGCCGACGAGGTCCTGGTCGGCGGGCAGCGGCTCAGTCGTGTAGGTCAGGACGTCGGACCTGGACTCGATCGGTGCGTTGTCGACCTGCTTGCCCGGCGGCTGCAGGACCGGGCCGCCCGCGGACGGCGTGGGGTCGGCCGGGTCGTACACGAACCAGGCAGGCATCGGGTCTCCCGGCTCGCCGTCGGTCGCGAGGCGCCCGGCTGTCCGCAGGAAATACGTCGTCTCGGTCGCTGGCGGGGGCCATTCGTCGAGCTCCAGCCAGTCGTCGGCCTGCTGCAGGTAGAGCCGGACCGGAGGGCCTGACGGCGCCGGGGCGCCGCCCAGATGACGGTTCAGCCAGGCGACATCCTGCTGGCTCATCGCCCGGATCTCGGCAGGCTCGCCGTGCAGCCACGGGCCGACCGTCAGCCTGGCCTCGACTCCGGCAGCGCGGATGGCGGCGTAGTCGCGGAGCTGCTCGGCCAGGAACAGGTCCCACCAGCCGGTCACCATGCTGACCGGCGGCAGCTTCGTCAGGTCGCTGTCCTGGTGGTCCACGCCGGCCCAGAAGTCGTCGCCGGCCCCGGCGTGGTCGACGAAGTCGCGCCAGAATGCGACCGGCGCGCCGGCGACGTCGGAGTCGGCAGCCTGCAGCGGCAGCTTCTTCAGTGCCTTGCGCATCCGGGCTTGCTGCGCCGGATTCGGCACCATCGTCAGGGGGCCGCGCTCCTGCCGGCCGATCTGCGCGCTCCAGCCGAGCGCGTTCCGCAGGCCCGGCGCGCCGTGCTCGTAGAACGCCGCGGTGATCCGCGCGGCGGTGATGTTCAGCGAGACGGACTCCAGCGGCGGGTCCACGTACGGCGCGATCGCCCACTGGGTGTGGCCCAGGTAGCTGGCGCCGATCATGGCGACCCGCCCGTCGCACCACGGCTGCTCCCGCAGCCAGGCGACGGTGGCGATCCCGTCCTCATGCTCATGCAGGAACGGCCGGAACTGCCCGCCCGATCCGAACGTCCCGCGGGTGCTCTGAATGAAGACCTGGAACCCGCGCCGTGCGACTGGCGCCGCGAAGACCGTCCCGGCGAGGCCCGCCCGGCCGTACGGGGAGCGGATGAGGACCACTGCCATCGGCGCGTCGTTCCTGGCCGGCCGGTAGTGGTCGCCGAGCAGGACAACGCCGTCGGGCATCGGAACGCCGACGTCGCGGTGAATGGTGACCGGCTCAGCTGGTCCGGGCAGGCCGATCGCCCGGTCAACAGCGCGCCCGGCGATACGGGACAGTGGATTCATCAGGCAGCCTCCGGTCCTCAGGCTAGCCGCATGCATCGTCTAGCGTGAAGGCTGACAAAGGAGGACCTGCGTGGCGGAAGCGATAGCTGAGCCGGACTGCGTGCTGATCGAGGACTCAGGTCCGGTGCGGATCCTCACGCTCAACCGGCCGCGCACCAGGAACGCGATCGACCTCGTGCTGCGGGTGGTACTCGCCGAGGCGATCGAGGACGCAATGGCGGACGAGCTGGTCCGGGTCGTCATCCTGACCGGACACGGCCGTACCTTCTGCTCCGGTGGCGATATCTCCACGATGAAACGCCAGCCAGCGGAAGCCTCCGCGGACCGGCTGGCCGCGGCGCAGCGCGTGATCAGGGCCATCTGGCGCGGCCCCAAGCCCGTGCTGGCCGCCGTCGAGGGCTTCGCCGTCGGGGCCGGTGCCGCCCTCGCCTGCGCCTGCGACCGGGTCGTGGCCGCGTCGGATGCGACGTTCTCGACCGCGTTCACCGGCGTGGGCCTCAGCGGCGACATGGGCATCTTCGCCTCGCTGTCGGCTCGCGCCGGAGCCGGCGCGGCGAAGCAGCTGCTGCTGCTCCCGCGCCGCCTGTCCGCGACCGAGGCCCTGCAGCTCGGGCTGGCCGACGCGATCGCCGAACCGGGCGAGGCCCTGGGCGCTGCCATCGCGGACGCGGAGGTGCTCGCGGCCGGGCCGCCGCTGGCCCTGGCCGGGATCAAGAGCATGCTGTCCCGCTGGCAGGCCAGCCCGGAGGAGCTGCTGGACGCGGAGATCGAGCTGGGGGCCGCGCTGATGGACACCGACGACTTCGCCGAGGGCACCGCGGCGTTCGCGCAGCGCCGGACCCCGGTGTTCCGCGGCCGCTGACCCAGGTCGGGTATTCTAATCCGGGTTAAGAAATGCGTCCCAGGGAGCGCTGATCTGGCATGCTCACCAGGCCTGACTACGGACAGCTGATCAAGCCGGACCGCGTGCACGGCTCGCTGTACACCGACCCGGAGATATTCGCCGAGGAGCTCGAGCGGATCTGGTACCGCACCTGGGTGTTCGTCGGGCACGAGAGCGAGGTCGCGCAGCCCGGCGACTACGTGCGGACGAGCATCGGCCTGCAGGACGTCATTATGACCAGGGGCGCCGACGGGCAGGTGCACCTGCTGCTGAACCGCTGCGCCCACCGCGGCAACCTGGTCTGCGAGGCCGGCCGCGGCAACTCCAGGTCGTTCCGCTGCCCCTACCACGGCTGGACCTACCGGAACACCGGCGAGCTCATCGGCGTCCCGTTCAACCAGGGTTACGGCGGCAAGGCCGCTATCGAACGCGCGCTGTCGCTCGCCCGGGTGCCGCGCATCGGATTGCACCGCGGCTTCGTCTTCGCCAGCATGGCCGCCGACGGGCCCGACCTGGCCGAGCACCTGGGCGAGGCGGCCGGCGAGCTGGACCGGCTGGCCCGGCTGTCCCCGGACGGCCAGGTCGAGCTCACCGCCGGCTGGCTGCGCCACAGGACCAGGGCCAACTGGAAGCTGCTGGCGGAAAACGAGACCGATGGCTACCATCCGCAGTTCGTGCACGGCTCGATCTTCAGCGTCACCGGGAGCCCGATCGGAAGTCTCTATAGCGATAAGTCGACAGCAGTCACCAGGAACCTCGGCAACGGGCACAGCGAGAACGACCTGCGTCCTGAGTTCCGCAAGATCGGCGAGCCGATGCGCTGGTTCGGAACGACAGCGGAGCGCGTTCCCGCCTATGTCGCCCGGATGCGCGCCGTGCACGGCCTCGCGGCCGAGCAGATCCTCGTCGAGGGCGCACCGCACGTGATGATCTTCCCGAACCTGTTCGTTGCCGAGATCCAGGTGTTCGTGATCCAGCCCCTGTCCGTGGGGGAGTGCATCCAGCACTCCACCGCGGTGCAGCTGTCCGGCGCGCCCGAGCTGAACCGCAGGATGGTCTCGCAGTCGGTCGGCTCGGTCGGGCCGGCCGGGATGCTGCTGGCCGACGACACCGAGATGTACGAGCGCAACCAGCGCGGCGTCGCCATGCGCCAGCCGGAGTGGCTCGACCTGCGGCGGGGCCTCGCCAGGGAGCGGACCGACGAGCGGGGCCTGACGATCGGCACGGCAACCGACGAGACCGCGATGCGCGGATTCTGGGCGCACTACCGGTCGCTGATGGAGGCCCTGTGACCAGATCCGACGAGCTGGCGCGGATCGAGCAGTTCCTGTACCGCGAGGCCCGGTACGCCGACGAGCACGACTACGACGCCTGGGAAGCCCTCTGGACCGACGACGCGCTGTACTCGGTGCCAGCCGGCGGCGACCTGTCGGGCGACCAGGGCGCTCAGATGTCGGTGATCTACGACAACCGGAACCGGATCTCCACCAGGCTGGCACAGCTCCGGACCGGCAAGCGGCACTCCCAGACGCCGCCATCCGGCCTGCGGCGCCTGATCTCCAACGTGGAGATTCTGGGCCGGGAAGGCGACGATACGCTGGTCGGCGCCAACTTCCTGCTGGCCGAGTCGCGGGAGCGGGGGACCGAGATCTGGGCCGGGCGGGTCAGCTACCGGCTGCGGCTCTCTGACGGTGACATCCGGCTCGCAGCCAAGACCGTGCTGCTGGTGAACAGGGATCGGCCGCTCCCGACCCTGGCGTTCCTGATCTGAGGTGCCTGTGCCAGATTCTGCCGGAACTGTGAGCAGCGAGTTCGCCGACGTGCGCGTCTCGGTGGACACCACCGCGAACGGCCCGCGGCTGCGGCTGGAGGACACGCGGACCGGCCGGGTGAGATTCCTGGACGCGCTGGAGCTTGAGGCGATTGTCTGGCTGCCCGAGGGCCACCTCACCCGGCTGCTCGACCCGTCCGCCGACCGCTGGCGGGACGAGCCGGGCTAGGCACCACACAGCTGGCCGGCGATCACCGCGGCGTAGCGGCCGCCCGCTCGCCGATCCACTCCAGCGCCGCCGGGGCCTCGTCGAGCACGGTGATGTGCCCGGCATCCGGCACCAGGCGCAGGTCGGCCGCGGGGCAGTGCGCGGCCAGCCACTCGCCGTGCGCGCTCGGCACCATCTTGTCCGCGGTGCCGTGCAGCAGCAGGACCGGCACGGTGATGTCAGCTGGCGCGTAGCCCCACGGCGCTACCGCCGCCAGTCCGTCTTCGATGGCGCCGTCGTTCCCCTGCTCCATTGCCGCGCCGGCGACGCTGCCGACCCAGGACCACCGGCCGCCGAGGGCGGCCAGGTCCCCGTCGGTGAAGAAGGCCGCCATGTCCTCGGGCTCAGCGTGCGCCACGTGGTACTCCAGTGCCTCCCGGCCGGCCGCGGCGGCGCGGTTCTCGGCAGCGATGCCGGGCGTCCACCCCGCGTGCCAGTCCAGGCCCTCGGCGTCGTACGGGGCCGGCGCGGCACCGCTGACCGCGGCAATCACCCGGTCCGGGAGGAGCGCCGCGCAGGCCAGCGCGTGCGGCCCGCCGCCGGAGTGGCCGAGCACCGCGAACCGGGCGGCGCCTACGGCGTCCGCGATGGCGGCCACGTCCGCGGCCGCCGAGGCTACCGTCCGGCCCGGATCAGGGCTCGATCCGCCGTAGGCAGGCCGGTCGTAGGACACCCACCGCAGCCCGTTGCGCGCTGCCGCGTCAAAGAGCGGCTCGGGCGGGGAACCTATGTTCGGCGTGCCGTGGTGCCAGAACACCACCTGGCCGGCACCGCCCGTGTCGTAGTAGTGCAGGGTCCGCCCGTCCGCGAGCGTGAGATCAGCCTCGGCAGCCATGCGTCAGAAGCCTAACCACTGCCGCCCGCCGCGGTGCTGGCACCGTCCGCGCTCGCGCGGCTCCTTCCGGGAGAGCAGGATGGCGGTCATGAGCTATCACTACTCCCGCGGCTGGCGCGGTCTGACCGTCGTGGCCGTGCCGCCGCTGTCGCGTGCGCTCGTGCGGCGCGACTGGCGCAGCCAGAACCGGGTCCCCACGACCGGTGCCCTGATCGTGGCCGCGAACCACAACTCCGAGGCCGATCCGCTCGCGCTGTGTCACTACCTGTGGGCCAGCGGCCGCCGCTATCCCGTCTTTCTCGCCAAGTCAGCGCTGTTCGGCAAGGGGTTCGTGGCCAGAGTCGTCCGCGGCACCGGCCAGATCCCGGTCCTGCGCGGCGGCGCGAGCGCAGCCGACTCGCTCAAGCCGGCCGAGGAAGCCCTCAGGGCAGGGCAGTGCCTGGTGGTCTATCCCGAGGGCACCTGCACCCGCGATCCTGACCTGTGGCCGATGACCGGCCAGACTGGCGCGGCGCGGCTCGCGCTCGCCACCGGAACTCCGGTGGTACCAGTGGCGTCCTGGGGAGCGCACGAGCTGCTGCCCTACCGCAAGGGCGAGAAGGGCGGCCTGGCCAGCTCGCTCAAGCCCGGCTTTCACCCGCTCCCGCGCAAGACCATCAAAGTCATCGCCGGGCCGCCAGTGGACCTCAGCAAGTACGCGGGCCAGCCGCTGACGACGGCCACGCTGCGCGCGGCGACCGCGGACATTATGCAGGCCATCACCGCTCTGGTCAGCGAGCTGCGGGGCGAGCGAGCGCCCGCGGAGGTCTATGACCGCCACCAGGCAGTCGAGCAGCGACGCGCAGCCGCCCCGCCGGACTAGGCGCGGGCCCGGAGTTGCCATCCGATCCGGCCTATTATTTAATCTAGATTAATCAGATGCGCAGGGAACAGGGGCGCGGGGACCAGAGGCGTGACCGGAACGATGGCGGGCAGGGCACTGGCCATGGACAACGGTCAGCAGCTCGCGCAGGATCTCTACCAGGCTCTCGGCGCCTGGGACCGCACCCGGCTCGGTGAGCTGCTGCACCGCGACTTCGAGGGGCACGCGACCGAGGGCCTGCCTCTCGGCCTCGGCGGCACGTACCACGGGCCGGAGGCCATGTGCCGGGACTTCTGGGCCCGGATCGGCCAGGCCTTCGCGGGCGCGCGCGCCATTCCCGCCGGGTATGCGCCGCTGCCGGACGGGCGGCTGATGGTCACCGGCCGGTACCAGGGCACCGCGCGGAAGACCGGCACCGCGCTTGATGCGGAGTTCGTGCACATCCTGTCGTTCTCCGGTGGTCAGATCAGCAGGCTCGACCAGCTGACCGACAGCGCGCAGTGGGTGCTGGCGCTTGCCCCGCCGCTCGCGCGGGCAGCCGGGCAAGAGGCGGACGAGGAAGACGCCCGGCCCGCTGGCAGCCGGCCGCGGACCGTGACGTTCAGGCTGGCCGACGGCGGGCTGGGCATCCTGCAGCTGAGCCGCCCCGCCGCCCGGAACGCGATCGACGCGGACTTCGTCGCCGACCTGGCCGCAGCGGTCCAGCAGTGCGCGGCTGAGGCCGCGCTGCGCGCGCTGCTCATCAGGGCCGACGGTCCGGCCTTCACTGTCGGCGGCGACGTCACGATGCTGGCCGCCACCAGCCCGGGCGATCTGCCGGCCACGCTTCGGCAGCTGACGACCAGCTATCACTCCGCCCTGCGCATCCTGGACGGGCTGGCTGTCCCGGTCGTCGCGGCGGTACAGGGTGCCGTCGCCGGCGGCGGCCTCGGCCTGATGCACGTGGCGGACATCGTGCTGGCAGCGGAGGGCACCAGATTCGCCACCGGCTTCGCTGCCCTCGGGCTGTCCGGCGACGGCGGCAGCACCTGGTTCCTGCCCCGGCTGATCGGGAC
>Ga0302326_10008510_pt1 | contig 22623 bp, 27 predicted proteins | sample Palsa_T0_3_FD_202264 | JGI IMG/M metagenome (GOLD analysis project Ga0302326, IMG submission 202264) | Peat permafrost microbial communities from Stordalen Mire near Abisko, Sweden - Palsa_T0_3 | ecosystem: Environmental > Terrestrial > Soil > Palsa > Peat permafrost | place: Sweden: Abisko... | reverse complement strand
GAGCCGTGGGTCGAAGAGGCCCTCGGCAGCCAGCAACTGGCGTAGCCGCTCGATGCGGGCCAACAACTCACCGATGCCGACCGCGCGAATCTCGCTGAGCCGCAACGTCAAAGTGCCTCGGCCGGTATAGAAGTTCGGCTTGCCGCAGACCACCACCTGCACGCCTTCGACGAGCTTGACCGGCGCGCTGTCCACCAGTCCGCGCAGAGCGGTCACATTCAGCGACATGTCGGCGGCCGGATCACGCAGCACCATGAACACCGTCTTGATGCCGGGCCGGATGTTGATCTGGGTCAGCTGGCCTTCAACCCAGACCATCCCCAATTTGTCGATCCAGGCTGCGATCCGGGTCGCGACCGCGCGGACCGGATACGGGTTGTCGGCCGAATTCGTCGACCCGGCCGGCGCGCCGGCATTGCTGGCGGTGTTGGCGGTCACTTCGCCGTCGCGCGCGTGATCCTGTTGGCCAGCAGCGTCTGGAACGGCGCACGCCCCTTGGTGGCCTCCTCGTAGGCCAGCAGGGCTTCGAGCTCGTCGAGATCGAGTGACTGGAGCCGGGCCCGCAACTGGGCCAGGGTCAGCTGTTCGTAGTCCAGCTCGTCGACCACCTCGGGCGCCGAGACTGCACCCTTGGCCGGTGTGGAGGCCACCCGCGCCCAGTCGTCGGCCGCGCCCGCGTCCGGCGACGAATAGAGGGCGAATCGTCCCTCGGCGCGCGACTCGACGCCGGGCGGCTCGTCGTCGGCGCTGTCGTCGGGCAGGTCCTCGTCGAACGTCGCCCACTCCGGCTGCTCGTCCTTGGGCGGAAAGATGTGCTCCAGGGTGGAGTCGCCCTTGATCACCAGCTCCGCCACGTTTTGCTGGAACCGCATCACGACGTGTGCGGCCTGGCTGGCCAGCGTCATCGGATACATCAGGATGGTCTTCGGCAGCCTGATCGTCTCCTCGACGGCCATTGTCGCCGCACCCACCAGCAGCCGGACCCCATACGGTGCAGTAGCCATAAGGTCAAGCCTGCCTTAACCGGCGGTCAACTCCAAGCTGACCGCGCGACCAGTAACCTGGATGACATGCCGCCAACCGTGAATATGGGCATCCCGGGCGCTGCCAGCTCGGCGACCGAGCCGGTGACCGGCAAGCGGGTGCTGCTGGCTGAGCCACGCGGGTACTGCGCCGGCGTGGACCGCGCCGTCGAGACCGTTGAGCGTGCGCTGGAAAAGCACGGCGCACCCGTCTATGTCCGGCATGAGATCGTGCACAACCGCCACGTGGTGGAGACCCTGGCCAAGGCCGGGGCGGTTTTCGTCGAGGAGACCGACGAGGTGCCCGAGGGCGCCATCGTGGTGTTCTCCGCACACGGTGTCGCGCCGACCGTGCACACGTCGGCCGCCGAGCGGAAGCTGAACGTGATCGACGCCACCTGCCCGCTGGTCACCAAGGTGCACAACGAGGCCAAGCGTTTCGCCCGCGACGACTACGACATCCTGCTCATCGGTCACGAGGGCCACGAGGAGGTCGTCGGCACCGCTGGTGAAGCCCCTGACCACGTGCAGCTGGTCGACGGTCCCGGCGCCGTCGACGGCGTGACGGTTCGCGACGAGGACAAGGTGATCTGGCTGTCGCAGACCACGCTGTCGGTCGACGAGACTATGGAGACCGTGCAGCGGCTGCGGGCGCGCTACCCGAAACTGCAGGACCCGCCCAGCGACGACATCTGCTACGCGACCCAGAATCGCCAGGTCGCGGTCAAGGCGATGGCGCCCGAGTGTGAGCTGGTGATCGTCGTCGGGTCACGCAATTCGTCGAACTCGGTGCGGTTGGTCGAGGTCGCGCTGGGCGCCGGGTCGTCGGCCGCGCATCTGGTCGACTACGCCGACGACATCGACCCCGCGTGGCTGGACGGGGTCACCACTGTCGGGGTCACCTCCGGCGCGTCGGTGCCTGAGGTGCTGGTGCGCGGGGTGCTCGAGCGGTTGGCCGAGCACGGCTACGGCGTGGTACAGCCCGTGACGACAGCCAACGAGACGTTGGTGTTCGCGCTACCGCGGGAAATCAGGCGCGCGCGCGGCGCTTAAACGTCCAAGTCCCAGGAATCGGCTGTGGACGCGCGTGGCCGACGAGCGCGCGGCGTGGGCTCGTCGCGCGAACCCTCAACCCCGTTCGACGTCCGATACCGGACTTGCGAAATGGGGTGGTGCGTCGCGGTGGCTCCGTTCGCCATGGACCGGCGACGCGGCGCGGGCGGTGGAGCGGGTTCGAACGGCTCCACGGACTCGTTGGGGTCGAAGCGGCTGCCGCGGCCGGTCGGGCGACCTCCGCGCGGGTGCGGGTCGCGGCGGATCTCCCGGGGTGGCTGACCACGCAGGTCCGGATCGCGCGGCAACCTGCCGCGACGGGGCGGCTCGGCGGCATCGGAGTCGCGGGGCCGCGTCGGGCGTCGACGTCGGGCTGGATCGGACCCGTCTTCCACCGGGGGCCGAGCGTCCAGCGGAGGCCGGGGACGCCGCGCACGCGATGCCGCTGGGCTCCGGCCTGTTCTTCCGCGGTCGGCCGAGGCGGATCTGGCGGAACGCTCAACGGCGTGAACGCGGCGCGCCCTGGACTTGGCGGCTTTGTCGGCCGCCCCGTCGCCGGTGGACGCGCGGTTCAACATCGACATCAGCCTGGTGGCCAACCCGAGCCGTCCGCCTTCGGTCCCGGCGTCCGCTTCGGCCACTTCAGTGGCTTCCGCTGCCGCGGTCGCCCGCGGGCGGGCGGCAATACCCAGGTACCAGCGGACCAGGCCGACCAGCAGCACGCCGGCCGCGGTGAAAAGCATCAGCGGGAAACGCTCGATCAGGGGGTAGCCGCAGTTGATCAGGAGGTCTTTGATGCCGGTGTACTTGGCGCCGTGGAACAGCCAGTAGGAGCCGGGCACCGCGCCGAACAAGATCAGCGGCGGCTGGATGACCGCGGTGAAGATCCCGGACTGGCGTACGGCCAGTACCGCGGCCACACAACCGGCCACGTACAACCCGGAGAAGACGGTGGTCAGCTCCTTGCCGGATCCGGCGTCGAAGGCAAACCCGACGGCGCATCCGGTCACGGCGATCACCATTGCGGCCCACCACGGCACACCGGGAATCCAGGGGATTATCGAGCGGTGATCTGCCGCCACCCCCGGACGCGTCTGTGCTGACACACGTCGACCGTACCGGGTTGGGGGCCCAAAGGCAGTTAAAGACCTCGTTAGCATCCTGTCGGCGTGCCACCGGAGGTTCTCCCTACACTTGAGTCCCTGTGAGCCTCAGCCTCGGGATTGTGGGTCTGCCCAACGTCGGCAAATCGACCCTGTTTAACGCGCTGACCAGAAACAACGTGGTTGCCGCCAACTACCCATTCGCGACGATCGAGCCGAATGAGGGCGTGGTTCCGCTGCCCGATCCGCGGTTGGCGACGTTGGCGCAGATGTTTGCTTCAGAGCGAATCGTCCCGGCGCCGGTGACCTTTGTCGACATCGCCGGTCTGGTCGCCGGGGCCTCCGAGGGGGCGGGGCTGGGCAACAAATTCCTTGCCAACATCCGTGAATGCGACGCGATCTGCCAAGTGGTGCGGGTGTTCTCCGACGACGATGTGACCCATGTCGCCGGGCAGGTGGACCCCAAGTCAGACATCGAGGTGATCGAAACCGAGCTGATCCTGGCCGATCTGCAGACGCTCGAGCGCGCGGTGCCCCGGCTGGAGAAAGAGGCCCGTAACAACAAAGAACGCAAACCCCTCTACGACGCTGCCCTGGCCGCGCAACACGTGCTCGACGGCGGAACGACGCTCTTCGCCGCAGCTGCGGATGCGTTGCTGCTACGGGAATTGAATTTGCTTACTACCAAACCCTTTCTGTACGCGTTCAACGCCGACGAGGCGGTGCTGACCGATGCCGATCGGGTCGCCGAGTTGCGCGCGTTGGTATCGCCGGCGGATGCGGTCTTCCTGGACGCCAAGATCGAGGCCGAGCTCACCGAGCTCGACGACGAGTCGGCGGCCGAGCTGTTGGAGTCGATCGGCCAGACCGAGCGTGGCCTGGATGCCTTGGCGCGGGCCGGTTTTCACACCTTGAAGCTGCAGACGTTCCTGACCGCCGGGCCCAAGGAGTCGCGGGCGTGGACCATCCATCAGGGCGACACCGCGCCGAAGGCGGCCGGGGTGATCCACACCGACTTCGAGAAAGGCTTCATCAAGGCCGAGACCGTCTCCTACGACGACCTAGTCGCCGCCGGGTCGATGGCCGCGGCCAAGGCGGCCGGCAAGGTTCGCATGGAAGGGAAGGACTACGTGATGGCCGACGGCGACGTCGTGGAATTCCGGTTCGGATCAGCGTCTACGAGCAAGCACTGACGTCCTATGCTGCGGGAGTTCGATGCCGACTTGGTCGACATCGCTAATGTTCGTGCAGAACTAGCTGTGGTGTCTCAGAGCGCTCGTAGGCCACGCAGGGTCCTTGTTATCAGTTCACGTCGTTCGTCTATCGTCATCGAGTCATTGAGGGGGGCGCGCACCCGCAAATAACCCTGTGTCGCCAGGTCGTCGACCAGGAACCGCGTCGCACCGAGCGGCAAAGACAGACGAGAGGCGATCTCTGCGACCGAGGGGCTGTTCACGCACGACGTCAGGATCTGCCCCCGCACATCATTTCTCCGCCAGCGCGGCGGCTTCGCTGTGGTGTTGAGCGCTTCGACCGGAGCCTCGAGTGCAAGTTCGACACCAGAGTCGGTACGGCCCGTCAGCGTGTATGGCCGGACCAAGCTCGGCTCGTCCGCGGTTTCCGGTTCTGTGAACCAGTCGCCGATCGGTTCGCCCTTGCCCTCCGACTGCCGGACACGTGGCGAACTATGCGACATGTTCTTCTTCTCCAAGAACCGCAAGGTCTCGTCGGCGTGCACCGATGCGCGCACCTCGCTGGAGACGACCTTGAGTATGGTGCGGTCGGTGTCGATGACGAATGTGGTCCGTCTGACCGGCAGTAGCCGGGCCAGCAGGCCACGGCGCCGAGTGTGCCGGCCATGCCGGGCCGCCTCACGCGCCACGACGGATCTGCGCAGCTTGGCGAGCCTGCCTCGGCGCACCCCGAACAGCTCGGACACCACGTCGTCCGCGTCGGAGAGCAGCGGATAGTCGAACGAGCGCTGTCGGGCGAAGTGGGCCTGCTTGTCGACGGTGTCGGTGCTGATGCCCACCCGCTGGGCGCCCACCCTGGCGAATTCGTCGCTCAGGTCGCGAAAATGACAAGCCTGGGCTGTACAGATCGGTGAGGACGCTAGTGGGAAGAAGAACAGCACAACCGGCCCTTCGGCAAGGAGCGTGGACAGTGTCCGAGGCCGATCGGTGTGGTCATACAAAGTGAAGTCAGGCGCCTTCTCGCCCGCGATCATCGGCAAAGAGTAACGCCGGGAAGCTCTGTGCGACGCATGACTCGGATAATTCGGTCATCGCCGAACAGCTATCCGCGGGCCGCTGGGTCGGGCTGTAGCGAAACACTGTCGAATTCCGGTTCGGATCAACGTCTACAAGCAAGCACTGAGATCCTGTCCACGCCCGCCCGCGCACGTTGCTCCAGTGGCGGTCCTGAGATTTTGCGAAGTACAGCTTGGCTCACCGGCGATGCGTACTCTCGGAAAATGCAACTGCAGGGGAAACGAGTTCTGATCACAGGGGCATCGCGGGGAATCGGCGAGGCCTTCGCCCACCGCTTTGCCGGTGTCGGCGCCGCGGTAGCTCTCGTCGCGCGGACCCAAGACGCTCTCCGCTCGCTCGCGACCGAACTTGGCGGCACTGCTCATCCTGCTGATCTCTCGGACCCGACCGAGGTGGCCACCCTGATCCAGAGAGTGGAGGACGAAGCCGGCCCGATCGATGTCCTAGTGAATAACGCCGGCCTCGACGCCGTCGGCGGCTTCTGTGAAATACCTCCCGATGAACTGCGCCGCGTCACCGAAGTCAACTATTTGGCCCCGGCCGAGCTATGCCGACAAGCCATCCCCGGGATGCTGGAGCGCGGTGGTGGCCACATCGTCAACGTCTCGTCTGGGGCGGGCTGCATTGTCGCACCCGGCCTCGTGACGTACTCGGCGTCGAAGGCCGCGCTGTCACATTTCACCGCGGGGTTGCGAGCCGATTTCCGCGGGCTGCCGATCGGCACGACTCTCGTGGAACTCGGACCGATAGATACCGACATGCTAACGCACACTGAGGATTACGAGCCGACGGCAAAATCCTTCGAGCGGACCTACCGACTACGGCTCGCGGTCAAGGTCCCCCCCGACAAGGTTGCCGAGGAGGTCGTCAGGGCGGTCCAGAAGGGCCGACGGCACGTACGGGTCCCCAAGCGCATGGCCGCATTCCCGTTGGTGGCCGAAGTGCCTCGGCGAGCGGCTGAGATCTTGCTGACAGGCATTCCCCACCAAGCGAAGTCGTAGAACCTGCCGCCCAACCGACCGTGTGGTTCAACGCCGACGTGGTGGAGTTCCGGTCCAGCGTCGCCGATGACTGACGGCTATTGCGAACCTTCCGCAGAGAAGACGTCGATCGGCCGCACAAGCGTCAACATCACCAGCGGGATCTGACGACTAGTCGACTGCTGATAAGTGAGGTACGGCGGGTAAAGGTGAGCCATATACGCCCACACCTGATGGCGTTCCTCGCCTTCGGGTTCTCGCCACGTTGCCTCGAATGCTTGGGTCGCGATCTGCACACCGATCGTGCTGCTCTCTAAGACATTCAAGTACCACTCCGGATGCGTGTCGGCACCGCCCTTCGATGCGACGATCACGATCTCGCCACCGACGTTGCCGTAGATCAACGGCTTGACATGGACCTTCGCCGACTTGCGACCCGCAAACTTGATCAAGCAATGCGTGGTCAGCGCACGGCCCCCGACCGTACTTAAATCCATGATGTGGCCCCGCGTGCCACCGGAGGTCAGATAGATCTCGAGGTGCTCGCTGACCCAGTCACCTCGCGCCGCTCGGATCGCTGCGGCATCGGCGTCGCCCATGTGTGACTCCTCAACGTGGACGGGGTGAACGTGATTGGACCGAACCTGCGTCGCTGACTTCACCAGGTTGAATCATGTAACCATGCGCCCATCCAACCGGCTTGGGCGGCTGACAACGGCGACGTCGTCGAATTCCGGTTCAACGGCTGAGCGTCTGGTGTCAAGGCCGCTAATCGTTAGCGCGGCTTGAGTCGGAATATGGGGATCTGCCGGTCGATGGGAGCTGTCTTCGCGCGGTAATCGGCGTAGCCCGTGTATATCTGCTCGGCCAGCGTATAGAGCCTTGTGTATTCGCCGAAGTCTGTGACTTGAGCGGCGGTGAAGTTCTCTGTACCGAACTCGCACTCGGGATGCGCTTTCAGGTTGTGGTACCACTGCGGATGTTTCGCTCCCCCATAGTTCGAGGCGAGCAGGATCACGTCGGGTCCGTCGTGGAAGTACGTGAGCTGCACTTCCCGCCTCTGACCCGACTTGGCCCCAGTCGAGACGAGCGGCGCGTTGATGATCGCGCCCATGTTCACCCGGCCGCGAGTCAGCCGGAACAAATGGGGGTCGGTGTGACGGGCGACGTGACGGGCGATGAATTGGCCAGCACGCGAGCGCCCGAAATCGACATTGGCCCTGTACAAGCGGCCTCGCTTCTTACCGGGATCCACATAACGCAATGGCACGGATCGAACCGTACCCGCTTGCGTCATGGCGTTATAGCGGAGAGGTCACGGTAGCCACGATTTGTCGTCGACCATCTCTATCATCGACTTATGCACCGGGCGTCCTTGCTAACCTCCGCCGCAGCAAGTCATTTCAGCTCACCAGCCGTCAGCCCGTGAGGCTCGCGTACGTATTCCTGCCGATCTACTTCGGGCTCTTTGCCGGCTTCGTCGGCCACAGCGTCCGGATCGGCCTGACCGGAGCCGTCGTCGGCCTGTTTCTCGCTGTGTTGCTATCGCGTGAGGCCAGGCGCCCCGATGCGAGCATGGCGGCGATCGACGCCATGACCGGGACGGAGTTTGAGAACTACGTCGCCGCCCGGCTGCGACGAGCGGGCTGGCAGGTGACGTTCACCTCGGTAACGGGCGACTACGGCGTCGACTTGATCGGCGAGAAGGACGGGAGATCGGTGGCGATCCAGTGCAAGCGCCACGGCAACCCCGTCGGCGTCGCAGCTGTTCAGCAGGTCGTCTCCGGCGCACGCCATCACGGATGCACGAAGAGCATCGTCGTCAGCAATCAGGAATTCACGCAGGCGGCCAAACAATTAGCCTTCACCCACGGCTGCCAGTTGATCGGTCGCAAAACGTTGCAAGCGTGGGTTCCGCCCCCCGTGCGACGGGTGGTGTAGCAGTCTTAGCAGATGGCGACGGCAAAGACTGCGCGACCGTGGGTCCGGCGGTCGACATGCGCGCTGGTGATGGCGCTCTCCGCGTCCGGACTGGCCGGCGGTATCGCGCAGGCGGCGCCCGTGCCGAGCTTTCACTGGTGTCCCGGTAATCAATGGGACCCGAGCTGGGGCAGCATCTACGACTGGGACTGGAATCACTGCCACGACTGGCAGCGTGCTGCGGGCCAGGGAGGCCCGATGGGCAACGGGCCCTGGGGACTCCCGCCGTCGTGGGCACCGCCGCAGCCACCTCCACCGCCTTGGGCGCCGGGCGCGAGCGTGATGTGGAACCAGACAGCCCGTGGCTGGGGATTCTGGAACAACAAGATCTGGACTCCGGTCTGATACGGCACTGGGTTTGCTTGACTGAGACGGTCTGGATCGTCGTCGGGCGAGCGACCGGTCTGGCAGCAGCGATACGTCCGTCGACGTGCCGAGACGCGCCGCTGATGACGACATGGTCAAACCTCTTCTGGGAATCTCGTAGCACCCTATGCTGGTGAACCGGGAAGCTCCGGGGCCGGAAGCGGCGGAGGGTCGAATGACCGAAGTCGACACAACGGTGGTTCAGCACCGAAGCGGAATAGCGGTGTGCACGCTGCCGCACGCCTTTCAGGAGACCGCAGCCTTGCAGCCGGACGCGGTGGCCCTCCGTACCGTCGGCGACGAGGAGGTCATCACCTGGCGGCAATACGCAGATCGCGTGCGCAAGATCGCCACCGGGCTGTCGGCGCTTGGTGTCGAACGCGGCCACACGGTCGGTCTCATGCTGCGCAACCGTCCAGAGTTCCACCTGGCGGACACCGCCGTGATGCACCTGGGCGCGATCCCGTTCTCGATCTACAACACCTCGGCGCCAGACCAAATTCGGTACCTGTTCAGCAATGCCGAGAACAACGTCGTCATCACCGAAAAAGACTTTCTGCCCGCGATCAAAGCGGCCGGGGCGGACCTTGCCCGGGTGATTGTCGTCGACGTCGACGATGACGCCTGCATGACCCTCGAGCACCTCGAATCTTTGCAAGCCAGAGCAGATTTCGATTTCGAGTCGGCGTGGCGAGCCGTACGGCCCGACGACGTCGCGACGCTCATCTACACCTCGGGAACCACCGGGCCGCCCAAGGGCGTCGAGCTTACGCACGCCAATCTAATAGCCGCGTTCTCGGCAATCGTCGAGCTCATCGGCATTCAGCCAAGCGACCGGATCACCTCGTACCTGCCGCACGCACACATCGCCGACCGGGTGTCCGGACACTACGCCAACCTGGTCCTGGGCGTGCAGGTGACCGACGTCGCCGACCCCAGGGCGATTGCGCAGGCGCTGCCCGACGTCCACCCCACAACATGGCTCGGGGTGCCGCGAGTATGGAACAAGATCAAAGCCGGGATCGAAACGAAACTGGCCGATGAGCCGAGCGGAGTCAAGCGGCGGCTGGCGCTGTGGGCCATCAACACCGGCATCCAGGCCGCCCGCCTGACACTGGCCGGCAAATCCGTGCCCCCGTCACTTGCCTTCCGCCGCAACATCGCCGACCGCCTGGTGTTGGCCAAGTTGCGCCATGCGCTTGGCCTCGATCAGGTGCGATGGAGCGTCATCGGTGCTGCACCGTGCCCGGTCGAAACGATCGAATTCGTCTGGGGTTTGGGCATTCCCATGTATGAGGTGTGGGGATTGTCGGAGAGTGTGGGCGCCGGGACCTCCACCCGACCCGGCGCGACCAAGGCTGGTTCGGTCGGGCAGGCCCTTTCCGGCGTCGAGATCTCGGTGGCCGCCGATGGCGAACTGCTGATACGCGGGCCAGTCGTGATGCGAGGCTACCGGCATCAGCCGGAGAAGACCGCCGACGCGATCGACGCCGACGGCTGGTTGCATAGCGGTGACATCGGCACCATCGACTCGCACGGCTTCGTCACGATCGTCGACCGCAAGAAGGATTTGCTGATCAACGAAGCCGGGAAGAATCTCTCCCCCGCCAACATCGAGAAGGCGATCCAGTCCACTTCTCCGTTGATCGACCAGGTGGTGGCCGTCGGCGACGCCCGGCCTTACGTCACCGCGCTCGTCGTCCTCGACAGTGATGCCGTCGCAGCACAGGCCGCCGCGCTCGGCATGGCCGACGCGTCGCTGGCCGCCTTCGCGCAGAGCCGCGGCGCGCGCGAAATGCTTACCGCCGCTGTACTCGAGGGAAACTCCAAACTTTCCCGCGTGGAGCAGATCAAGCGGTTTCTCATCGTCGGCACTCCGTGGGAGCCGGGTGGAGACGAGCTCACGCCAACGATGAAACTCAAACGAAAGCCTGTCTCGGAGAAGTATTCCGCGGAGATCGATAAGCTCTACGCGGCGAACCCAGGACCGGACGTCATCGCCTTACCGCATGCCGACTGATCCGGCGCGCGGATAAACGGCCAGGTCAACCGGATTACCCTGCGACGACGGCGATTTCGCTACCCAGTTGGTAAGGCGCGAGCAGCGGAAGCCCGTCACCGCTCCAAAACCGCCCGGGGTCAAACCAGTTCGACCGCTTCTCGGTTTCGATCAGCCCCATCTCCTCATAGGTGACTGCCACCGTCTCCGCGCAATACGCGGATTCGAAGCGGCCCTTCCGCTGCTCCGCACTGCGTCGTCGCGTTGATTCGCGAACGTAACCGTCCACGACCGGGATTCCGCGCACCCAGTCGTACGTGGTCGGAAGTTGACCGCGCAGCCATCGCAGCGTGAGCCGGGCCGTGGACGGAAACGGTGTGCCGTCCATCCGCGCGATGACGCGCAGTAGCCGATTTTCCTGCTCGCGATCCGCTTCGGGGGTCAGCTGACGTAACCAGCACCGCTGCCCGTAGCGATGCAACCATCGCTCGACGGCTTCCCGTGCGTCGTTGAGTTGTACACCCCGGTGGTTGGTGCTGGTCCAGACATCGGTCAACTTGTCGCCGAGTTCGGCATGCCACATCAACGGCGGCAGATCCTCGATCGCCACCGTCATGCCGACGTGGTTGACCGGGCTGTTCGACAGGGTCTGGATCGCGCGGTCGGGTCCGGAATGTCCGCGAAACAGCCAGACGTCGCCGGTCCGGGTCTCCTCCAGCGCCCGGTCCAGGGTCACCGAGTGCATTTCCACCACCGCACCATATGCACATACCGCCGCTGCCGGTATGCACTCGCGAATAACCTGAGCATATGCGCGTAACGGGCCTGTGCTCACCGTTTGGGCAGGTGACCGGCGCATATCAGCGGGCCTCGGCCTGTGGTGGCCACATTCTCGGCCACGGCATCGAGGTCGCTCTCGAACAAATCTGCGTACACGTCTAACGTCATCGCCGCGCTGGCGTGCCCGAGCATGCGCTGCACGACCTTCGGGTTGGCCCCGGCGTGGATCGCCAGCGAGGCGGCCGTGTGCCTTAAGTCGTGGGCGGTGAGCGACGGGAATGCCGGGTCGGACTCCTGGCAGCGGCGCACGGCCTCGATCGCGGATTCGGCAGTGCGGTCCCGGCTGCGGTGCGTAAAGGCTAAATCCCTTGCCGCCCGGGACAATCCCCCGCTTATAGGCGTGCCAGGAGTGTGCTGCGCGGATCCGGCGGGCCAAAAGGCCCCAATCCGAAACGCTCGCGGCGCCGAATGCAAGTAATAAGTCCAACCTCTACCAAGTTTTAGGAGTATTCATGTTCGCCAAGATCAAACAGGTGGCCGCTATCGGCGCCGCCGTTGCCGGCATCGGGTGGTTGACCGCTGTGAGTACGCTCGCATACGCGCAACCGCCGCGTATCCCACCCGGCAATAACATCCCCTGCTCTGACACCGCCGAGGTCAATTGCGACAAGGGGCCGCAGCCGCTGCCGACGCAATGCCCAGCAAATGCGTCAGCAGATGCGCCAGCAAATGCGCCGTCGACCCATTCGATGCGACCGGAGTGTTCACCCCACACTAGTGGAGGAAAGTCCTGATCGGCGTCGCCAGGATCGCCCGCCGGGTCGGCAGCGGCCAGCGCAGGTGTCAAAAACTGGGCACCTGCCACCAGGGCCACCAGGGCCGCGAGGCACCTATTCATCGGGCAGACCGACGTCCTGCTTGAATGCCCGCAGATGCTCACCGCATACGGGATACACGATGTCATCGACATGAATCACGTACAGCGCAGGCGTTGTGCATGGGCCGGTGCTGCGCCGCAGCCCTTGGCATGGCGTATCGGGGAACGCCTTGGTGGTCCAGAACGCGACCGCGCTCATGCGCGGAGCCCGTTTAGCCGCCGTTGCAGGTCGTCAACGCGGGACACCTTGAACCCGTGTTCCCTGAGCACGGCCGTGGCCATGTCGGGCTCGAGCCGCTTGGTCAGCTCGTCCAGAAGCGCGAGCATCGCGGCGATGATGCTGTCGGTCGTGGGGATTTCGCCGCCGCTCATGGGGTGTGTACGTAAATCACCGGCGGTCGCGTTCAACGGTCGAGCCGATACACAGCAGGTTGTACGGATGCCGCGGCCACACCGTGGCCACAAACGGCAGTCAAGTGGTGTGTTTGAGTGTGAATTACCGTGCTGTATTTCGGCAGTAAAAGCGGTTCTAGTCCACTGACCAGGGGTCTAGAAATAACCTGAGCCCATGCGCACCATCTGGAAGTTGCTGGGGTTAGCCGGGGTCGTCGGGGTGGCGGCCGGGGGAGTGCTGGTAGCCCGCGATCAGCGGCGACGGAGGGCCTACACGCCTAACGAGATCCGCGACCGGCTGCACCGGCGCCTTGAAGAAGCGGGCGACGGCTAGCTCGGCGACGACGCGGGCCGGATCGGCCCGAGGTGGAGCCGGGCAATCAGCCTCGTCAGGCGGCGGCGACCGCGTAGAGCCGGTGGGTGCCGGCGAAACCCTTCAATTCGGCGTCTCGACCGTCATCGAAGGAGAGGTCCGCGCAGTCGCTGAGGGCCTCGCGCACGGTGTCGCTCACCAGAATCTCGCCGCCACCGGCTTCGGCGGCGACGCGCGCCGCCATCGCGACGTTACGGCCGAACAGGTCGTCGCCGCGGCGCACCGACCGGCCCATGTGAACTCCGATCCTTACCCGAAGTCTGTTGTGCCGCTTGCGTTCCGCGTCCTTATGGAGTGCGTCCTGCATGTCGATGCCGCACCGCACCGCCTCCTCGGCGTGGGCGAACGCGATCATGAACCCGTCACCTTGACTTTTCACCACATGCCCGGAGCGCTGCTTGACCAGCTTGCGGACCAGCCTGTCGTGCTCGCCGATCAGCTTCACCCATGCCCGGTCGCCGACCCGCTCGTTGAGAGCCGTCGACTCCTCGATGTCCGAGAACAGGATCGCCACCTTGCCGTCCGGAGTAACCCGGGCCAGATCCGGGCGCTCCACCTCGGCCCAGTCGGCCAGGTCCTCGATGGAGCTGCGCACCGCCGCACCGAAGCCCTCCTTGCGCACCAGGTTCGCCGTCTGCCAGACGGTCTTGACTGCCTCCCGGCCGCTGGACAGCAGCCAACTGCGGTTGTCGGCGTGACGCCGTAGTTCGTCGGCTTCGCTGCGAAGCCGGGTCAAAAGTACCCACATCACGGCCAGGGCTGCGGCTTCGATCAACGCGACGCCGACCAGCGCGTAGACCGCGACCAGTAGGTGGTCATGCATGCCAGACATCTTCCCCGATCCGTCCTGGCTTCCTCAGCGACAGTGCCAGATCGGCGCGCGACGCGAAATCATGCCCTCCTCAAGTGGCTGGCGGGAGAGCGAAAAGGCAACTGCAAGTGTACGTTCCGGCAATGTCTGCCATCGCGGGTTTGCCCACCGCAGTTACTGGTCACACCTCGGCCCGTTTACCGGTTGTCGGGCCGAACTGCAGTGTTTAGGGTTGAGGCTGGCCATGGCGGGATCGAGTTGGGCGCGTTGCAAGGAGGTCCCGATTGGCCGATTCAGGCGATAGCGCCTCAGATCTGCTGGTGATCTTCGGGATCACCGGCGATCTGGCCCGCAAAATGACATTTCAGGCTCTCTACCGCCTGGAGCGCAGGGGACTCCTGCAGTGCCCGGTCTTAGGGGTGGCCAGCGAAGACATCGCGAAAGAAGAGTTGGTCAACCGGGCCCGCAAGGCGATCGCAGACGCCGGCGAAAAAATCGATGACGCGGTGTTCGATCAGTTGGCGCACCGACTGTCTTACCTGCACGGTGACGTCACGGACCACGCGCTGTATGACGCGCTGGCCAAGCGCGTCGGTTCGAAGCGCTGCCTGTACTACCTGGAAATGCCGCCGTCGCTGTTCGCGCCGATCGTCGAGAGCCTGGCGAAGGCCGGGCTGGTGCAGGGGTCCCGCGTCGCCGTCGAAAAGCCCTTCGGTCACGACTTGACGTCCGCAGTCGAACTCAACGCCCGGCTGCGTGCGGTGTTGGACGAGGACCAGATTTTCCGGGTGGACCACTTTCTGGGCAAGGAACCCGTCGTCGAATTGCAATATCTGCGCTTCGGCAATCTGGCGCTGGTCGAGTTGTGGGACCGCCACGTCATCTCCGAAATCCAGATCACCATGGCCGAGAACTTCGGGGTCGACGACCGGGGCAAGTTCTATGACGGGGTTGGCGCGTTGCGCGACGTCATGCAAAACCACCTGCTGCAGGTGCTCGCCGGAGTCACGATGGAGCCTCCGGTCGGGCCGAGCGCAGATGACCACAACGACAGAAAAGCCGATATTTTTCGCGCGATGCCGGCCGTTGACCCGGATCGCTGCGTTCGGGGTCAGTATCGCGGCTACACCGACGTCGACGGAGTGGCCAAGGGTTCTGCGACAGAGACTTTCGTCGCGCTGCGGGTGGAGATCGACAACTGGCGCTGGGCCGGGGTACCGATCTTCTTGCGGGCGGGCAAGGCACTGCCCGAACGCGTCACCGAGGTGCGGTTGTTCACCCACCCGGTCCCCTCGTTGGGTTTCCTGTCGGGACGCACGCGGGTCGAGCCTAATCAGATCGTGCTGCGGATCGACCCCGATCCCGGACTGCGGCTGCAGTTGACCGCGTTAGACGGTGATCGCTGGCGCGATCTGCACCTGGATTCTTCGTTCATGCAGGATTTGGGTGAGCCGCTCACCCCCTACGAGCGGCTGCTGCGCGCGGCGCTGACGGGGGATCACCAACTGTTCGCTCGGGAGGACGGCATCGAGGAGACCTGGCGGATCGTGCAGCCGCTGCTGGACGACCCCGGTGCGCTTCATCAGTACGAACCCGGCTCCTGGGGGCCGGACGCGGCACGTGAACTGCTACGCGGTCATCGCGGTTGGCAACAGCCGTGGCTAGCCGACAACCACCACTAAGGAGAACGGGACAATATGCAGCTAGGAATGATCGGCTTGGGTCGAATGGGCGCCAACATCATCCGCCGGGTGGTGGATGCCGGGCACGAAGGCGTGGTCTACGACCACGTCCCAGATGCGGTCAAGGCCATGGCCCACGACGACGGCATCACCGGGGCGTCATCGCTGTCGGATTTGGCCGAAAAGCTCAGCGCGCCAAGGGTGGTCTGGGTGATGGTGCCCGCCGGCCCTATCACCACCGGCGTGATCGACAAGCTGGCCACCACGCTGGAGGCCGGCGACATCGTGATCGACGGCGGCAACTCGTACTACCGTGACGATCTGAAGCACGCAAAGACACTGTCCGAAAAGGGAATTCACCTCATCGACTGCGGCACCAGTGGTGGCGTGTGGGGCCGCGAGCGCGGCTACTGTCTGATGATCGGCGGCGACGACTACGCCTTCTCGCACGCCGAGCCGCTCTTCGCGACCATCGCGCCAGGAGTGGACTCGGCACCGCGCACCCCGGGCCGCACCGGCGAGGTCGCGCAGCCGGAGAAGGGTTACCTGCACTGCGGCCCGACCGGTGCCGGGCACTTCGTCAAGATGGTGCACAACGGCATCGAGTACGGGATGATGGCCTCGCTCGCCGAGGGCCTGAACATCTTGCGCAATGCTGATGTCGGCAAGCGCGTCCAAGCGGGTGACGCCGAAACCGCACCGCTGTCGAATCCCGAGTGCTACAAGTACGACTTCGACATCGCCGACGTCGCCGAGGTATGGCGGCGGGGCAGCGTCGTCGGTTCGTGGCTGCTGGACCTCACCGCGATCGCGCTGAACGAATCGCCCGACCTCTCGGAGTTCTCGGGACGGGTTTCCGACTCCGGCGAGGGCCGCTGGACCGCCATCGCGGCGATCGACGAAGGAGTCCCCGCGCCGGTGCTCACCACCGCCCTGCAGTCCCGCTTCGCCTCACGCAGCCTCGACGACTTCGCCAACAAGGCGCTGTCGGCGATGCGCAAGCAGTTCGGCGGTCACGCCGAGAAGCCGAGTGGCTAGCCGTTCAGTGCGCGGTAGATGAACTCGGTCAACGTGTCGATGGCCTCGTCCTCGTCGACGCGACGACCGTCGAACCGGCCGTCGGAATGCTCCCAGCGGTAGCGGAACGCGTCGAGTAGTCCGGCGAACATCGGCAGCACCAGCTCGGGTGGCCCCGGCAGGGTGCGTCCGGCTTTGGTGATTGGCTCCAGATGATCACGCAAATGGTCGACATGTGTGGCCGTCAGCGCTTCGAGTTGGGCACCGAACTCGGTGTTGACCAGCGCGGCTTGTCGTAGTGCGGTGAGCTCCACGATGTAGCGGGTGAAGAACTGCCAGTAGTTCGCGACGTGCCAGCGGACGACGTCGCGGTCGCTGAAGTCCGCGCGGTGCTGCGAATCCGATGCGAAAATCGCCGCATCGCTATCCGCCAACGCGTCGGTCAGCAACGCGGTGAGCACCTCTTCCTTGCTGGTGAAGTGGTTGTAGAACGATCCCGCGGCGCGGCCGGCTTCGGTGGTGATGTCGGTGATCTTGGTGTTCAGGTAACCCTGACGGGCGAACACGCGCCGGGCCGCGTCCTTGAGGGCCGCCTCAGTGCTGGCGGCCTGTTCGATTCTTTTCACCCGGCGGCCTCCTTGACAGAAAAGCTAACATCGCACACACTGAATCCAAATTCACTGAATATTAATTCATCGAGGAGGGCATGGTGGGATCACCAACGGACACTGAAGTGCTCGTCGCCGGCGCCGGGCCTACCGGGCTCACGTTGGCACTGGACTTGGTTCGCCGCGGCGTCCGCGTACGGATTGTCGACAAAGCAGATCGCTTCTCGGTGGGTTCGCGCGGCGACGGAATCTCGCCGCGGACCCTGGAAGTGTTTGAGGACCTCGGCGTGCTCGACGAGGTGATTTCGGCCGGCATGTCGGCGCCGCTGACCCGGGTCTACGCCGACGAACAGGTGGTGTGGGAGGGCCGGATGGCCGAGCCGGTGCCGCCGCGTCCCGACGTGCCGTACCCGAACGTGTGGTTTGTGCCGCAATGGCGGACCGAGCAGATCCTGCGCTCGCTGCTGGCCCGCCACGGGGTCGAGGTCCAGCTCAACGCCGGGGTGGCGGCCTTCGAGCAGGACGAGCGCGGGGTCACCGTGTCCCTGGAAGACGGCCAGACTCTTCGCGCGGCATACCTGGTCGGTGCCGACGGCGGGCGCAGCACGGTGCGCAAGCGACTTGCGGTGCCGTTTGCCGGTGAGACCAACGAAGACATCACAATGCTGCTGGCCGATGTCCGCGTCGACGGCCTGGACCACGACTACGGGCACGGGTGGATGCTTGACGGACAAACCTTCTTCGGGTTCACCCCGCTGGCCGGCGCCGATGACACGTATGTCATCTCCACCCCGTCATCCGGAATTCCGCTCACACTCGAGGGTTTGCAGCGGACATTGGAATCCGCATCGGGACGTAGCGACATTCGGCTGCGCGAACTGACCTGGAGCACAATCTGGCGTCCAAACGTTCGGATGGTCGAGCAGTTTCGGGTCGGCCGGGTCTTTTTGGCCGGAGACGCCGCGCACGTGCATCCGCCTGCCGGCGGCCAAGGTCTGAACACTGGCGTGCAGGACGGCTATAACCTCAGCTGGAAGCTCCATGCCGTGCTCGGCGGGGTGCCCGACGAACTGCTGGACAGCTACGAAGCGGAGCGGCTGCCGGTCGCCGCGCGGGTGCTCGGTATGAGCGCCGCGCTGTTGCAAAAGCACCTCAGCGGCGCCGACGACGCGTTCGAGCGAGGCGCGGAAACCAAGCAACTCGACCTGAGCTACCGTCTTGGGCCATTGACCCTCGACGACGGCTCGAGTTGCGTTGTGGCCGCGGGTGATCGAGCACCCGACGCGCCGTGCCTGGACCGCGACGGTCGGCCCGTGCGGTTGTTCGACTGCTACGCCGGACCGCACTGGACACTGCTGAGATTCGGAACGACCGCGCCCCTGCTCGGCCGTGCCGGCGTGGTCTCTTACTGCGTCGGTGCTGACCTCGTCGACGTCGATGGCCATATCCGCGCTGCCTACGACGTCAAAGACGGCGCGGCGGTGCTGGTTCGGCCCGATGGTTATATCGGGGCCGTCACGTCAGAGCCGGCCGCCTTGGCGGCCTACGTGAACCGGGTTATGCCCCCGGGCGTTTCGCGAACGTCACCACGACGTCGCTGAAGGCGTCGTTGTCGTCGCCCGCGGCGGTATGTCCGGCGTCAGACAATTCGACGAACTCGGCGTTGGGCACGGTGTCCAGGAAGTGCCGCACGCCTTCCGGGCTGACCACGTCGGACAGCTTGCCGCGGATCAGCAGCACCGGGATCGTCAAGCCCGCGGCGGCCTGCTCGAACCTCTCGGTGCGCAATTGCGGGTCGTCGCCGGGCTTGGTCATAAAGGCCGGGTCCCAGTGCCAGTACCAGCGGCCGTCGCGCAGACGCAGGTTCTTCTTCAGCCCCTCCGGGCTGCGCGGCCTGGTCCGGTGCGGCAGATACGCGGCGACGGCATCAGCGGCCTCGTCCAGCGAGCCGAACCCGTGCAGGCCGCTGAACATGAAGTCGCGGATGCGCGCGCTGCCGTCTTTCTCGAACCGCGGGACGACGTCGACGAGCATCAACCGGGTGACCCGGTCCGGTCCGGCCCGATCCGCGACCAGGATGCCGGTCAATCCGCCCATGCTCGCCCCGATCAGCATCACCGGCCGACCGATGGCGTCGAGCACCTGCATGACGTCATCGGTCAACGTCTCGACGTCGTAGTCGGCCTCGGGCGCCCGATCGCTATCGCCGTGGCCGCGGCTGTCCAGTGCGACCACGTGGAATCCCTCGTCGGCCAACACCTGGCCGGTGTTCTTCCAGGAAAATCGATTCTGGCCGCCGCCGTGCAACATCAGGACCGTCGGCCGACCGACCCCCGGGTCAGCGCCGCGATTCCACTCGTCTGCGACCAGGATGAGCCCCTGAGCACCGGAGAACTCGACAGTGTGTCCAGTGTTGCGCAGGGTAGTCACGAGCGTCTCCTCGGCCGGTTCAAAGGCCCGGTTGCTGGGCGCTTCCCGCCTGACGTTACCGCGATGACTTTTCGCCGCCGCGAGGGTCTATCCGATGAGCAAGATCGTCATCGCGGATCTCGAGAAAGCGGCAGCAGCGGCCTGAGCGTTGGCGTGAGGACGTAGTTTGGAGGACATGCCAGACGATGCTGCTGTCTCCGGCGGAGAGCCCGATGGCCCGGTGGACGTCGTCTTTCTTCGGCCGATCCAGCCCGCCAGTCAGGTTGAACGGATCGCGCTGGTCGCCGGCCTGGTCGCCGGAGCGGTGCTGGCGGGCCTGGTGGGCTGGCTGAGTGTCCGGACCTACGAGGCCCAGAACCGGGAAGCGCAGCGCGCCCTTTTCGTGCAGACGGCTCAGCAGGTCGCGGTGAACCTCAGCACGGTCGACTACCAGCACGCCGACGCTGACGCGCAACGAATCTTGGACTCCGCGACCGGCAAGTTCGCCGACAGCTTCTCGCACCGCAAGCAGTTGTACATCGACACTGCCAGGCGCACCCGGTCGAAATCGTTGGGTGCCGTGACGGATGCCGGACTGGAATCGCAGACCGGCGACCAGGGCCGGGTGCTGGTCGCGGTGACGGTGAAGTCCGCCGACCCAGCGCAGGCTCGGCAGGAGCCGCAGTTCGTGCGGATGCGGGTCACCGTGCAGAAGATCGGCGACGTCGCCAAGGTCTCCGACGTGGCATTCCTGTCATGACGCAGCGAAGGTCTGTCAACTGGTCGCGGGTGCTGGTCTACGGTTTGCTTCCCGGTCTTGCCCTGCTGCTGGCAATGGCCGGGGGCTTGTTGAAGTGGAAAGATTCGTCGATACGCGACATCGAACTTGCTCGCAGCGAATCAGTCTCGGCTGCAAGGGATTCCACTATCGCGGTGCTTACCGTCCGGCCCGACACCTTCGACCGGGACGTCGCGGCCGCGCGTGACCGGCTGACCGGCGGCTTCCTGGACACATACACCCGGCGAACGCAGCAGGAGCTCATTCCCAACGCGAGACAACGGCGGGTCATCGCGACCGCCAGCGTGCCCGCGGCGGCGCCGGAATCGGTGACCGCGAATCACGCGGTGGTCCTGTTGTTCGTCACCCAAGTCGTCAGGATCGGTGACGCCCCTGCGGCTGATACCGCCTCCAGCGTCCGGGTGACGCTCGACAAGATCGGTACGCGTTGGCTGATCTCCGATTTCGACCAGTACTGACGCCTCGAAGGATCAGGTGATGACCGGACCCCGCTGGATCGACATCCAAGCTCCCGCCGTCAAGTTGAAGGCCCTGACGTGGGGGCCGCCCGACGGCCCAATCGCGTTGTGCCTGCATGGATTCCCTGACACCGCTTACGGCTGGCGCAGGGTCGCGCCCCGGCTGGCCGACGCGGGCTGGCGGGTGGTGGCGCCGTTCATGCGTGGCTACGCGCCGTCGTCGATTCCGTCGGACGGCAGCTATCACATCGGGGCGCTTATGGACGATGCGCTGCAGGTGCGCGCGGCGGCGGGCGGCACCGAGCGCGACGTGGTGATTGGGCACGATTGGGGTGCTATGGCGGCGAACGGCCTGGCCGCGATCCCGGACAGTCCGTTCGCCAAGGCGGTGATCATGTCGCTGCCGCCGGCCGCCGCGTTTCGGGGACGTGTTCCCGAAGCCGGCCGGCTGCTGGCTCAGATCCCGTCTCAGCTGCTGCGCAGCTGGTACATCATGTACTTCCAATTGCCCTGGCTGCCAGAGCGTTCCGCCTCTTGGGTACTGCCGCGGCTGTGGAGACGATGGTCGCCTGGCTACGACGCCAAAGACGATCTGCGCCACGTCGACGCCGCCATCGGCGCACCGGAGAGCTGGCGCGCCGCGCTCGGACCCTACCGGGCGGCGATCCGCAATACCCGCCCGCCCACGCGGTATCGCGAACTGCACCGGCACTGGACATCGCCGCCGTGGCTGCCGAGCCTCTACTTGCACGGACGCGACGACGGTTGCATGACAGCGGCTTTCACGCATTGGATCCGCAGAGTGCTTCCGCACGGCAGCGATGTGGCCGTCGTCGACCATGCCGGACATTTCCTGCAGCTCGATCAGCCCGACCGGGTGGCCGATTTGGTGTTGGACCACATCGGCTCAGCCGAGTAGATCACCGGCAACTGCCGGTACAGGTACGGTTAGTCATGGGTGTTGGTCTATTCCGTCCGGTTCTTGTCGCCTTCGTAGCTGTATTGGTCTCAGGAGCTGTCGCTCACGCCGACACGCCGGATGCCCAGTTTTTGGGGTTGCTGTCGAATGACGGAATGAAAATCGGCGCACCGGACCGGTTGATCGCCATCGCGCATGAGCGATGCGACGACGACAGCCTTTCCCGTGATACCCAACGGAATTGGATCTTCGGCGCGCACCCGAGTCCGTACGCCCAAGCTATGTGGCAGATCAGCGCCGAGCTGCAATCGCAGGGTTTGGCGGCTGACCAGGTGGGGCCATTCGTGCGTGACGCCAGGACGGTCTACTGCCCCGGTACGGGGAATTGATCGTCTCGACTGTCGCCATGTGCCTGTGCGTTGTTTCAGTCCGCGGTTCACGGTTCCTCTTCCTCGTCCCCGTCGTCGTGTAGCAGTTTTTCGGGGTGGTGGAACAGGTTGACGCGGGGTTGCCCGTGGTCGAGGTGGGGTGGTGGGATCCATTCGGTGACACCGTCAGCCCGCTTGCGGGTGGTCCAGCCTTGTTCGGCGAGCTTGTGGTTGGGGCCGCAGGCCAGGGTGAGGTCGTTGACGTCGGTGGTGTGGCAGGTGGCGTACGGGTTGCAGTGGTGCACTTCGCAGTAGTAGCCGGGCACCGGACATCCTGGGTGTGTGCACCCGCGGTC
>Ga0302326_10008507_pt1 | contig 22630 bp, 16 predicted proteins | sample Palsa_T0_3_FD_202264 | JGI IMG/M metagenome (GOLD analysis project Ga0302326, IMG submission 202264) | Peat permafrost microbial communities from Stordalen Mire near Abisko, Sweden - Palsa_T0_3 | ecosystem: Environmental > Terrestrial > Soil > Palsa > Peat permafrost | place: Sweden: Abisko... | reverse complement strand
TCAGAGCCGTCGTGGTGCCGATGGCCGTGACAGTGACCGTCTTCGCGGTGGAGGTCGAGCTGGCATAGTCTGTGTCGGTCGGGGTGAACTTGGCGGTGATGCTGTCCGTCCCGGCCGGCAGGGTCGTCGTGGTGAGGGCGGCCGTGCCGGTGTGGCCGCTGACAGTGGTGGTCACCGGCGAGCCGAGAGGACTGGTCCCGTCGTAGAACTGGACCGAACCGGCCAGACCGGTAGTGACCGGGGCGTCGCTCTCGGTCACCGAGGCGGTGAATGTCTCGGACTGGCCGTAGGTGATGCTACTGGCGCTGTCCGTCAGAGCCGTCGTGGTGGCGATGGCCGTGACAGTGACCGTCTTCGCGGAGGAGGTCGAGCTGGCATAGTCTGTGTCGGTCGGGGTGAACTTGGCGGTGATGCTGTCCGTCCCGGCCGGCAGGCTCGTCGTGGTCAGAGTGGCCGTGCCGGTGCTGCCGCTGACCGTGGTGGTCACCGGCGAACCGAGGGGATTGGTCCCGTCGTAGAACTGCACCGAACCGGCCAGACCGGCAGTGACCGGCGCGTCGCTCTCGGTCACCGAGGCGGTCAAGGTCTCCGACCCGCCGACGTTGATGCTGGGGGCGCTGTCCGTCAGGGTCGTCGAGGTCGAGATCGACGCGGCCTGGTAGGTGACCGTATGGGCGGTCGAGGTGGAGGAGGTCACCACGGTGGCCGAGCCGGAGTAGGCGCCCGTCTCGGAGCCCGGGACCGGGACGAACGAGGCGGTGTAGGAGTGGCTGCCGACGGTCGGACTGGTCACCGTGTAGGTAGCGGAGCCAGCCGAGGCGGCCACAGTGGCGACGACCGTGCCATTGTCCTCGAACACCACATCACCGGCCGGGGTGGTGGGCAGACCGGAAGCCGTCAGCTGCTCCGGCGTGCCGGTGTTGACCGTGCCGGTCTGGCTGAGCGTCAGGGTCGGGGTCGCCGGCGTGCTCTGCAGCGGGAAGAGCTGGACCCAGCTGTCGGCCGGGACGTTGATGCCGTCGACGCTGATGGCCGAGGCGCCCGTGTTGTAGGCGATATCGGTCGACCAGTAGAGGTTCGGGTCCCCGTTGATCGCAGTGTCCTGCAGGATCACCTGGATGGTGTTGGCGAAGCCCGCGGTCAGACTCGGCGTGGTGCTGGTCAGCCAGCTGCTGACCGTGGCGGTCGAGTACATCAGGGCGACGGGCTCGCTGGCTGCGTCAGCGACGAGAGTGGCCGGGGTCCCCCCCGGCGGCGGGGTGAAGGGGGTGGTGAAGCTCTCCTGTGGACCGGACCAGGTCGCCGGCGGGTTGGAGGCGCCTGATTGCGGGTCGCGCCAGTACACGGTCGCCTTGGTGGACCCGGAGTCGGGAGCCGTGGTGGCGGCGGCGTAGGCGAAGGCCTGGCTGGACACCGAGCCAGAGGTGATCACGACGCCGTTGGCGTTGAACAGCTGGACGTTGCCGTAGGGAGAGCCGGCGTTGGCGTCCGGCTCCCACGGAGGCACACCGCCGTTGGCGGCGAAGCTCACACCGGCGAGCAACGGTGAAGCGAACGCCATGAGGGCGACAGCTGCAGTTACTGCGGCACATTTTGTACCTAGCCGGGGAATCAAGCGCACGTTTCAAGCTTCCTTATGTTCGGGGCCGGACAAACGACCTTGCCGGGGCTGAAACCGCAAGTAATTGCGGCAGCAGGTCCAAATCTTTACTCTAGTATTTCTCGCAATGCGGAGGTCGAAACACTTCTAACTCGGTTCTGCCGTGATCCGAGATCGGCTCCTTCGCCGGAACCATATCGTGCCGCCGCCGGCGAGTATCACGGCCACGACACCGATCAGGAGCCCCACGAGAGCGCCGTCTCCTCCACCCGAGCCGGAGGACTTGCCCGACGTTGCCGGCGCAGCCACCCCCGACCCGGACCCGGACGAGCTACTGGGAGACGAGCTCGAACGGGCGCCGGTGGTCGGGGTGACGCGTGGCGCGGAAGTGGTTGGTACGCCGGGCACGGTCGGCAGGGTCCGCTGTACGGCCAGGGGTACGGTCCGGGGCGTGTCCAACTCGGACGTGGGGAAGCGGTCGGCCTCCACCGACACTCCGGATCCGGCGCGGCATGATCCGCCGCCACCCTGGATCAGCGTCCAGCTCGACCCGCTCACCTGGATGACCGCGGCCGGATAGCTGGTCGTCCAGGGTGACTGCTGGGGTGAGGTGAAGAACATCCTGAGCTGGTAGTAACCCTCCCAGTAGGGCGGGTACTGCAGATACGGTTGGAGGAGTGGCTGGTCGGCGTAGGTCAGCTGCGACACCGGGTGGTTCGAGTTGGTGAAGACGGTCGATGACGTCATCTGATACGAGAACCACCCCGACGGGTCGACGTGCTCGATTGGTTGGGCCACCGCCAGGTAGGCCTCCTTGTAGCCCGACGGCGCCGGCGAGGAGGAGATGACCTTCCAGATGAACGGTATGTCATACAGGCTCCCGGAGGTCACCGACTGGCCCTTTTGATTGCACAAGGTGAGGGTGCCGGTGACATTGGGATCAGTGAACGGCACACTGGCGGCCGACGCCCGCGCGCTCGTAGCCAGCGGGCAGAGGGACGCCAGCAGACCGACGCTCAGACCCGCCAGGACCGATCTGGTCGACTTCATTCTGTCGTAGCTCCTAATTCGATTCGGCCCGGTCGGCCGCGGCCGGGACCTCTACGGGCTCGGACTTGGCCGGCACGTCGGGGCTCTCGTTGGGGGCCTCGGAGGCGGACTTGCCGGTGGGGGTACCGGGCGAGGGTGGCCGCCGCTTACGGCGGCGCCTCCGCCAGATGAGGTAGGCGAGGACGACCAGGATGGCGAGGACGATGCCGAGGAGCACCCAGGGGATCGCCCAGAAGGATTCCTTCGCCCCGAATGGCCCGCTCGCCGGCTGCACCGAGCCGGGGATGATCAGGCGGGTCACTTTCACATGGGCCGATTCGCGCAGCTCCGGGTACACGCCAGTGACCACGGCTGTCTCGTGGACCGAGAAGCCGGGGAGCAGCAGCTGGATCTCGGGTAGGTGTGACGCACTGCTCCTGCTTCCCAGCAGCCCCGACACGGAGGCGGTCGGTAGGCCACCGAGGGCGACATTGCCGACGTTGCTGACCTTGTACGTGAGCACCGCCCGCCCATCGGAGAGCGGATCGATCGGGTCGGAGTAGCGAACCGTCAGGTCCTGGACGGCCAGCTTCGGGTGGAGCGGGCCACTGATCCTCACGAATATCCGGGTCCCGACGCTCTGCAGCAGCCGGATGTGCTGCCCGCTGGAGTTGGTGATAAAAGACTCCAACGTGGCCGTGATCCCGCCGACGTGGTCGCCCGGTGAGGCATTGGAGGGAACCCTGACCAGGAACGGGATGATGTCCGTGCTGCGAGCCGGAACGATGAGGGTGATGTCGTTGCGGGGCAGGTATATCCATAGCCCCAGACCGGTCGCCGGCTGGTTGGGAGGGAGCAGGGCAAAGCCTCCCTGGGGGGTGTTGACGCCGTCCGTACCGTGAATGAGAAGTTGGAGCGCGAAGGTCGAGAAGTTCTTGATGGCGATGTGGTCTTCGACCTGACCGCCGGGGGTGGCGCCGAAGCTGAAGTAGCCCCGGCTGTCGGGAGCGGTGGCGGTGGCGGTCTGGGTACCGAACACGGCGACGTGCTTCTTGACGGCCGATGCAGCGGACTTGCCGGGGTCCGACTTGTACCCGGCCGACGCCGGGGTAATACCCAAAATTCCGGACATCGCTATCAGGCCGACAACCATCAATGCTGTCAGTCGGAGCCACCGGTAAAGGACCAAAGATCCTAGGCCTGATTTTGGTCGCCGTTGAAGGTCAGTCACCGCAACTCTCAGATCGTATTTCGGTCTCAGGCGGCCCCCACAGTACCACCTGATGTAACGCCGGTAACAGCAGGAGCGGGACGAGTTTTAACTCGTCCCGCTCCTTCAAGTTTGCTGCTCAGGTGCGGTCCAAGACCGCCCTTGGTCAACCTTCGTGGTCCCTTAGGAGATGGTGAAGGTGATGGTGCCGGTGTAGGTCCCAGCCGGGGTGGCGGTGGAAGCCAGCAGGGTCAGGGTCCCGTCCATCACCGCCGTGCCGTCCGCCGCCGTGCTGTGGGCGAACGTCTGCGGGGTGGCCGTCAGGCCGCTGTTGGTGTCGGTGTCCACCGGGCTCGGGTTGTGGGCCGGGACGTTGGTGAAGGTGACGGCGCCGGGGTAGGTGCCGGCTCCGGGGCCCGGGTTGAGCAGGGCGCCGTTGGTCAGGCCGAGGCCGGACGAGGGAATCGTCCCGCCGGTACCGTCGCTCAGGGCGGTGCCTGAGACCGACAGGGTCCAGGCGTACGCCGGGGCCAACTGGCTGGTCACCACGATCTGCTGCGTGCCCGGGTTGCTAGCCGGCGGGAAGGTCGCCGAGCTCTGCAGGTAGGTGCCGTCGGAGCTCAGCTGCATCGCCGGGAGCACGAACGGGCTGGCCGGGGTGTACGGCGTGGTGATGGTGATCGTGCCCGGGTTGACCGTGACCGTGATGCCCTGAATATCGGTGCAGGACGAGCCGGTGAGCGAGCAGGCCGCAGGAGCCGCCACCGTGACCGTGACCGCCGACGAGGTCGACGGCCCGTAGGCCGCGCTGCCCGGCGTGAAGGTGGCGGTGATGCTGTCCGTCCCGGTCGGCAGCGACGACGTGGTCAGCACGGCCTGGCCGCACTCACTTCCGCTCGGCTGCCCAGCGGGGCAATTCGCCGCGGAGACGGTCGTGGTCACCGGCGAGCCGAGGGCGCTGGCCCCGTCGTAGAACTGGACCGAACCGGTCACACCAGTGTCCGTCGGGGCGTCGTTCTCGGTAACCGTGGCCGTCAATGCATCCGAAGCGCCGTAGTTGATGCTGGTGCTGCCGGCGGACAGGGACGTCGAGGTGCCGATCGTCGGGGCCGAGTAGGTAGCCGTCTCGGCGGCCGAGGTGGAGGAGGTCACCACCGTGGCTGAGCTGGAGTAGGCACCCGTCTCGGAACCGGGGACCGGGACGAACGAGGCGGTGTAGGAATGGCTGCCGGCCGCCGGGCTGGTCACCGTGTAGGTGGCGGAGCCACCCGAGGCGACAACGGTGGCGATGGTCGCGCCATTGTCCTCGAACACCACATCACCGGCCGGGGTGGTAGGCACACCGGAAGCCGTCAGCTGCTCGGGCGTGCCGGTGGTCTGGGCGCCGGGCGCGCTGAGGGTCAGGGTCGGCGTCGCCGGCGTGCTCTGGAGCGGGAACAGCTCTACCCACTCGCCGGCCGGGACGTTGACGCCGTCGACCGTGATGGCCGAGGTGCCAGTGTTGTAGGCGATATCGGTCGACCAGTAGGAGTCTGTGCTCCCGTTGTTGAAGCTGTCCTGCAGGATCACCTGGATGGTGTTGGCGAAGTCCGTGGTCGTGCTCGGTGTGTTGGTGGTCAGCCAGTTGTTGACCGTGGCGGTCGAGTACATCTCGGCGACGGGCTCGCTGGCCGCGTCAGCGACGACAGTGGCCGGGGTCCCGGACGGCGGCGGGCTGAAAGGGGTGGTGTTGCTCTCCTGCGGACCGGACCAGGTCGCCGGCGGGCTGGAGCTAAGAGGCGCCTGAGGATCACGCCAGTACACGGTCGCGTGGGTGGAGCCGGAGTCGGGGGCGGTGGTGGCCGCGGCGAAGGCGAAAGCCTGGCTGGATACCGAGCCCGAGGTGACGACGACGCCGTCGGCATTGAACAGCTGGACGTTGCCGTAGGGAGAACCGGCGTTGGCGTCCGGCTCCCACGGGGGCACACCGCCGTTGGCGGCGAAGGCGGGGGCGGCGGTGGCGGCGAGGAGACCCACGCCAGCAATCGCCGTGGCGAGCGTCCCGCAGAGCGTCGCCTTGAGTTTGTTCTTCACGTGAGAAGAGTTCCTTTCAATGGACGGTTATTCGGACTGGGTATTCGGTTATTGCTATTTGGTTTGCATGTCGGCTGGCCCCAATGGCCGGCAAGGTCTTCGGTCGAAGGGAGCACCCCTGGGCGTGCACCGGAATCTTCTCAGGCCCCGGTGTACACCCAAGAGCCGACCGGTTAATAAGGAGTAAACGAGCGGCGCACAGTTGAGACGAAGCCGCGAAGAGATAGCGCGCCCCACGGCCCGGATCCGGGAAGTGGGGCGCAACTGCGTCCCGGCCGCGTTAGGTGCAGGGGGTGGTGCTGGTGGAGGCGCTGGTGGTGAGGATCACGCAGGTCGAGATCTGCGGGATCATCCCGGCGTCGTCGAGCAGCACCTGGCCCTCGGCCGAGTCGATGAAGGGGGTGGTCGACTTCGTCGTGTAGAACAGCGTCTGCACCCAGTTGGTAGTCCCGGTCGGCTGCCAGTCCTTGGTCGAGTCCAGATCGGCCGAGCGCACGTAGAGGTACAGGGTGTCGGTCGGGAAGAACAGGCTGCCGCCGATTCCGGCTGGGGTGCCCGTTTCGGGGGTGATGTCAGTGATGGTGATCGACTGGGGCTTGAAGGAGCTGGTACCGCCGCCCGTGCCGCAGCTGTTGGCCGGGGTGCCACCAGCGGTGGCCGTCGAGTTCTCGTAAGCGCAGCTCGGGTCCAAGAAGTAGCCACCGCCCACATCGGTCAGGCCACCATTCACCGGCCCGGCCGCCTCACCACCGGAGGTGTAGGTACCCGGGTTGGACGGCACCGACACCGTAAACTGACTGTCGGCGTCGTTGACGCTGGTAATCGTGAAAGTGCCGTTCGGTGCCGTCGCCGAGCTGGTGACGCCGCTGACGGTGACCGTGGTGCCGGCCACCCAGTTCTGGTTGAAAGTGGCCCCGTTGCTCGTGGTGAACGTCACCGAGTACGGGCCCGAACCGGAAGAGGTGAACCCGCTGACGGTCTGCTGGCTGTTCTGCTCACCGGCATACAGGTTCAGCCGGCTCTGCGATAACGGCTCGATGGCATCGGCCGGCACCGCCGAGCTGTGGATGGCGGTCGGGTCGTTGACCTCGGCGATCTGTGGGCAGGTGCCCGGGTTGGACAGCGCCGGGACCAAGCTGCCCAAGAAGAAGGACCGTAGACCGGCTCCGATCTGCGGGATGATCGGGATGATTTGGTCGCTCGACGCCAGGGTGTTGGTGAAGCTCAGCGTGTCCGAGGCCGGCGAGGCGGTCGGCGCCGCGCTCAGCGTGACGGTATTGCCAGCCACGCTCACCAACGTGGTGCTGCCGGGGATGGCACCGGAACTATCGGTGACCGCTCCGCCCACCTCGTTGGCGCCGGGCACGGTGTCGCCGCTCGGGATGGTGACCGTGTCGACGCCGCTGGTCACACTGGTGACGCTGGTGTCCACCACGCCGCTGATGCGGGGATCGTTCCACGCGAGGCACGACCCGGTGTTGGCCGCGTAGATGATCGACAGCTGCTGGGCCGACAAGGGGTAGTCGGTCTGCTTGCCGTCGAGCGCCTTGTTGGACGGGTTGGCGTTGACGATCATCGGCACCGGGTCGGTGGCTATCGTGATCTGGTCGATCGCCCCGGTCGGCACTGAAGCGCTCAGCAACTTGCTCGCCTGGCTGGTCTCCCGGGCGAAGCTGATCACTTCGTTGCTGCCGAACGTGTTGTTACCGGCCAGGATGTCCTGCTGGAGCGCCAGGAAACCAGCCGTCCCCCCATTCGGCCGCTGCACCGCCTGGGTGCCGGCCCGCAGCACGACGGTCGGGTTGAGCACGCAGGGGTAACCACCGGTGTTCGGCGTGGTGCCGTTGCCGGTGCCGGTGTCCACACCCGGACTACCGCCGGTGCCAGGCGTGCACTCCCCGGACGGGCTGAACGTCAAGGACACGTTGGACTCCGACGCCGTGGTGGCGGCACTCAAGGTGACGGTATCGAAGCTCACACTGACGAGCGTTGTACCTGAGGCGATCCCGGGACCGGAGACCGCACCGCCCACCTGGGTGGGCCCGGGCACCGTGCCACCGGTGACGGTGATCGTGGTGGCACCGCTGGCGAAGGTGGCGCCGGTGCCCACGACAGTGCCTTGGGCGGCACCGCCACTGACCCCGTAGGCGAGGCGTCCATTGGCGTCCGCCGTAGCGTCGATGTTGACCAGCAGGTAGTGGGGGTTCGACGCGCCGAAGCCGGAGTCGCCGTAGGCGTCACCGTTGGCCAGGAAGTCGATCATGTACTGCAGGACGTCGGAGCCGACGCCCACGACGTCGTTCTTCGCCGGCGCGTAATCGGCGTAAGCCGGAGACGCCAGAAGCGGAAGCGCGGCCGCCAGAGCGGTGGCCGCCACCAAGCCCAACTTGAAAGTGCGGTGTAGCAATGCCCCTCCTAAATCGATCTATCCGGTTTTCCGGATGATTTTGGTCGGGATTAGTAAAGCACAGTTGGCCGGCGCCCGAAAGTGCTTCCGGTTATTCGTCTGCGGCTTGACTACGCCGGCCGTTTTACGGGAAGATGCATAGCTGGTCCGCCAACTGACCGTTGGCGGATTGCTGGGCAGGGAGTTGGCGGATTGCTGGGCAGGGACCCGTGCGGTCAGACCAGATTCGGCAGAAACCTCATCAGCGCGTCGCTGGTACCCCACAGGGCGGCCAGCAGGATCGGGGCTCCGGCCAGCCAGGTCGCCGTCTTGCCCCAGCGGATCCAATACCACCCGATGGCGAACGTGGCGGCGGCCAGTGCCTCGAGCCAGAAGATCAAAGGCACCAGCCCGCTTGGATCTCCCTGCATCGGCTGCGAGGCCTTTGACACCGAAGAGGGCACGCCGGCCGGGACCGGCTGGGCCTGGCCACCAACCAGAAGGGCATCCACGTAGGCGGTGTGGGTCGGTACCCAGGCAGTCGTCCAACTCCCGCCGACCGAAGTCACGAGGGTGAGCCTCGACTGGTTGGCCTTGAGCAGCGGGGGCAACGGATCACCCGGGAACCGGACGTCCTCCACGCTGTAGGTGAAGACTCCCTGTCCGGTGGTGACGGTAAAGCGCTCGCCCGGTTTCATCGAGGTGATCCGCCCGAACGGGCCACCGTAGGTGGTGCTCCGTCCGAACAGCACGACGTCACCGAGCTGCCCGGGGAGGACGGTGTCGGACAAGTGACCGGGACCACCTTTGAGCAACCGCGACGTCGTGCCCTCCACCACGATGACGTTGCGCATCCCGGCCGAAGGAGAGTTGATCATCGCCACCGGAGCGCCGACCGGTACCGGCTCAGCGAGGGGCGCGGTCTCCTCCGCCAGCTGGAGGCGGAACCGTTCGTACAACCGTCCCTGACTGGCGTGCTCCTGCAATCCGCTGAGGACGAAGGCGAACACCAGGAACCACACGGCGAGCAGGCTCAGGGCGAGGGGCAAGACGAAGGTCAGACGCACGCCGAGGGGGCGGGTTTCCGCCGTCCGGGTTGGCAGCGGACCGGGGCTGACGGCGACCGGGAGGCCCGGGTCAGGGTCCTGTTGGACGCGCGGGGCCTCCAGGGTCGTCACGACCCCACCGGCCTTCTTCGCCGCCACCATTGCACGCCACTGAGCACGCCCCCCACGATGGCCAGAATGAGCGCAACCAGCACAGCCACGGCGCCGGTCGCCTCCGTCAGCCCGATCGTCTTGCCCAGGGAGCTCCGGCTCGAGGCCGCGCGAGCCGCCGCGATGGCTGACTCGGCCTGGGACGTGAGTGCCTTACGGCCGCCCGACTCAACCGGCACCGTCGTCGATGCCGTTGACCCGGATGCCGGCGTGGATGTCGCGCCCGATGTTGTCGCGCCGGGTGACGACCCGGAGGTGGATCCAGGCGACGATTGGCCCCCAGGACCCCGATTGGCCGGAGTGGTGGTCGCCGTTGTCGGTCCGGTGGCCTTCGAGGCGGCAAGGGGTGGAACCTGGCCGTTCTGCTTCGTCACATCGGTGGCGGCCGCCTGGGTGTAGGCCACCTCGGCCCCGAGCCCGTCCGCGGTCGTCATGGGCAGGTACCCGGCCGGGACCTGACCGACCGCTGGACCTTGCGCTTGACCTGTACCGGCCGCAAAAGCGAGGTACTGGCCGTACTGGGCGGCCTCGGTCGCCGGCAGGCCGTGGGTGGGGACGTCGGCCGACAACAGCATCGTTCCGGGATAGGCCCCCTCGGCTGCCGTGTCGGCCTGGAAGTCGGAGTAGGGCAGCACCCAACTGCCGAGCCCGGAGTCCGGCTGGAGCAGATCGGTGGCCGCCTGCAGCGACGCCGTCGTGGGTCCGGTAAACGTTCGGTTGCCGAGGAACTGGGTGGTCGATCGGCTCTCCACCTCGGGGTCGGCGTATGTCTGCAGTTGGGCGGTATCCAAGTCCAGCGTTTCGGCCTCCGGGAGCGAGACCACGCCGATCAGGAAACGCTCCCCGAGGTTCTCCTGTCCGAGCGGAATGAGCGACGGCGCTTCGGCCTGGCCGTTGCAGGCCACGAGAGAAGCAGCGTCGTTATTACTGAGGTTGTAGGCGACGTCGTAGAGGCTGGCCTGCGGATTGTCGATCAGCGGCCGGTCCGGGATCTTGCTCGCCCCGGTCCCGTAATCGGGCGTGCATACCCCGGCGTCGCCGTCGTAGTCCGGGCCGTTGGTGGAGGTGTCGAGGAGCGGCCAGTGATCGACCGGCAGCTTGATGCCCTTGTAGGCCGGGTTGACGGTCATGCCCCACGGATCGGGCTGACCGTTGAGCCAGGCCCGGGCCTCGGGATCGGAGTTGATGTACGAGGTCAGGGCCCAGATGACATCCGACTGGGTATTGATGCTGAAGAGGGTGGCTGTCGGAGCCAGCTGGATATTGTTGATTTGATCCGTGTTCCAATCCGGATTGAGGGCCTGGAACTCAGGGTCGGCGACAATCCCAACCGGGTTGTTCGCGATAGCCGTGTCGCCCGATTGTACGTTGTTGGTGCCGTAGTACGACTCGGTCATCAGCTTGGCCAGCAGTCTGGGGTCCAGCTTCAACTCGGTATAGGGGGTCCCGTCGGCGTTGTCGATCACGTAGGAGATGGCAAACCCGCTCACCCCGATGGGCGCCTGGACGGTCGGCGTGGTGAAGAAGCCAGACTGTGACGGGGGCGATCCTTCTATGGCGGCGCCGACGTCCCCCTGCTGCACCAGCGTCTTGGCCTGCGGTTCGGCCAGCGCCACCTGTTCGACGTTAAAGAGCTTCGGGTTCAGGCAGAAATAGGGGTTCCACTGCTGTGTCGCCTGGATCATCAGCTCCGAACCGTAGAACTGGAGTGGTGCGGACGTGTTGGCGGCGCAGGCATCACCCGGCGTGGCGAAGTTAAGAGGCACCGAGATACGCCGTTGCCAGTTGGACTGGCTCCACCAGAACTGGCCTTCGTCAGACAGAGCCGGGCCGTCCGGGCTCTGGCCCTCGTTCAACTCGCCAGGTGCGAAGTCACCGGGGTTCTCACATGTGTACTGGGGCGCTCCGAAGTAGACGGGGTTGGCGTTGCAGCTGATGCCCTCGATGGGGACGATGACCAGAGAGCACACGACCGTCTGGGAGCAGCCCAGCGATTCGTTGGTCTCCGAGGTCATAACCGTAAATTTGTCGGAGCCAGTGCCGTTGAGCGCCGTCGACGCGTAGGTGGTGTCGCTTGGCGCGTACGCCGTAGGCTCGTTGGAGCTGAACATCTCGGGAGGCGCTCCCGCGCACCCCTGGGGGCCGATGGGGTAGTTCGTGCCGTCGGCGGCGATGAACGGGAGTACGTACTCGTAATAGGAAGGGGACCCGCACGCGGCAGGGAGGGGGTTGGGAAGGTTCACCTGGGCGGCCTGCTGCGCCGGCGAGTTGTACATGTCGAGCTGCCACGGCGGAGGCCAGTACTGCTGCTGGCCGTTGACCCGCTCGGCCGCAGAGGCCGTCCAGCACGTCTCCGGCGACAGCTGCTCCGAGGCCGGCACCGACGTCGAGTCGACGCCCCGGCACTCCATCAGCACGACCGGGAACTCCTGCTGGGAGGCCGCCGCCTCCTGCTGCCCGGCCACGTAAATCCCGCCGGTCGGATGGGCCCCGCTCCACGACACGCTGACCACCTGCCCGTCGCGCAAGCCCTGCGTGTCCGACACGTTGACCTGGAAGTTGCGGACGTCGACCACCCCCTGGTCGAAATAGGAGCGGCACAGGGTCTCGCTGGCCGTAAACGAAGCTCCGTCAGTGGAGGTGGTGGACGAGGCCGTGCATCCTGGAGTCACCGCCGTCCCTTGGGCACTGGCGTGGCCGGCGTCGGTCTCGGCCGCGGCGACCGCCGTCAGCACCAGCATGGCAGCCAGAATACGTAGCGCCGGGCGGACCCGGCGACCGCCGGCCGTCACCGGCGGCCCACTCGGTTGCGCAAGGAGCGTCCCCAGGCCGGCCCGGTGAGCGCACCGACGATGAGCAGCGCGGCCAAGACCTCGATCAGCAGGCCTCCGATGCTGCCCGGATGGTCGGCGGCCAGGACCGTCGGCGTGGCCTCGGGTGTCACGGTCGTTACCGTCGAACTCGAGCCACCCGCCGAGGATCCTCCGCCCGCCGCCGTCTGCGACCCGCCGGTGGACCCCGCGGCGACGAGATGGGTCCCCGCCCCGCCGCCGGCCGCGGCTGCGCCGCCCTCTGACCCGGTGCTGCTTACGCCGGCGGGCGAGCTACCTCCACCCGACGACGACGTCCCGCCACTTGACGACCCGCCACCGCCGGTCGCAGAGGAGGAGCTACCACCGTTTGTCTGGCCGCCGGAAGAGTTACCGGTCGGCGAGGTCGTAGACGGACCGGTGTTGGTGGCCTGACCGGCCACCGGATTGCCGTTGTGGGCGTACTGACCCGGGCACGGACCCTGGCCAGCCTTGGCGCACGCCGGCGGATAGGGCGCAATAAGCGCGAGTTCGTTCTTGTCCGGGTCTCCGGGGATGAAAGTGGGGTTGTCGCAGTTGGCGACGTTGACGTTGGCCACGCTGACCTGGGGATCGGCGTGTTGCAGGAGATCGACCTGCTTGAACGAGGCCTCCACCAGGTTGATCGGTAACGGGGAATAGCCGATCGGAGCCATCTGCGACTGTCCCTGGCAGAGCGAGTAGGCGTCGAAGTCGGCTAGGGCCTGGCGCTTGGGGGTGTTCATGGTGGGGTCGCAGGGCGGCTGGCCGGAGCAGCTGGCTGTCGGCTCGATCTCGTACGAGTACGACGACAGCGGGTAGGTCCGCGGGTCGTTGTACGTCCAGACGTGGTTGAGGGTCTCGAGCAGGTAGTCGGGACCCGGTGTGTAGTCAATGTCGGCCTGGGTGAGGGCCACGGCGGCGTCGTAGGCGTCCGGCATCGTGTAATACCCGTCGGCGTTCTCCAGGGCCACGACCGGACAGGACGCGGGGCCACACTGGGAGCCGAGTGGGTAGGAGTACTCGTCGAAGCCGATCGAGCCCTGTCCGGCGCCCGACGACACGAAGTCGATGACGCCACTCGAGCCGTTCTCGGCGACCTGCGAACCCTTACCGGTCGGCCAGAACTCGACCGGGAACTTGTACCCGGAGAATGGCTGCCAGAGCTGGGGGTAGAGGCTGTTCAAGTAGTCGGTGAATTGGTAGGTCGAGCCGGCGCCCTCGGAGTGCACGACTGGGATGATGGGTATGGACGGGAACGCATGACCGTTGTTGTCGGCGCTGATCTCCGGATCGTCCCAGTTGGTGATTTGGTCGGTGAAGATCCTGGCCAGGGTGAGTCCGGACAACCGGAGGTTCTCGACCTGATGGCCGGCAACCACCAGGTTGTAGGGAAACGTGGTGGCGCCGCCGACGATCGGAAGATAGGCGTACGGACGGTTCGAGGTGTCGTTCTCCCCGGTCACCGGGTTGACGCCTTGGTAACCGATGTCGCTGACCCCGAAGTCGCTGACCCCGTTGGCGAAGTCCTGGCGGCCCTGGGCCGAGCCGGACGGGGTGAACACCACCTGCAGCCCTTGCTGGGTGACGTCGTAGATCCATGTGTTGATGGCGTTGTAGGCCCAACTGGAGCCGGAGCCGTCGATCTGCTCGACGCCGCTCTCGGCATCCACCGGTGGCGCGACGAGGGTCAGCACCACCGCCGTGGAGAGGAACACCCCCATGACCCGCAGGCTGCGGCGGGAGCGAGTCAACCGGTGGAGCAAGCCCACGAGGTACCTCGTCATCGGGTAGTCACCTTCTGGCGGGCCAGGAAGCGGGTGATGGCAAACAAGAAGAAGACGATGAAGAGGAGCACCACCGCCGCGGCGAAGCCTCTGGCAATCTCTCTGGGTTCTCCGCTTTTCAAGCATTCGAAGATGTACAGGGGCAGCGAGTTCATCGGTTGGCCGTCGACGGGGTTGTAGTTGGCGAAGGTGGTGAAACCAGAGACGATCAGCAGAGGCGCACTTTCGCCGATGCCCCGGGCGATGGAAAGAATAAGTGCCGTCACCAGCCCCGGCGTCGCCGTCGGGAGCACGATTCGCCTCACTGTCTGCCAGTTGGACGCCCCCAGGGCCTGGCCGGCCTCGCGAAGCCCGCCTGGAACGACCCGGAGGGCGACCTCGGCGGATCGGGCCACGATCGGTGTCATCGTCACCGCCAAGGCCACCGAGACGGCAAACCCGTTACGGTGCCCGTGGAATTTGAGGATCAGGACGGCGTAGACAAACAGTCCGGCCAGCAGGTCGGGCAGGGCGGTCATCGCCTCGACCACGGTACGCACGACCCGGGAAAAGGCACCTCCCACCTCGGTCATGAACACCGCCGTGCCGATGCCGAGAGGAAACGAGATGCCGACGGCGATGCTGACCTGGATCAGCGAACCCATGATGATATTGGATATGCCGCCTTTGTTGTAGGGCCCCCTCAGCGATCCGGCCGAGGCCGGCTGGGTGAAGAAGTTCCAGTGCGGAAGGACGTCCCGACCTTGAAGCGTCGTGTAGACCACCACGGTGACCAGCACGAAGCCCACGAGCAGGCCCATCCCTATGAACACCGCGCCCATGACCCGGTCGATCACGACCGGGCGGGGGTGGCTGAGCCCGGTGATGCCGGCGTACAGGGCCAGGAAGGCGAAGTACCAGCTGACGATGAATCCCAGGCCCCCGCCGAACGGCAGTACGTAGTCGAAGAGCACCCATACCAGGCAGAAGGATCCGAGCAGGGCGCCGACCACGCTCAGAATCTCGTCCGCCGAGATCTTCCTCAACGGGATCGGAACGTCCGGCCGGTCGATCGGTGCCTGCTCGGCGACCGATACGATTTCAACTTCGGTGGTGATCGGCGGCGACTGGGTGCTCATCAGATCTCCGTCGCCGCGCCGCTGCGGCTTCGGCCGATGAGGACGGCCGCGCCGGTGTTGACGGCGAGTGTGATGATAAATAGGACGAGGCCGGCGGTGAAGAGAGCAGCCAGCTGGGGCTTGGTGGATTCGCCAAAGTCGTTGGCGATGAGAGCCGAGATGGTGCTGAACCCGCTCTGCAGGATCCGGAAGTTGATATTGAAGTTGAGCGAGATAATGAACAGCACGGCGATGGTTTCACCCAGGGCGCGGCCGAGCCCGAGCATCGTCCCGCCGATGATCCCGCCCCTCCCAAATGGCAGAACGACGGTGTGGACCATGCCCCACCTCGTCGACCCGAGAGCGTAGGCCGCCTCCCGCTCCCCCAGTGGCGCCTGGGCGAAGACGCCGCGCATGACCGAGCAGGCGATGGGGATGATCATGAGCGAAACGCAGATCCCGGCGATGAAGGCGGAGTTGACGAAGCGGGACTGAGCCCAGGTGGCCGAGGAGGGGTCGCCGTTGACCCTGAAGATCGGGATCCAACCCAGGTACAGGCTGATCCAGCGAGATACCAGCTTGGCGTGGGGCATCAGGAGGAAGAAGCCCCAGGCCCCGTAGATCACGCTCGGTACGGCCGCCATCAGGTCTACCAGGCTGATCAGGAGGCTCCTGATCCGGGCCGGGGAGTACTCGCTGATGAAGAGGGCGGTCCCGAGCGCGACGGGGAAGGCGATCATGAGTGCTATGACGGCTACCTCGAACGTCCCGAGCAGGGTCGAGGAGATGCCGACCTTGTCCAGTTCGGGGTCCCAGTTGGCCCTGGTCAGGAAGCTGAGTCCGTACCGGTTGAAGGTCGGGATCGACTGGTAGGCCAGGAACAGGCCAATCGATCCGAAGAGCGCCAGCACGAGTCCGGCGACCCCCGACACACCCCGGCGGAACACCCGGTCGGCCCAAGGCAGGGTAGCCCGGATAGTGATCGGCTGGTCCGGCGAGATGCCGGATTCAGCCGAACCGGCCATTCACGTAGTCCTCGGTGCGGGGGTCCTCCGGGGCGCTGAAGATCTTGGTCGTCGGACCAGCTTCGACGATCCCCCCGGGCGTGCCTTGCGCGGCCAGGAAGAAGGCGCACTGCTGCGACACCCGGGCCGCCTGCTGCATGTTGTGGGTCACGATCACCACCGTCACCTCGGAGCGGAGCTCGGCGATGGTCTGCTCCACCCGGAACGTCGAGGTCGGATCGAGAGCGGAGCACGGCTCGTCCATCAGCAGCACGTCCGGATCTACGGCCAGCGACCGGGCGATGCACAGGCGCTGCTGCTGGCCCCCAGACAGCGCTCCGCCGGCGTTGCCCAGACGATCCTTCACCTCGGTCCACAGCCCGGCCCGGCTGAGCGAGCGTTCGATCAGGGCATCCCGGTCGGACTTGCCCAGCCGGACGCCGGTCAGCTTCAAGCCGGCAGTGACGTTCTCGCCGATCGACATCGTCGGGAAAGGGTTCGGCTTTTGGAATACCATGCCGATTCGCTTGCGGGTCTCGGTGAGGCGCTGCCCCGGGGCGTAGATGTCCTTACCGTCGAGGCGGACCTGGCCGGCCAGCTTGGCGATCGGCACCATCTCGTGCATCCGGTTGAGGATGCGCAGGAAAGTGGACTTGCCACAGCCTGAGGGGCCAATCAGAGCCGTGACCGTGCCGGGCGACATTGACAGAGAGACCCGCTCGAGCACCTTGTTAGTCCCGAACCAGGCGGACACGGCCACGGCGTCGAGGTGGGCTCCCTTCGGGTGCAGGACCTCGGGGCCGAAGTCAGGCGCGAGCGCGGGCACGTCGAAATCAGAAGTTGGCTGAGCCGCCTGCATACCTCGTCCCTCTCTGCCCTCTCTGCCCATCCGAGTCTGGGTAGCCAAGTCAGCCCCAAGTCTAGCTGAGCGATATTAATGATGGGATCGGTCAACCTTCTGTTCTCTCTCCGATTACCGTTTGTTCACCCAGTTGTCCCGTGTTCACCCAGTTGTCGCGCTCGTGTATCCCGACGGGAGGGCGGCGCCCGGCTGCAGGAGCTCCCATTGGGCGTCCGCCCACAGGCTGAACTCAGTGGGGTACTCCGCCGTGTTGGGGTCCTCGTAGACGAGCAGGAAGTAGAAGCGACCGGTCGAGTCGGAGGCGCCGTGGACATAGTTGCCGTCGTACGTCCGGGTCCCGTACGCCTCAGTGGCGCCGGTCAGCTTGGCCATCGGCTGGTAGGTGGGTTTGGCGGCATTGAGAACCCGGTGCGAAGTCGCCTGGTAATAGGCCGCTGCCTCCGCCGGAGTGTGGAACTCGATGACGGTGACGAGCAGCCCCTCCTCGGTACCCGGATCCGAGTAGGCCTGGGTAAACCCGGCCACGAATCCGGCCTTCTGGGCCGGCTCGTACCCGTCATACTGGGTGAACAGCTGCGGACTCATCTGCCCGCTCGCCGTCGTGGCGGAGTCGACTGAGAAGTTGATCGGAGCGGGGATGATCTTCGTCGTCAACTCCCGGGAACTCAGCAGCTTGGAGCCGGAACTGCAGGCGGCGAATGCCAGGGCGCAGGCGATGGTCGCCGCCAGCGCCTTTCCTGGGAAGCGGCGGCAGGTGGGCGCGCACCGCGGTGTACGTTCCGCTGCTAGATCATGCGGCTGATCTACTTGGCGGACGACCGGTTTCTGTCTTTCGGGGGTTTTCACGACAGCCTGTCAGTTCGACGGGGAGATCCGGGTCTTCGGCCCGAGGGAAGGTAGCACGGCCGTACGGCCAGGGGGACTCGGCGGCTACGGCTCGGACGGCGCCCACGGAAGGTCGCCGGAAGCCAGGGGGATCGAATCGCGGGCGGAAAAAAGGGAGTACGCGACGTGCACCGCCGGCCCATACGGCGAGTTGCAGGTCCCGCTCAAAACGACTGATCCGTGGGCCAACGATCCCGACGACTGGCAAGCGGCGGCGTCGGTGGCGGGGTAGACCGTGACATAGCCGGCCGACGTCAGATGATTGGAAGCCACCACGGCGACACGGCAGAGGTACTGATGCCCCATGTGGCTACACGAACCGCTCAGGCGGTAGCTCACTGACCCGGTCTGAGGATGGGGGACGACCTTGACCGGTACGCCGGCCAGCGGTTTGGCACCGGTCGACCGGGCCCTAGCCCGACTGGCCGCACCCGAGGACGCTCCGGTCGGTGCGGGGTACAGAGGCTCCACCAGCGGCGGGGCGTTGAAGCCGGGAGGGTCGGTGAGGACAGTGGCTGGCCCCGGGGAGGCCTCGACATCAGGCAGTGGCCTCCCCGGCGCCAACCACGCGGCCGCGATGGTGATCGCCGCGGTGAGAACGAGGCATACCGCCCCTTGGACCGCTCGCCTCCCGCGCCGCTTCGGCGAGACCGGGTCGCTCGCCTCGGCCTGGTCACTCGGCTCGGCCGGGCCAGCAGTGCTCAATCTGGGAAAAGGGCCGCGTTGGCCATGGGGTGACCGTAAAACAAGAATCCGCCGTCAATTCCGGATCTGGTCAAGTCCGGATCTGTCCGGACCCCGACACCAGGTACTTGGTCGTAGTCAGTTCCCGCAGCCCCATGGGACCGCGAGCGTGCAGCTTCTGGGTGCTGATCCCGATCTCGGCGCCGAACCCGAATTCCTCGCCGTCGGTGAAACGGGTCGAGGCGTTGACAACCACCGCGGCGGCATCGACTTCACGTTGGAAGCGTTGGGCCGCTACCAGATCACTGGTGACGATGGCCTCGGTGTGGCCCGTCCCGTAGCGCCGGATGTGGGCGATGGCCTCGTCGAGGTCGGCGACCACCTTGACGCTCAGGATGAGGTCGAGGAACTCCCGCCCGTAATCCTCGTCCGTGGCGGCGCCCACCCGGTCCGGGCCCAACAACCGCCTGGTCTCCGCGTCGCCCCGCAGCTCGACGCCTTCGAGCGCCGGCGCCAGCCCGGCCAGGAAGCGGTCGGCCACGTCCCGGTGGACCACCAGGGACTCGGTGGCGTTGCAGACGCTGGGCCGCTGGGTCTTGCCGTTGACGACGATGGCGAGCGCCATGTCGAGCTCCGCGGCCCGATCGACATACACGTGACAATTACCGTCCCCGTCGATCACGTAGGGCACGGTGGCGTGCTCGACGATGGCTTTGATCAAAGAGGGGCCGCCGCGCGGGATCAGGCAGTCGATCACTCCCCGGAGTCGCATGAAGTCCCGGACCGACTCGCGGCTGGTGTCCTCGACGAGGAGGAGGGCGTCGGCGGGAAGGCCCACCTTTTCATATCCTTCGCGGAGGAGAGCCGCGATCGACTGATTGGAGCGAAGCGCCGCCGAGCTGCCGCGCAGCAGGGCCGCGTTGCCCGACTTCAGGCACAGGGCGGCCGCATCGCTGGTCACGTTGGGCCGGTTCTCGTAGATGATCCCGACCACCCCGAGCGGGACCCGCACCTGGCGGATCTCCAACCCGTTGGGGCGGACCCAGCCGTCGACCGTCTGGCCCACCGGGTCGGCCAGCCGGGCCACCTGACGGAGCCCGACCGCCATGGCCGAGACCCGAGCGTCGCTCAGGCGCAACCGGTCCACCACGGTCGGGGTGGTCCCGGCCTGCTCGGCCGCCTCGACGTCGCCGGCGTTGGCCGCCAACACCTGGTCCGAGCCCGCCTCGAGCAGGTCCGCGGCGGCATGCAGGGCCGCGTCCTTGGCCGCGGTGGAGGCGGTGGCTACGACCTGGCTGGCCGTCCGAGCCCGCTTGCCCAGACTCTCCAGCGGGGTCATCTGAAGAGCAGCCCGACCGGCATGGTCCACCCCGGCAACTGAGCCGAGTGCGCCTCGTCTCCAGCGGCCGCCGACCAGCCCTCCTCGACGTCGAAATGGGCGGCGGCCGGCGCCGAGCGCCGGAGCACTCGGAACGTCTGATCGAGCGGGTCGACCAGCCACAGCTCAGGCAGGCCCGCCGCTTCGTAGCGCTGCCGCTTGACGCCGACGTCGTAGCGCCACGTCCCCGGTGAACGCACCTCCACCGCCAGGTCCGGCACCCTCTGCAGCCACACGGTGTCGTCGGGCGGTACGTGCTCCTCGTTGAGCCACCACACGTCGGGCTTGTCGACGCTGACCTGGCTGCTTACCGACATAGGAGCAATGTTACGCCCCGGGTGGGCCGCCTTCGACCTGGCCGTCGGGGGCCGTAGCCTGGAGGCGATGTCCTTGCAACGGCCTGAACCCGACCGGCACCCCAGCTCCGTAGCCGACGAGCGGCGGAGAGTCCGGCGGGCCGCAGTATCGCCCTCGGCTGCGGTGGTGACCGCAGCAGGCGCCGGGATCGGGGTGTTGATCGATCCCCACACGTTCGTGCTGGCGGTCATCCTGGGCGCCGGCGCCTGGCTGGGGCGTATGGGGGTGGCCGTGTTCGGTTCGTGGCGGCGGCGACTGCCCACCGTCGACATCGACCCGTATGCGGTCCCCGAGCCGTGGCGGCAGTACGTGCGCCAGGCCCTCAACGCTCGGCAGCGCTTCGACCAGACCTTGACCCAGTGGTCGGCCGGACCGCTTCGGGACCGGCTGGCCCTGCTCCAGCCACAGCTGTCGCGAGGAGCCGAGGAGGTGTGGGCAGTCGCCCGGCAGGGGGCGATCCTGGAAGGTGGGGCGGCCGGGGTGAGCGCCGGCGGTGGGAACCGCCCGTCGACCGACAAGCTGTCCGCCGAGTTGCGCCAGGTCCAGGCTGAGCAACGGCGCGCTGGGCCGGATGCGGCTGGCCGCCAGGCGTCGCTGACCCGTACGGAGGAGGCCATCGCAGCCCAATTGCGAGCCGCGGCCCAGTCACAGGAGGCTACGGCCGAGGTGCTCGACCGGCTCCGGGTCCTGACCGCCCGTCTCGACGAGGCCGTGACCCAGCTTCTGTCGCTCGGCCTCGAGCAGGTGAGTGGGGCGGGTGAGGGGTCGGCGGACGCGGTGGCCGGGTCTGTTGATGCCCTGGTGGAGGAGATCGCCGCCCTCCACCAAGGGCTCCGTGAGGCCGGCGCGGCGTCGGCCGGCCCCTCCGGGGGGGACTCGTGGAACGGGCCGGCCGTCCTGCCGGCGGCCACACCGCCGGCCCAGCTCTCCTCGCCTGCCCCCGAGTCACCCTCGCTGGCGGTCGGGCCGGCCGGGCCGGAGGCGGAGGCGCCCTCGCCGGCGGCCGAGCCACCCTCGTCGCCGGCCACGTCGTAGCATGCGCTCATGGGAATGATCGATGTCCTGAGGCGCAGGTGGCGGTATTTCACCGCCAAGACGGAAACCCGCTTCGAGTCCAACGCCGACCCCAAGGTGCAGCTCGAGCAGGCCATCGCGGACGCGCAAGAGCAACACGCCAGACTTATCGAGCAGGCCGCCAACGTGGTCGCCAACCAGAAGCAGCACGAGCTGCAGCTCAACCGGGCCATGGAGCAGCTCGAGAAGGTCAACGGCTCCACCCGGCAGGCCTTGATGATGGCGGAGGACGCCACCAAGCGGGGTGACGGCGAAAAGGCCCGCGAGTACAACTCGACTGCCGAGGCCTTCGCCAACCGGCTCATCGCCACCGAGAACCAGGTCAACGATCTCAAGACGCTCAGCCTGCAGTCCGCCCAGGCCGCCGACCAGGCCCGGGCCGCGGTCCAGCAGAATTCGATGGCGCTGCAACAGAAGCTCGCCGAACGACAGAAGCTCCTGTCCCAGCTCGACCAGGCCAAGATGCAGGAACAGCTCAATCGGGCCATGACCAGCCTCAACCAGACCGTCGACCAGAACGCCCCTTCGCTCGAGCAGGTCCGGGCCAAGATCGAGGCTCGCTACGCCAAGGCGCTCGGAACCTCGGAGCTGAGCGGCCAGACCGTCGAGGCCCGGATGCTGGAGGTCGAGCAAGCCAGCATCGGCTCCGAGGCCCGCAGTCGTCTCGACACCATGCGGGATGAGCTCGGTCTGCCGTCCGCGACCGGCGCGGCGTTGGGGGCTGGTTCGGCTGGGGCCCTCGGAGCGGGCTCGACCGGGGTGCCAGGTGCCGCCGCCCAAACCCCAGAAGCGGCGCCGGCGGAAACCGCGTCCGCAGACCCCGCGGACGGGCAATAGCGAAGGGCCGGGGATCATCCGCCGGCGGTCAGGCAGCTCGGGATCTGTAGCCCCCAGTCGGCCTGCGTTCTCGTAGGACTTCGTGATTCTCGTAGGACTTCGTGATTCTCGTAGTGGAATCGTGCACTTGTGAGCGCATGATTCCACTACGAGAACGACAAGACACTACGAGAACTGGGCCATCGCCTGACATCAAGGCCCGCACTAAGCGAACGCCAACCCAAAACCGGTCTCTCAGCCGGCTGGAAGACCAAAAAAGGGGGGCTCGGGGGCGTCGGGTGTGGGTGGGGTTATTGACGGCCCGCACGCGCACCCACCCCCC
>Ga0302326_10008506_pt1 | contig 22631 bp, 22 predicted proteins | sample Palsa_T0_3_FD_202264 | JGI IMG/M metagenome (GOLD analysis project Ga0302326, IMG submission 202264) | Peat permafrost microbial communities from Stordalen Mire near Abisko, Sweden - Palsa_T0_3 | ecosystem: Environmental > Terrestrial > Soil > Palsa > Peat permafrost | place: Sweden: Abisko... | reverse complement strand
GCCTGCGGCTGAGTCTTGGACTTCGGCACGGAGGAGCCTGTACCTCTTGCGGCCCGAAGTGCGGAGGCCCCTATCCGCTGACTCGGAGGTCTGGTCGTCATTGTTCGACGACGGCTCTGGGATTCCGCGGCCGGGCGTGTCGGAGCTGCTGTCACCCAAGTGGACCGGACCGAACGCCAGATTGTGGGAGGACCTCGGTAGACTCGAAAGCAATTTGGCGACCGTCAACGTTGGTATCCCCTATTGCCTCGTCGCTTTCACCTGGCTGGCGGATGCCGCCTCGCTGCGTGAGCCGCGGAGCTATGGGCCATATGATGAGCCGATGACTCCGGGAGTGCGCAGTCCTGAGTGGCTTTCCCTCGGCTTCGACGTTGGCGACGGAGGCATGCTCAGCGGGCTCATGAACTGTAGCTACAACGCTGAGGAGCGCAAAGGCCTTGTCGAAGAGTGGGGTCCGTGGCTCAACGAGGCCCATCTGTTCGCTGACGCCGAGGCTGCATTCGAGTTCAGGCTGCTGACGAACCGAAGAGTCGCCGAGCACGCGCCGTTCTTCGTGTACGGCTTGTGGCTCATCCGAGAAGTGCGCGCGGGATGAGTGCGGCCGTGCGTAAGCAAGAGCATGCACGCCACTGCGTCGATTTGAAGGACCCGCCGGCGCTGTGGAAGGCCCTGCACCCGTTGCGGTCTGGCAAGCGTTTCCGCCCGGCTTTCGTCCCTTCATTTCTCTTCGCCGTATCCTTCGCCGCTGGTGGCTATCTGGAGACAGGCCGCGGGGGCGCCTTCGCGGAAGAGACTTTCTCGCAGAGTCCTGATGCGGGACTCCAGGTCGCGACAGCAGCTCGTGCGGCAGCGGCGCTCCAACTTCTCACGCCAAACGGACGTGACACCGCACTGTGCCAGCTTCTCAATTGGGGCGAGTACGCAAACAGGCGGGACTGGGACGGATGCAAGGTGAATCTGGTTGTGTCAGCGCCACAACGAGACGGTCGAGACATCTACGTCGTCTTCAAGGCCGAGGAATTCTCACAGAACTACGCCGGACCAGGAAAGGCGAAGGGCCATTTCGTCCTCGTTTCATCGGACGGGACGCTATTGCCAGTTTTCCAAAACGCCAACGTGCTGGATGAGAGCGGGACGCTATTCGAGTATGCCGGCGACGGGCGCCTCGCACTCGCACTAGTCTACGACCGCGAGGGGATGCAACAGACACTCCACATCGTCCCCGTGGAGCGCAAGCCGCGTTCACTCCTTGGAGTCACTGTTGGTCCCCCCGGCCGCATGGTACCGACCGGAGAAATCCGGCGCTCGGGCGAGTCCACCTGTTCGGGTGACGTCTGTAGGGGAGTAAGCGAGGAGAGAATTCAAGTGAGCGTTTACCCTTGGACGTGGCGCTTTGGCGGATCCTCCAGGTCACCACGGATTGAATTGGGCCCACCCGAAGCGCTTGCGAAAGGCCGCCCACGCGCGGTCTACAAATGGTCACCAGGAGTCGGTGGCTATGTGGGCCCGAGCGGAAGCCCCGAGCTTGGATTCCTCAGGCTCGCGCCAGACGACGATTGCAGCACTAGCGTGCCGTGCCGCCGACCTCCAAATGAGTAACTTAGGCAGAAGATGCGGAACTCGCCGCGCGCTGTCTGCCGAGTGACGTCGAAGGCATGGCAGAGGCGAGACATAGCAACCTCTGCTCACGCGTATGCTGCGATGAACTTCACGCGCTCATCCATGGGACACGTCGTTCTCCAGGGCATCGGCCGAGCGTGCGGCCTCGGTGTCACCCATGTCCCGGACGTCGACTGTTTCCGCCGCGGCGTGCCTCTCAAGGCCGTCCAGGAGCTTATGGGGCATGCCACGATGGACATGACGCTTCGCTACGCCCACCTGTCGCCGGACGTACGGCGGGATGCGGTCCGGCTTCTGGACGCGCCAGCGCAACATAGGCGCAACATGAAACCGACATCCCAGACAAGTCCCCACAACGCCTGGGGAAAAACAGCTGGGGAACTAGGATTCGAACCTAGATAGCCAGATCCAGAATCTGGCGTCCTGCCGTTAGACGATTCCCCACCACTGCTACTTCTTCTTCGGTACTGCCGCCGGTGGCCTCTTCGCAGGCTTGGCGGCTCCATCCGGAGGAACGATGAAGACACGGACTTCGTCATTTGCCTCGTAGATGTTCAGCCCGACCCAGCCTCCATGCGCCTCCGGATTCGCAAGATGAAGCGCTTTCACCCCCGGCTGATTCACAATCATGTGCCGCGGGTACTGCGCTGACGGGTACGCCGTCTTGAAGTACTTCATCGTGTTCTCCCAATCCTGCGGAACACGATACCTGCGCTCGCCCACTTTCGTCGTTCGGTCGGGAAACTGCACTCCGTCAAAAACCTCTGCCCTTGCCACGCTCGAGACGAGGACCCCACATCCGGCCAACAACGCCCACCGGCCGGCGGCCTTATAGAAACGGCGATCCAGCGTGTCAAGGCGGGGAGTCATCTGTCGCGTCATGCTAGGTCGCCCAAGTTTGGCCGTCCACGGATTCGATTCCACCTTCACTCGTGCACACGCCGTCGCGCGGGCGTGGACCCACGATGAGCGGCCCAGCGGCTCCGCTCCGTCAGCAACCGTCGGGAACAGCCTCGGTGGTGTGGCCGCAGCGGCGACGGGGACGTACCGCTAGTTTTTCAGCACGGCATCGACGCGTTCCAGCGTCTCCACCTTGCCGAGGAGCTCCAGCGTCTCCCCGATGGGCGGGCTGATGGGCATCCCCATGACCGCCACCCGCACGGGCTGCGCCACTTTGCCCATCCCGAGACCGGCGCTCTCGGCGATAGACTTGAGGGCCGTGTCGATGCCAGCGGCCGTCCACAGTTCAACGGCGTGGAGCGCCTCCCGGGCCAGGCGCAGGGCCGTTTTTCCGGCGTGGTCCAGGTGCTTGGCGCTGGCCTTCGGGTCGATGGGCACACGCACGAAGAAGGGCCGCGCGAGCTCGGCCATCTCCACGAGCGTCTTGGAACGCTCGCGAAGGGCCACCACCACCCGTTCGAGCCGTGGGTCCCCGGCGGCGCCAACGCCGAGCTCGCTCAGAAACGGAAGCAGGCGGGCAGCGACGTCTGCCTCGGGCAACGTCTTGAGGTAGTGCTGGTTCAGCCACAGCAGCTTCTCGGGATTCCAGACCCCGGAGGTGCTCCCGACGTGGTCGAAGCCAAACCATTCCACCATCTGCTCGCGTGAGATGACCTCGTCGTTTCCGTGACTCCAGCCGAGCCGGACGATGAAGTTCACCAGGGCCTCCGGGAGGATGCCATTCTTCCGGTGAAGCACGACGTCGGCCTCCGGGTGGCGGCGCTTGCTGAGCTTCTCCCGGTCCGGCCCGAGAATGAGTGGCAGGTGAGCCATGGCCGGAGGCGTCCAGCCGAGGGCCCGGTACAGCATGAGCTGGGGAAACGTGGAGTTGATGTGCTCCTGGCCCCGCACCACGAGGCTGATGTTCATGGAGTGGTCATCCACCACGCAGCCGAAGTTGTAGAGGGGGATGCCGTCGGCCCGCAGCATGACGAAGTCGTCGAGGTCCGAGGTCTGTTTGGAGATTCGGCCGATGACTTCGTCGGTGTAGGAAAGCGTCTCGTCGCCATCCGGCATCCGGAAGCGCACCACCGCCGTCCGTCCGGCAGGCACGTCGGTGCGGTCCCGGCACGTCCCCTCGTACTTGTAAGGGCGCTTCTGCTTCTCGAAGACCTTCCGGCGCTCGTCGAGCTCCTCCTTGGTGCAATAGCAGTGGTAGGCCTTGCCGGCGGCGATGAGCGCGTCCGCCTCCTTCCGGTACAAGTCCAGTCGTTCGGTCTGGAAGTAGGGGCCGACGGGCCCACCGATGCCCGGGCCTTCGTCCCAGTCGAGCCCGAGCCAGTGGAGCCCCTCGAGAATGGCCTGAACGGATTCGACGGTGGACCGCTCGCGGTCGGTGTCCTCCAGGCGAAGGATGAAGACGCCCCCGTGCCGCCGGGCGTAGAGCCAGTTGAAGAGCGCCGTCCGCGCTCCGCCGATGTGGAGGTACCCGGTGGGGGAGGGGGCAAAGCGAACGCGGACGGGACTGGCCATGGGGGGGCGAGGGTTAACAAGTGGCTTCCGAGGGGTCAACGCGTGGGCCGAAGCCGCTGCCCCCAGGGGAGGTGGCGCTAACATTCGAGCCCCTGCCATGCGGCCTCCCCTTCTCCTTCTCTTCGTGCTCGCCGCTCCGGCATACGCCAGCAGCGCCGTCCAGATGGACGTCCCGGCGCTCACCCGGGCAGCCAGCGACGTGGTCCGGGCCCGTGTCACTTCCACCCGCTGCGCCTGGACGGCGGACCACCGGCGCCTTGTCACCTTCGTCGAGGTGGAGGTGCTGGAGGGCTGGAAGGGCCCGGCGCCGGCGGCGCTCACCCTCCTTCAGCCCGGGGGAGAGCGGGACGGCATCGGCCAGCGCGTGGAGGGTGTCGCCTCGCTCGAGGTGGGGGAGGAGCTCGTGCTCTTCCTCCAGCGCCAGGGGCCCCTCTACCGTCTCGTCGGACTCTCCCAGGGAGTCTACCGAGTCGAGCGCGGGGCGGGGAGGGCGGCCCAGGCCGTGCCGGCCGACGTCGGGGGCCTGGTGCTGGTTGTTCCGTCTGGACGGGCGCTTGGCCCTCGGGTCTCCCTTCCACTCGACGGCCTCCGGGAAAGCGTCCGCCAGGAGGTCCAGCGCGAGTGAGAGCGGGCCTTCTCAGTGGAGTCCTGGCGTTGCTGCTGGCGACGTCGCTCGGCTACGTGAGGACGCGGACGGCCGACGGGGCTCACTGTCTGCGCTGGCCAGAGGGCAGTCTCGTGCTCACCCAGAGCCAAGAAGGAGACCCGGTGCTGGGGGACGCGGGTTTCGCGGCGGTGACGCGGGCCTGGCAAACCTGGGCCGCGCAGATGCAGGTCTGCGGCGACCTGGCCGTCTCCGAGGGGCCGCGCTCTTCTTCGCGCTTCATCGGCATGGCGAGTGAGGGGCCCAACGAGAATCTGGTGCTGTTTCGCACGGTGCTCTGCAGCGCCGTCGTCGATGCGGGCGACCCCTGCGAGGCCCAGGGGGACTGCGGCAACGTTCATGACTGCTGGGAGCACACCTCGGGTGTCCTCGCGCTCACCACCGTCACCTACCGGGCGACGGACGGCCTCATCGTCGATGCCGACGTCGAGTTGAACGCGGCTTCTGCCTTCTTCACCACGGTGGATTCGCCGCCATGCACCTCGGCCGAGTCGCTCGACTGCGTGGCCAATGACACGCAGGAGACAGCCACCCATGAGTTTGGCCATGTGCTGGGGCTCGCCGAGTCCCCGGACCCATCCTCGACGATGTACGCCTACGCGGCGATTGGGGAGACGTCCAAGCGTGTCCTGGACCCGGGCTCGCAGCAATTCGTGTGCGACGTCTACCCCGCTGGCCGGTCCTCGCAGGACTGCCTCTTGCCCGACGGTGGGCCGGCGGACGCTGGAGGGTGCAGCACTGGCGGAACTCGGGCAGTAGCCCCGCTGGCGGTCATCGCCGTCTTGGGACTCGTCTTCCTCGGGACGCGGCGCCGGCTGCGGTGAGCAGCTAGCATGGTGGCTCCCGTGTCCATCGCCTTCTTCGACTTCGACGAGACGCTCATCGTCGGCAACTCCGGCAACCTGTGGATCCGCCGCGAGCTGCGGAGCGGGCACATCAACCGGCTGCAGGCCCTTCGGGCCGCTTCCTGGATGGTGCGCTACCGGCTCGGCTTCGCGTCGATGGAGGAGGCGCTGAGGACGGCCATCCGCAGCCTGGCCGGGACGGAGGAGAAGACGTTGCGCGCGCGCACGCTCGCTTTTTACGAGGAGGAGGTCCGCCACCAGTACCGGGTGGGGGCACGGGAGGCGCTGGAACAGCACCGCTCGCGCGGGGACGCATGCGTCCTCCTCACGGCGAGCTCGCTCTACCTCTCCGAGCTGGTCAGCGCGGAGTTGCGCCTCGACGCGGTGCTCTGTAACCGCTTCCAGGTGGTCGAGGGCGTGCTCACCGGCGAGCCGGAAGGGGAGCTCTGCTTCGGCGTCGGGAAGCTGCACTACGCCGAGGCGTACGCCAGGGGTGCTGGGGTGCCGCTGTCGGCGTGCAGCTTCTACACGGACAGCTACTCGGACCTGCCCGTCCTCGAGAAGGTTGGCAACCCGGTGCTGGTGAATCCCGACCGCCGGCTTCGACGGGAAGCCAGGGCTCGCGGCTGGCGTGTGCTGGAGTGGGGTGGCCCGGCGCCGCTCTCCGAGCAAGCGCTCGTGGGTTGAAGCTTCGGGCATTGGGCTAGACTCGCTGTTGCCCGTGCTCCTCGCGCCCACCTTTGCACTCCTTGTCTTACTGGCGACTCCTGCGCCTGCGACGCCGTCCACGGGCGACCCTCGGCTTCGCCTCCTGGAAGCGATGTCTGGCGAGCTGGAGCGCAACCACGCGCGGCTGAAGCTTGGAGAGAACCCGGCGCCCTACTTCCTCAGCTACACGGTGAAGGACCTCGAGCAACGCTGGGTGGCGGGCCGCTACGGCGCGCTCTTCGACGACGAGTCACTGCGAGACCGCCGGGTGTACGTGGACGTCCGCGTCGGCAGCCACGACTTCGACAGCAGCATCAGCGAGGACATGGACTTCAACTTCTCGCTCAAGGGGACGAGCTATACCGCGCGCAAAGAGGCACCGCTGGACGACGACCCGGCGGCGCTGCGGGCTTCGCTGTGGATCATCACCGATGAACGGTACAAGGCCAGCCTCTTCAACTACCTGAAGAAGAAGGGCGAGAACGTCTACGTCGTCGAGGACCCCAAGCGACCGGCGGCCTTCACCGAGGAGCACCCGAGCGTCTACGTCCAGCCCCCCACCGAGTCTCCCTTCGACCGGGCGCGCTGGAGGCAGACCGTCCGCAGCGTGTCGGCGCAGTTCAACGCCGACCCCCGCATCTTCGACGCGGACGTGCGCGTCACCGCTGACAAGCAGGTACGCTACTTCGTCTCCTCGGAGGGCAGTCGCATCGTCACCGAGGAGACGCTGTACGGCGTGCACGTCTTCGCCCTCACCCGCGCCGACGACGGCCAGCTGCTCGACGACAGCCGCGACTACTACGCCGTCCGCGAGGCGGACCTGCCGTCCGAGTCGACGCTGCACAAGGACGCCGAGACGGTCATCGCCGAGCTGGCGCAGCTCCGGGCTGCGCCAGCAATCGACCCCTACACCGGGCCGGCCATTCTCGAGTCCAACGCTGCCGGCGTGCTCTTCCACGAGGCGGTGGGCCATCGCCTGGAGGGAGACCGCCAGGACAACGACTCGGAGGGGAAGACATTCCGCGGACAGGTGGGGAAGCAAGTCCTTCCCAGCTTCCTCACCGTGGTGGACGACCCGACGCGGGCCACGGCGGCCGGCATGTCGCTCAACGGGTTCTACCGTTTCGATGACGAGGGGGTCCCGGCCCAGGCGGTGACGCTGGTGGAGAAGGGCACTCTCCGGAACTTCCTCCTCTCGCGGCATCCGGTGGAGGGCTTTCTGAAGTCCAATGGTCACGGCCGCGCCCAGCTCAATCGTCGGCCGGTGGCGCGCATGTCCAACCTCATCGTCACCTCGTCGCGTGAGGTGTCGGACGCGGAACTGAAGCGGATGCTCATCGCCGAGGCCAAGCGTCAGGGCAAGCAGTACGGCCTCATCATCCGTGACATCACCGGGGGCAACACCAACACCTCCAGCTTCGGGTACCAGGCCTTCAAGGGTGTGCCGCGCCGCGTCTTTCGCGTGGACGTGCGCGATGGGTCGGAGGCGCTGGTGCGTGGGGTGGAGATTGTCGGCACCCCACTGAGTGCCATGAGTAAAATTCTCGCCACCGGCCAGGCTCCAGGGGTTTTCAATGGCTTTTGCGGCGCGGAGAGTGGGAGCGTCCCTGTCTCGACGGTGGCTCCCCCGACACTGCTTCAGGAAATCGAGCTGCAGCGGGTGGTGGAGGGCAAGGACCGCCCTCCGCTCCTGGACAATCCGGCGGCGGTGACGCCGCGCATCACACGCTGACGACCAAGGAGTCGCGCCCTCATGGCTGAGAAGGCCCTCAACGAGAAGACCGTCCTGGACGTGCTCAACCGCATCCTCGAAATCGAGCTGGCGGGCGTGGTGCGCTATGCCCACTACTCGCTGATGGTGTTTGGCCATGCGCGCATCCCGATTGTCTCCTGGATGAGGACGCAGGCCGACGAGGGGCTGACGCACGCGCTACAGGCCGGCGAGCACATCACCGCCATGGGCGGTCACCCCTCGCTCCGCATCGGCAAGTTGCTCGAGACGCACCGGCACGACATCGACCAGATTCTGCGCGAGGCGATGGAGCACGAGCAGGAGGGCGTCGACACCTACCGCAAGCTGCTCGAGCTCGTCCGCGACAAGGACGTCATGCTCGAGGAGTACGCACGGAAGATGGTGCACGACGAGGAGGTGCACATCACCGAGATTGAGAAGATGCTCCGGCGCCCAGGAAAGCTCGAGCCGGCGCGGTAGCGCCCGGACGCCGCCAGACGCCTCAGCCGAGAAGCAGCTGTCCGACGTCGGCCACGGTGGCCGGCCTGGCTGTCCCGGACAGCGGTGGAAACGCCAAGAGCGGCACGGACGCGCGGGTGTGGTTTCGCGTCGTCAAGTCCTCCACGTTGCCGTGGTCGCTCGTCACCAAGAGGCGCGCGTCGGCGGGCCGCTGCCGAAGGACGGCCCGGACGAAGGCGTCGAAGGTGGAGAGGGCCTCCACGGCGGCGGCGACGTCCTGGGCGTGCCCGGCCTCGTCCGCGGCGAAGTGCTCGAAGAGGGTGAAATCCATCCCCTCCGCGATGCGCCAGAAGGTGGCTGCCGCCTCGAGGGGTGTCCGCAGGGGCAGGGCGAGGCCGCGGGCGACGGCGCGGGCCCCGGTGACGTCATGGGCCAGCGCCTCTCCCGCCCGCAGGGCGTCGAGGGTGCGCAGGGCGACGCCGCCTGCGGCGAAGGCCGCGGTGGAGGCCGAGGGGCGAAGCCGTCGCCGGGCGCGGGCGGAGATTTCCACGTCCGGGGCGCCGCCTTCCGCGTGTGGCAGCCCCAGCGCGGCGAGGTAGGCGGCAGGGTAGGCGTTGGCGAAGGTGGCCTGCCGTCCTGCGTCCACCAGCCGCTTCACCAGGGAGTGCTCTTTGAGGAGCGCCCGGAGGGCCGCGTCGGGGTAGCCGAGGACGTGGCGACCCACGAGCCGGGGTGCCGGCAGGCCGGTGAGGAGCGCCGTCTGGTTGGAGGCCGACTGCGGGCGGCCGGCCATCCCGAAGGTGGCGTCGACGAGGGACAGCTCGCCTCCTGGCAGCACGCTGCCGGCGCCGTCCTGGAATTGCGACAGGAGGAAGTCTCCCCGCGCGAGCGGGTTAACGTCCGGGTTTTTCACCCCGACGCCGACACCGTCGATGAAGAGCAGCGCGACGCGCAAGACACGCCGCTCTCGCTAGGCGGCTTTGACGACCTTGCCGGCCTTGATGCACCGGGTGCAGGCCAGCACGCGCTGCGTGCGCCCGTCGATGGTGGCGCGCAGCTTCTGCAGATTGGGCAGCGAGCGCGTCTTCGTCTTGTTGTTGGCGTGGCTCACGTTGTTGCCCACCAGGGGGCGCTTGCCACAGATGTCACACTTCCAGGCCATGACTTCCTCAGACATTGGACGGCGGAGGGGGACTGCGAATAACCGAATTCCAGGCCCAATGCCAGGCCCCTACCGTCCCTTGGGCTTGCCCTTCTGGGTGGCGCGCTGGACGCGGCTGACCGCGCCCAGGGCGGCCAGGAGCTCCCCCTCCAGCCCCAGTCCCGGGCACACCTCCCGGCCGGCGCGGACGAGGGGTGGCCAGGGGGTGGCCGGGGGCAACCCCAGTGCCTCCCACGCCGCCTTGGGAGGCTTGGGCCACAAGGGGTGAAGCAGAAGGCCGGGCGCTCTCCTCGGGGCATCCAGCTGGGGCACGGAGCGCGCCAACCGCTGTGCGCGGGCAAACGGAAGCAGCCGCTCCAGCGCTTCCTCGACGCGGGCGGCATGGCCCTCGACGCGTGAGCGCTCGACGTCCGCGGGCACGACGGCGGCCGCCGTCACCAGCCGCACGCCCGGCTCGTCGCCGCGTGCTTCCTGGCGGCGCGCCGGGCCCACCTGTACCAGGCACGCCCCCAGGCCCTGGGCATCGTCGGAGAGGATGAGCTCCCCGAGGCCTTCGGGGAGCGCGGACGTCGGTAGCACCCAGTGCACCGCCAGGACGGCGTGGGTGGCCGAGAGGGGCCCGAGGGCAGCGGACTTGGCCGTGCGGAGGGACTCGGGCACGAGGGGCAGGAGCTCCACGTCGTCCAGGGTGGAGAGGAGGAAGGTGGCGCGGTGGGTGGCCTCCGAGCCCCGCACGTCGAGGCCCACCGGCCGTCCGCCCTCGACGCTGAGGGCCTGGACGCCCGCACCTTGCAAGGCGTCGAGGGGAAGCAGTGTGCCGCCGAGCTCCTCGAAGCGGTGCCGCAAAAGCTCGTGAAGTCCCGGGAGGCCCCCCGGGTAGCGCTGGGGGCCGGAGAGAAGCTGGCCGAGGCTTCGCTGGACGGCGAGGGGCCCGGCGTCGTCCTGGTAGACGAGGAAGGGGGTGGCCCGCGAGAGGAGGTGCTCGGCCGGGTCCGTGTCCCGCAGCGGGGAAGGGGAGAGGAGCGCCGGCCACTCCTTCACCACGCGGCGGCGGCGCCACCGTTCGAGAAAGCCCGAGGGGGGAAGGGCCTCGGCGGAGCGGATGAAGCCATCGGTGGCGGCGTGTGCCGTCCCGAGCTGCTTCACCACCTCGGCCAGTCGCGCCCCGGCCCGGCCGAATTCGCGCGTGCACTCCGCCAGGCGCCGGGCGTCGTCGAGGGGCAAGTCCAGGCGGTGTCGCGGCAGCACGAGTTGAAGCGCGGGGGCGATGGGACGCAGCGCCCGGGTGACTTGCGTGGTGAGCCCGAGCTCGGTGAGGGCCTCTTCCAAAGGAGGCAGGGCCCGGAGTGGCGGAAGCGGCAGGGTGCGGGTGGGCCAGAGGAAGCCCTGGTGGGTGTAGGCCGCTCCCGGGCCGCCGTGCTCGGCCCACAGCACGCGGAGGCCGCGGCGGGCGAGGAGGGCGGCGGCAAAGGCGCCGCCCAGGGAGGGGCCAAGGACGATGACGTCGTGGACGCGGGCGCTCGGCGCCGCGGCGAAGCGGGGCTTTTCCGGAAGCCGGGCCATGGCTCTTTGGTGTCCTTCTAGCCGAGGCCCGGGTTGACGAGCGCCCCGTCGGACGTCTCGGGCTCTGCGCCACCGGCCAGACGCCTGCCGGCGCGGACCACGGCGCCGGTGGCCACCAGGCGCACGGCGAGCGGGTAGAGGCGGTGCTCCTCGCGCTGGATGCGTGCCCCGAGGCTGGCCTCGGTGTCACCATCGAGCACCGGGACGGCGGCCTGGGCGATGATGGGCCCGGTGTCCGTGCCCTCGTCGACGAGGTGGACGGTGCAGCCGGACACCTTCACGCCGTGCTCCAGCGCCTGCCGCACGGCGTGCAGCCCGGGGAAGCTCGGGAGAAGGGCAGGGTGGATGTTGAGGACGCCGGAGGGGAAGCCGCGCAGGAAGTCCACTCCGAGAAGCCGCATGAAACCGGCGAGACAGACAATCTCCGGCTGGTGCGGCGCCAGGGCCGCGAGGAGGGCCGCGTCGTACGCAGGCCGCGAGATGCCCTGGTGGGGCACCACCACGGTGGGGACGCCTGCCGCCTTCGCTCGCTCGAGCGCAAGCACTCCCGGGACGTTGGACAGCACCACCCCGACGCGGGCCGGAAAATTCGGCGAGGCGGCGGCGTCCAGCAACGCCTGCAGGTTGCTTCCGTTTCCGGACACCAGGACGGCCAGCGTCCGGCGCCACGTCATGGCACGACGACCGCAGTCGGCTCGCCCAGGCCTCTCTCCACCCGTCCCACGTCGAAGGCCGGGACACCCCTGTCGTGCAGGAAGCCAAGCGCGGTGGCCATGTCTGCCTCGGGCAGGACGCACACCATGCCCAGGCCCATGTTGAAGGTGCGAAACATCTCCTCTGCGTCGACGCCGCCCAGCCGGGCGATGACGTCGAAAATTCGGGGACGGGGCCAGCGCGAGGCGTGCAGTACGGCGCGCGTCCCCTCCGGAAGGCAGCGCGGCACATTTCCGGGGATGCCCGAGCCGGTGATGTGGGCCAGCCCGCGGACGTCCACCGCCCGACGAAGCGCGAGGACGTCCTTCACGTAGATGCGCGTCGGCTCGAGCAACTCGTCGGCCAGGGGCCTGTCCAGCCCCTCCACCCGGGCGTCGAGTGCGAGTCCGGCCTTCTCCAGAAGCACGCGCCGGACGAGCGAGAAGCCGTTGGAGTGCAGGCCCGAGGAGGCCAGGCCGAGGAGGGCATCCCCGGGGCGGATGGTGCTGCCGGTGATGAGCTCCGAGCGCTCCACCACCCCGACGCAGAAGCCGGCGACGTCGTACTCCCCCCGCGCGTAGAAGCCGGGAAGCTCCGCCGTCTCCCCGCCGAGAAGGGTGCAGCCCGCCAGTGCACAGCCCTCGGCCACGCCGGACACCACGGCCGCCGCCTGGTCCACCTCGAGATGCGAGGTGGCGAAGTAGTCCAGAAAGAAGAGGGGCTCGGCGCCAGAGGTGAGGACGTCGTTGACGCTCATGGCCACGAGGTCGATGCCAATGGTGGCGTGCCGGCCGGCAGCGAATGCCACCTTCAGCTTCGTCCCCACGCCGTCCGTCCCGGCCACCAGGACGGGCTCCTTGTAGCGCCCGGGCGGCAGGGCAAAGAGGCCACCGAAGCCGCCGACGCCGGACAGCACCTCGGGGCGCAGGGTGCGCGCGGCCATGGGCCGGATGCGCTCGACGAGCGCATCCCCGGCGTCGATGTCGACCCCCGAGTCCTTGTAGGTGTCTCCCACGGGTAGGCCTCCTTGTACGCCACTCCGCGGCCGGCCGGGAGGAGGAATTGGATGCGGCAAGCGGCCAAGGTTGGGGGAGACTGTGGGCCGCCCACCTCGGCACGGCCCCATGCAACGCCTTCTTCGCCTCGTCATCCTCCGTCGCTTCGAGCTCGTGGCGCTGGCCGTGGCCGCGGTGGTGGCGGCGGTGCACGTCTGGTTCGAGAAGTCTCCGCTCCCCAGCGGGGCGACGGGCCCGGCGGGAGCCCGCGAAGTCCTCCTGCGTGCCCTGGCCTCGGCCGAGGGCAAGGCCGGCGACCTCGAATTCCTGGCTCGAGGGCCCCTTCGTGCCTCGCCCGAGCTCCGGGTGGTGGCCATCGACGAGAAAAGTATCCAGCGCTACGGCCGCTGGCCCTGGCCTCGGGACCTCCTGGCGAAAGGCCTCGAGCAGCTCTCGGAGAGCAAGCCCGGCGCGGTGGGCCTGGACATGACGTTTACCGACGCGGCCGAGCCCGGCCCCTGGGCGACGGTGCTGGCGGAGCTGGACGAGGCCAGCGCGAAGTTGCCGGGGAGCGAGCGCGCACCGCTCGAGCCCGTGCGGGCGGCCCTCCTCACGCGCGTGCGGGAGGATCCCGACGCGGAGCTTGCCCGGGCATTGCAGCCCGCCGACGTCGTCCAGGGCGTGGCCGCCTACCGGGACGTGGAGGCCGGCGACTTCGCTGCACGCGCGGCCATGGATGCGGAGACGCTGGCCCCCAAAGTCATCGCCACCTTCCCCATGGCCCACCAGGCCGCGCGCTACCAGGTGCCTTTGACGGGCTGGCTCGCGGACAGGTACCGAGGGGCACAGGCGCCCTTGAGGAAATTTGTCAGGCCGCAGACGCGCCTCGGCCACTACATGGTGAAGCTGGACCCGGACGGGGTGCTGCGCCGCACGCCCCTCTTCATCCAGCTGGACGTGCCGGCCGGCCTGTTGGCGAGCGTCGAGCTCCAGATGGCGGCGGTGTTGCTCGGCGCCGAGGTGGAGCCGGCCTGGGACCCGCTCCTGCAGCGGGTGGTGGGCGCGCGGCTGCGACGGGGAAAGGACGTGGTGCGGGAAATCCCCAACGAGCTCCAGGAGCCCTACGCCCGCATTCCCTGGCTGGGCGAGGCGGCGGTGGTGCCGACGGTGTCCATGGCCGACGTCCTCGCCGGTCAGGCGGCCAAGGAGCTCGCCGGTAAGGCGGTGCTGGTGGGTGTGACGCTGGTGGGCTCCTTCGACCAGGTGGTGACGCCGTTTCGGGAGGTGGAGCCCGGCGTCTACGCCCACGCCGCCATGCTGTCCGCCATCCTCAGTGGGCACTATTTGGAACGCGGGCCCTGGCTCCTCTGGCTGGAGGTGACCTTCCTCCTCGGCGGCGCGCTTCTCCTGGCGGTGGCCATGCCCCGGGTGGGGGCCGGCTGGCGGGTGGTGGTGCCCTTGGGACTCGTCGCCGCGTGGGCGCTCCTTGGCCAGCTCTTGCTGCGGGCGGGCCTCCAGCTGGCCCTCGTCCTCCCCTCGCTGGGACTTCTCGCCGTCGCCTCCGCGCTGACGCTTCTCGGCTGGCTCTCCACGGACCGGGAGAAGCTGCGGCTAAGGCGCACCTTCCGCTACTACCTCAGCGAGACGGTGATGACGGAGATGCTCGAGCACCCCGAGCAGCTGAAGCTCGGCGGTGAGAAGCGCGAGCTGACGGTGCTCTTCAGCGACATTCGCGGCTTCACCAGCATCTCCGAGCGCATCACGCCCGAGGCGCTGGTGCGCTTCGTCAACGGCTACCTCACCCCGATGACCAACATCGTCTTCGAGGAAGGGGGGACGCTGGACAAGTACATCGGCGACGCGTTGATGGCCTTCTGGGGCGCACCGGTGGCTCAGGAGGACCACGCGCTGAGGGCGTGCCGCGCCGCGATGCGCTTCCTCGAGGAGCTGGAGCGGCTCAGGCCACGCTGGCGGGACGAGGGGGTGGGCGACGTCAATATTGGCGTGGGCATCAACAGCGGGCCGATGGTGGTGGGCAACATGGGCTCCGACGTGCGCTTCGACTACACGGTGATGGGAGACGCGGTGAATCTCGCCAGCCGGCTCGAGGGGGCCAACAAGCTCTTCGGCACGCGCGTCCTCCTCTCCGAGGAGACGCATTCGCAAGTCCGGGGCGAGGTCTGCGCAAGAAGGCTGGGTTCGGTGAGGGTGCGGGGCAAGCAGCAGCCGACGCAAGTCTACGAGCTGCGGCACCTCGGCCCGGCGACGCCGGCGGAGGCCGAGGCGGTGGCCCACTTCGAGGCCGGCGTGGACGCCTTCAGCGCGCGTGAGTTCGAGCAGGCGGAGCGACACTTCCTGGCCGTGCAGCGTCACTGGCCCCAGGATGGGCCCACCCGGCGCTACCTCGACGAGGTGGCCTTCCTCAGGCTGTCGCCGCCCGGGCCGGACTGGGATGCGGCGTCCGCGGGGGTGGTAAAATGACGCTTCAGGACGGGCGGCTTTCGGGCCACTGGCTGCTTCGTGCGTCCGCTTCATTGACCGGACGTGCAACCGCCGAAATACTCTCTTCCATCCTGAGTCGACCGGTTCCATGAGCGCCGAGGACGCGCTCTTTCAGCGCTTCGGGAAGGAATTCCCCAAGGCCACCGTCCTCTTCCGCGAGGGAGAGACCGGCAAGGAGATGTACGTGCTCCAGTCCGGCCAGGTGGTCATCACCAAGAAGGTGAGGGACGAGGAGAAGCGGCTGGCGGTCCTCGGGCCCGGTGAATTCTTCGGGGAGATGGCGCTCATCTCCAACAAGCCGCGCAATGCCACGGCCACGGTGGCCGACGCGGCGCGGCTTTTGGTCATCGACCCGAAAACCTTCGAAGGGATGATTCGGAGCAACTCGGAGATTGCAGCCCGGATGATTCGGAAGCTCGCCGAGAGGCTGTCCGAGGCGGACGCGCAGATTGAGACGCTGCTCCTGGCGGACCCCGGAAGCCGGGTGGTGCACCACCTGCTCAGCGCCTGCCAGACGCGGGGCCGGGCCGCGGAGGAGGGCGTGGAGATTGACCTCCAGCTGAAGGAGCTGCCCCGGCTCACCGGCGTGGGCGAGCCCGGGGTGCGCAGCATGCTCGAGCGCCTGGAGCGGGCGGGACTGGTGGAGCGAAGCGGCGACCGGCTCACGGTGCGCGACACCGCCCGGCTGAGCGAGTACCTGCACTACCTGGAAATGCGCTGGAAGTTTGGGGAGCTCTAGCGCGTGAAGCTCACCGTTCTCGGCTGCCACGGCGGCGAGTTACCCGGCTGCCGCACGACGTGCTTCCTCGTCGACGGGGTGCTGGCCCTGGACGCCGGCGCGCTGTGCGCCAGCCTGGACCTCGAGGCGCTGGCGCGGGTGGACCACATCGTCCTCACCCACAGCCACTTCGACCATGTGAAGGACTTGCCGCTGCTCGCGGACTTGATGGTCGGCCGGCGCGAGCGTCCGGTGACGGTGTGGGCCAGCCGGGCCTGCGTGAAGACGCTGCAGAAGAACATCTTCAACGACGCGCTCTGGCCGGACTTCACCCGCATCCCCTCGGCGAAGAATCCGGTGCTCGAGATGCGCGCCTTCAAGGCCGGCGAGACGTTCCAGGCCGGGGACTACGAGGTCACCAGCGTGCTGGTGAGTCACCCGGTGGAGAGCTGTGGCTTCGTGGTGAGGCGCGGTGACATCGCGCTCGGCATCAGCGGCGACACCGGTCCCACGGACCGGCTGTGGGAGGTGCTCAACGCCACGCCCAACCTCAAGGCACTCCTTCTGGAGACAAGCTTTCCGAGTCAGCTGCAGGCCCTGGCCGACCTCTCCGGGCACCTCACCCCGCGCACGCTGCGCACCGAGCTCGCGAAATTCCAGCGAAATGGCTCGAGCGTCCTGCTCTACCACCTCAAGCCGGCCTTCGTGGCGGAGCTGAAGAAGGAGCTGGCCGACTTCCCGGTGAGGGTGCTGGAGCTCGGCGACAGCTTCGAGCTATAGCAAGTCGGCCCATGGCCGCCTGGTTCTCGAAGAAACCGCGCATCGCCCTCGTCGAGCCAACCGACGTCGAGGCCCAGCTGCAGCAACCCTCTCGCATGCAGGGCCTGTGGGCGAAGTGCGACGCCTGCAACGAGATTATCTACCGCCAGGAGATTGAGCGGAACTGGAATGTCTGCCCGCTGTGCGGCCACCACATGCCCTGGCCAGCGCGGGTGAGGCTGCAGACGCTCCTCGATGAGGGAAGCTTCGAGGAATACGACACCGCGCTCGAGCCGCAGGACCCCTTGGGCTTCTCGGACAGCAAGAAATACAAGGACCGCCTGCGCACCACGCGGCGCGCGCTGGGGGAGGCGGACGCCTTCGTCTCTGGCATGGGGAAGCTTGAGGGGCACCCGGTGTCGGTGGGGGCCTTCGTCTTCGAATTCATGGGCGGCTCGATGGGGTCGGTGGTGGGCGAGAAAGTCACCCGTATTTTCGAGCGGGCGCTGGCCCACCGCTGCGCAGCCCTCATCTTCAACGCCTCGGGCGGGGCACGGATGCAGGAAGGCATCTTCTCCCTGATGCAGATGGCCAAGACGTCCGCCGCCATCTCCCGCTTTCGCAGCGTCAGAAAACCCTACATCTCGGTGCTCTTGCACCCCACCACCGGCGGCGTGGCCGCCAGCTTCGCCTGGCTGGGGGACGTGGTGCTGGCCGAGCCCAAGGCCCTCATCGGCTTCGCCGGCCCGCGCGTCATCGAGCAAACCATTCGCCAGAAGCTTCCCGAGGGCTTCCAGCGCAGCGAATTCCTCCTCGAGCACGGGATGGTGGATGCTATCGTCCCTCGCCGGGAGCTGCGGATGCGGCTGGGCAGCCTGCTCTCGTTGATGGACTGAAGGACGGGTGCCTCCCGGTGCGGTTGACGCCTTCAGAGGCCCTGGCCTTCCTCCACAGCCGCTCTCCCTCCACCGTGGTGCTGGGCCTGGAGCCCATGCAGGCCGCGCTCGACGAGCTCGGTAACCCGGAGCGCCGCATGCCTTCCGTGCATGTGGCCGGTACCAACGGCAAGGGCAGCACCTGCGCCATGGTGGACGCCGTGCTTCGGGCCGCCGGCTTCCGGGTGGGCCTCTACACCTCGCCGCACCTCGTCCGCTTCAACGAGCGCATCCGCCTGGGCGGCGTGGACATCGAGGACGCCGTGCTTGGCCGTCGCCTTTCGGAGGTGCTGGAGCGCGCGCCGACGGCGGCCAGCCTCACCTACTTCGAGCTCGGCACCCTGGTGGCCTTCTGGCATTTCGCCGAGGAGGGCGTGGACTTCGCCGTCCTGGAGACGGGGCTGGGAGGCCGGCTGGACGCCACCTCCACCTGTCTTCCCCGTGCCACGGCCATCACCGCGCTGGGGCTGGACCACATGGAGTACCTCGGCGAGACGCTGTCGGCCATCGCCCGCGAGAAGGCGGGCATTTTTCGCGCGGGCGTCCCGGCCGTCCTCACCGAGCAGCCGGAGGAGGCCATGGCGGTGCTGCGCGCCGAGGCTGCCCGGGTGGGGGCGCCCCTTCTGCGGGAGGGCGTGGACTTCACGCTGGCCGAGGCCCAGGGCCAGCTTCTCTACCGACACGGGACGCGGCGTCTTTCGGGGCTTCGCCTCGGCCTTCAAGGCATCCACCAAAGGCACAACGCCGCCGTGGCCCTCGCCCTCCTCGACGTGCTCGAGGAAGCGGGCGCGGACATCGAGGACGAGGCCCGCCTGCGAGGGCTACAGGAGGTGCGCTGGCCAGGACGCCTGGAGGAAGTCCAGGGCGCTCCCTTGCTTCTCCTCGATGGTGCGCACAACCCGGACGGGGTGGAGGTGCTCCTCTCGGCGCTGGACACCACCTATGCCGGGCGGCGCATCCACCTCGTCTTTGGCGCGGTGAAGGACAAGGACGTGAGTCGAATGCTGTCCCGTCTTCTGCCGCGCATGGCCTCCGTCGTCCTCACCCCACTCGAGACGCCACGAAGCCTCGAGCCGACGAGTTACCTCGACGACGCCCGAAAGGCCTGCCCGGACGTCCAAGTCGCGGCCTCCGCCGCCGAGGCGCTGAAGGCCGCGGTGGCCCGGGCGAGAAAGGAGGATGTCGTCCTGGTGGCGGGTTCCCTCTACTTGGTGGGTGCAGTCAAAGCGCACCTCGAGTCGGCCCAAGCCCCGGAAAGGACATGACGTTTGTGCGTGCCTCCACGCAATGCTTGGCGCGGCGCGGCAGCCCCCCATAGATTGCATCTTCACGCATGCGCCTGCCGAATGCCCGGGCGGGCTCGCCGCACCCACCCTCGGTGGACGAGGTGGCGTTCCGCGAGCTCTACCGCAAGAGCGACTACGAGGTGCACACCAACGACGGCTGGACGCTGGTGGTGACGCGTTACCAGCCGGTGCCGCAGCCCTTCCCCCAGCCGCTCTTCGGTGAGCCGCTGCTTCTGGTGCATGGCTTCAGCCAGAACCGGCATGCCTGGACGAGCGGCGAGTTCGTGAAGAATCTCCTCTTCTTCGGCGCCGACATTCACATTCTCGAGTTGCGCGGGCACGGGAAGAGCAGCATCGCGCTGCAGAAGGCGCGCGCCGAGGCCTCCGGCGTCCCACTCCCGGTTGACCTCGACTACGGATGGGATATCGACAGCTACTTCCTCGAGGACTTGCCGGCGGGCATCGCCGCGGTGAAGGCGGCCACCGGCCGGGCGCGCCTCTTCTACGTCGGCCACTCCATGGGCGGCATTCTCGGCTACGGCCATGCCGGGCTGCACGACGACTTCGAGGGGATGGTGACCATCGGCGCCCCAGCGGACCTCGGGCGCGGCTTTCTCCTCCTGCGCGCCCTGGCCGCCACCGGGCCCCTCTTTGGCCCGCTCGTGGACTTCGCCTTCGGCGCCGTCAATGCCGAGCGCCGGATGGCCCATGGGCTTCGCCGCCTCGCCGGGCAAGCGCTCACCACGGCGCGGCTTCCGGTGGCGGAGCGCCTGCAAAACCCCGGGCCCGCGCCGGAGGACGTGCAATTCAACTACGTCCCCATGGACACCTGGCTCAAGACGCTGGAGCGCCTCATCGCCCGCGCCGAGGTGCACCCCCTCTACGACGCGCTGGCCCGTCGGGTGAACTGGCTCAGTAACCCGTCCCGGGCCAGCGGCGCGGACTTGCGCTGGCTCTTGCGCGAGGGCGGCGAGCGGGAGCCGCGCAAAGTCATCGAGCAGTTCGCGCGGTGGATACGCGGGCGCGAGCTCAAGTGCTACCGGACGGGGTACGACTTCAAGCAGGGCTTCGGCAACATCGCCGTGCCGATGGCCATCATCTTCGGGGACATGGACCCGCTGGCGTCGGTGGACTCCACCCGCAGTGTCTACCGCGCCGCCAAGAGCGAGTACCTCCTCTGGAGGCCGGTGAAGGGCAACAGCCACATCGAGCTGACGATGGGGCACGACATCCGACAAATTTGTTACGACATCAAAAACCTCGTGGAATACGCCGCCACCCACCGCAGCAAGCCCCCGGCGCTTCCCCGGCTGTCCTGACGTCCAGGCGTGTGCGCCAAAGCGTACCGGGTCCCTTCCTTGGAGGCGCCGAGGGTGGGGGGTAGCATCCCCCCGCTGTGAAGCGTCCCTTTCCCCTCTGGCCTGTCCTCGGCGCCCTCCTGCCCGCGGCCGCGCTGGCGCAGGACGCGGCTGCGCTCAACACCATCAAGAGCGTCACGGTGAAGTCCGGCGTCGTCGAGATTACCGGCACGCAGAAACCCAGCTTCAGCACCTTCCCCATGACGGACCCGCCGCGGCTGGTGGTGGACATCTCCCAGGCTGTCTTCAGCGGCGTCCCGGAGGCCATCGACGTCACCTCTGGCCACGTCGTCGCCATCAAGACGGCCAGCTACGGCACCAACGCCTCGGCCATCGCCCGCATTGTCATTGGCTTCGACCGGGACGTGGAGCCCGACATCCAGGCCGTGGGAAATAAGCTGGTGGTGCGCTCGGCGCCGGCCCCCGGTGGGGCGGCGGTGGCCAAGGCCGCACCGGTGGCGCCGGCCGCCAGCCCGACGGCGAGCCTGTCCCCCACGGCGCCGGCTGCAGCGGCCCCGGACACCTCGGCACAGGACGCGGCTGCAGCAGCCGCGGCCGCCGAGAAGCAACGCCGGGACGCCGCGGCAACGGCGGCGGCCGAGAAGCAGCAGAAGGACGCGGCTGTGGCAGCGGCCGAGCAGCAGCGCCGGGACGCGGCGGCAGCGGCCGCAGCCGAGAAGCAACGGCAGGACGCGGCAACCGTGGCGGCTGCGGTGGCCGAAAAGCAGCGCCAGGACGCGGCGGCCGCAGCATCGGCGGCCGCAGAGAAGCGGCGCCTGGACGAGGCCTCCGCGGCTGCGGCAGCCGAGGATAAGCGCCGGCACGAGGACGCAGCGGCGGCCGCGGCGGCGGAAGAGAAGCGACGCCAGGAGGCCTCCGCAGCGGCAGCGGCCGAGGAGAAGCGCCGGCAGGACGAAGCGGCGAGCGCCCGCACCCGCGAGGAGAAGCAGCAGGCGGCGGCGGCGGCCCAAGCGGCCGAGGAGAGGCGCAAGCAGGAGGCGGCACTGGCGGCAGCGGCCGCCGAAAACCAGCGGAAGCAGGAGGCGGCGGCGACGGCTGCCGCAGCCGAGGAGCGCCGGCAGAAGGACGGAGCTGCCGCGGCGGCCGTCGAGCAGAGCCGCCAGACGGAGGCCGCAGCCGGGGCGGAGCAGCGCCGGCAGCAGGACGCCAGGCTGGCCTCGGCGGCGGAAGCGCGCGGCCGGCAGGACTTGCTGGTGGTGGCTCCCAAGACGCAAGCCGCGCCGACGTCCACCAAGCGCCAGGCGGCGGCACCGGCCGAGCCGGTCAACATCGAGGGGGCCGGCAGCGCCGGGGGCGCCGAGGTGAATTCCAAGCGCAAGGCGCTCACCTTCGTCGGTTTCGACGAGAAGGGGCCGCGCGTCTACGTGCGTACCAGCGGGCCGGTGCGGTACTCGGTGAGCACCGGTGTGAAGAATACCGTCGTCGTCGAGCTCGACAACACCGCCATCCCGCTGCACAACAACACCCGGACGCTGGACACGGCCTTCTTCGCCGGGCCGGTGTTGCGCATCCAGCCGGAACGCGGTCCAAAGAATTCAGTGCGGGTGGCCATCACCCTGCGCGATGGTGTGGCCTACCAGGCGCACCAGGACGGCAACGAGGTCTCGGTGCAATTCCGGGCCCCCTAAAGGGCCCCGCAAGGGACTCCTCCCGCCTTCATGACTCCCGCCCTGGCCGCGCTCGTCGTGCTCGGGCAGGCGGGCGTCGTCTCGGCCCCCGTCCCCAAGGCGGACGAGCCCATCCACGTCCAGGCTGACAGCTCGGTGTCGGACTCGGACGCCAACCACATCACTCTCACCGGGCACTCGGTGCTTCGCACCAGTGGCACCCTGGTGAAGGCCGACACCATCACCCTCGACCAGGACACGAATCTCCTCACCGCCTCGGGGGGCGCCTACTGCGTCTCGGGGTTTCTCGGGGCGGTGGCGGACCAGCTCACCCTGGACCTGAATACCGGCACGGTGGGGATGCAGCAGGGACACTTCTTCGAGAAGAAGAAGGTGACCCTGGAGCGCATGCTGGCCGCCCAGTCCGCGGCGGACCTCCAGTCCCTGGGCCAGACGGCGCTGGCCGGTACGGCGGACCGCATCCAGCGAGCCGCCGGTGGGCACCTGCACATGAATGGCCTCACCTTCACGC
>Ga0302326_10008501_pt1 | contig 22642 bp, 20 predicted proteins | sample Palsa_T0_3_FD_202264 | JGI IMG/M metagenome (GOLD analysis project Ga0302326, IMG submission 202264) | Peat permafrost microbial communities from Stordalen Mire near Abisko, Sweden - Palsa_T0_3 | ecosystem: Environmental > Terrestrial > Soil > Palsa > Peat permafrost | place: Sweden: Abisko... | reverse complement strand
CTGTTGGCTCCCTGCCAGTTCCAGCGTGCGAGATCCCCATTTGATTGGCTATTCATATGCAATTTCCAAGGACACTCATGCAAATTCTGAAATTGGTGAGCAGGAAAATCGGCGGCATTGTGGCCGCAGGACTCTTGTTGGCTTCGGGCTTGCCCGCTGTTGCGCAACTGGCCCTGACATGGGATCAGGTGAAGTCTAAATTTGAAACGGCAAACCCTGTGTTGAAAGCGGATGCGGCCAATGTGGAGGAGATGAAAGCCGAAGAGATCACGGCCTTTCTCCGCCCCAATCCACAGTTCACGATGACCGAGGACGGCACCACACTTTCGCCTCGCAACGGCTCGTGGCAGCCTCTGCGCGGCACCGACCTCCAACCCAACTTCAGCTATCTGCACGAGCGCGAACACAAGCGGGAACTGCGCCTGGAGAGCGCCAAGGAAGGCACGCAGATCACCGCGTCGCAGCACCTGGACCTGGAGCGCAATCTGCTGTTCAACCTTCGCTCCATGTTTGTGCAGACCCTCGAGGCCAAGGCTGTCCTCGATCTTGCCAAGGCCGACCTGGAGTACTACGACAAGATCATTGACATCAGCCGCGCCCGGTTCAAGGCCGGGGATATCGCCCAGGTCGACCTGGATCGGATCGAGTTGCTTCGTGTGCAATACGAAGCTGAAATTGAAACTGCAACTGTGAATCTGCGCACCGCGAAGTTCGAACTGCTGCAATTGCTCAACGAACGGACACCGGTTGACAAGTTCGATGTAGCAGGAACCTTCGACTGGAGCGATGCATTGCAGACTCTGGACGAATACCACCAGATTGCGCTGGACAACAGGCCGGATTTGAGAGCGGCTATCCAGACAATCCAGCAGGCGAATACAAATCACAAGCTCGCTGTCTCGAATGGTTCCACCGACCCGACTTACAGCGCGTGGTACACGTGGAACCCCTCCTTCAACAATCCAAACGATCAGCAGACCCTGGGGCTCAGCGTGAACATTCCGCTGCGCATCTTCGATCGCAACCAGGGAGAAAAGAAGCGGACATTACTCGATATCGATCGCAGCCGGAGCGCAGCGGACGCCGCTGAGGCGCAGGTGTTTGACGATGTTGACTCCACATTTGAACAGTTGCGAAGCAACATCGCCCTCCTGAAGCCCTACAAGGAAAAGTACCGCGATCAGGCCACAAGGGTGAGAGATACAGTTACCTTTGCCTACCAGCGTGGAGGGGCTTCGTTGATGGACTTCCTGAATGCGCAGAGCGACTATCGCGTTGTCCAATTGGCGTATGCGCAACTGGTTGCATCGTACCTCACCTATGCGGGCCAACTGAACCTCGTCGTGGGACATGAAGTGATTCCATGATCGATGCGACTCCGGTGCGGCAAGTTGGTCCTCTAGTATATCCTACCTTCGCTAAATTGAGGTTGACTCGATGAACAGAGAAGATGTTCGCGCCAGCATTCGAAAGATCGGCATTGTCCCTTCGGTTCGTGTGAATTCAGCTGAACTTGCCCGATTTGCGGCGGAGACGGTCTACTCGGCGGGCATTCCGATCGTCGAAATCACGCTAACGGTTCCCAATGCGCTGGAAGTGATCAACGACCTCGCAACCCGGTATCCCGATCTGGCTGTAGGCGCAGGCACAGTATTGGATGAAGACCTGGCGCGTGGGGCAATCAACGCTGGAGCCCGCTTTTTGACAAGTCCCGGCTTTATCCCGGAGGTTGTGGCTTATGCAAAAAGAGCCGAGGTTGTGGTTTTCCCAGGCACCATGACGCCCACCGAAGTTATTGCGGCATGGAAAGCCGGCTCGGATTTCATCAAGATATTTCCAACAGCCCCCGTAGGCGGCGTTCAGTACGTGCGCGCGCTGAAGGTTCCGTTGCCGCAGATCCCGTTAATCGTATCTGGCGGAGTAAACCAGTTGACGGCCCTCGAGTTCATCTCCGCCGGCGCTACAGCGATCGGGGTAGGTGGAGAATTGCTTCCCCTCGAAGCATTGACTTTTCGCCAGGATAACCGCATCCATGAACTCGCCCGCAGATTTATCGGAATGGTGAAAGAGGCTCGCTCGATGAGGGAAACATTCTATTGATGCCAAGACGGCGCCGCGGCTGTTGTTACTCGCGAGTGAGTATTTACTTTGATCGTGGAAACGTCAGTAACTATGATTTGTATTTTATCTTATTCCTCCTGTTTTCTTCATGCGCCCCTCACGTTTTGCGCTGGATACTCAAGCATCGGAGGTAAGTGACGCATGACACGCAAGGTAAGTGCAGTATGTGTACTGACATTCGCTCTGGCGACTCTGGGAAGCGCACAGACCACCGCCTCTTCCGTCGGAAGCGGCACGCACTACACGAAGTCTCAACTGAAACAGCTTGTCCAGGATGCACATACGGCCGGCCAATACGAAGTGCTCGCAAACTACTACGGGCAACAGCAACAGAGCTTCCTCGCACAAGCAGCGGACGAAAAGCGGGAGTGGGAGAGACGGAGCGCGAACATCGTATCGACAGCCGCAAAGTATCCGCGGCCCGTGGATTCGGCGCACTATCTTTATGACTACTACACCTATATGGCGTCGGAGTCGGGACAGTTGGCTGCGAAGTATGCACAACTCGCTGCGCCGCCTTCCGGGCGCGCGAATTAGGGTCTCCGGGTCCGCAAGATGCACGGTATCACGCGTAATTGAGAGGTGGGCGATTGCGAACCGGCAATCGCCCTCTTTTTCCATATGCGATCGCAATGTAACCCTTATGCTTTCTTCATCTAAGTCTAAATAGACTCTAACTAAGGTGGCGGGAGCATCAGCAGAACGAGATACCGGCAAATGGAGATCCGAAACATCTTCCGAGCGCTGAATTCGATTCCCGCCCTTCGAATCACATTGCAGTCACTCATTGGCTGCTTGGGAATTGCACTGCTGACTTATGGCGGTTTTGCTCTGCAGGTGAATCTGGCTACAATCAGTCTCCTTTACATGGGGATAGTGATTGCGGCGGCCGTGTATTTCGGGTTCTGGCAAGCTTCCCTTACATCGCTGCTGGCGGCCGCGTGTCTTGACTTCTTTTTTGCGCAACCTGTATTCCACTTTTACGTGAATGATCCGAAGGAATGGGTGGCGCTCGGAGTGTTTCAGGTTTCCGCCGTCGTGATCAGCCGCTTGTCCGCCAAGGAATTGCGAAGTTCTGCCGAGGCAACTCTAAATCGGACGGGGATGAAGCAGCTCTATGAATTAAGCCGGAGTTCGCTCTTGCTTGACCTGAGCGAGCCGACCGGGCCGCAGCTTGTGGTTCTGATTCAACGCATATTCGATGCCCAGGCGGTCGCACTGTTTGACGTGAACCTGGAACGGCAAGACAGAGCAGGAGAGTGGAATGAAGGAGAGGACGATCTTGCTAGAGATTGTTTTCTGAGCGAGACGGCAAAGGACGAGCCCTCGACCGGAACCTGGCGGCGGATTCTGGTTGCAGGGCCGGGCCCGGTTGGCGCATTGGTGGTGCGTGGCCGGCTGAGTCCGGTGATTGTGGATGCGCTCGCGTCGCTTGCCGCAATGGCCATGGATCGGCACCAGTCGTTCGAGAAGGAAGCGAGAGCTGAAAACGCAAGCAAGGCGGAACAGTTGCGAGCAGCGGTGATGGACGCAATGGCGCACGAGTTCAAGACCCCGCTTACCGCGGTTCAAACTGCCAGTTCCGGCTTACTTGAATTAGGTTCTTTGTCAGATCCGCAACACGAACTGGTCTCTCTCATCAACGATGAGACGATTCGGCTGAACGAATTATGTACTCGATTGCTGCTGACTGCGAAGCTGGAGGCTGGCCAGGTCGGCCTGGAGACGGACGATGTCAACGTTCAGGACCTGGTTGGGGAAGTCGCCGAAGCGCAGCGGCTGCGGGCGGGTGATGACAGGGTCGACGTTGTAATTCAAGACAGCGCTTTGACGGTTAGGGTGGACCGAGCATTGCTCGCCATGATTCTTGCCCAGTACATTGACAATGCGCGAAAGTATTCAAAGCCGGACACGAAGATCGAGGTTGCGGTGCGGATAAGTCACAATGAAATCATCTTCTCTGTGCATAACTTCGGATCGACGATACGGATCGAGGACAGAGAGCGGGTATTCGACCGCTTTTTCCGTTCAACCGACATGAGAGACTCTGTTCCCGGCACCGGAATTGGGCTCTCGGTTGTGAGGAAAGCAGCGCAAGCCCATCACGGACATGTGTGGGTTATCAGCGATGACAGAGAAGGCACCACATTCTTCCTCTCTCTTCCCAACGCCGCAAGGAGTGCGCAATGACGACAGAACCAGTGAATACGGGACAAGGCACCATTCTGGTGGTGGACGACGACAGTTCCACGCGACGCGCGCTGCGCGTGACGTTGTCTGGAATGGGCTTCACGATCGTGGAAGCGGCGCGCGGGGAAGAAGCGCTCTCACTCGTTCGCGTGACCTGGTTCGACGCAGTGCTGTTGGACGTCGATATGCCGGGAATGGGCGGATTGGAAACCTGCCGCAGCATCAGGCACGCAATTGCGCGCTTGCCGATTCTGATGCTGACCGTCATGGATAGCGAAGACGACAAAGTGCTGGCGCTGGACGCAGGTGCGGACGACTACATTACGAAGCCGTTTCAACTGCGCGAGCTTACGGCGCGCTTGCGTTCGGCAGTGCGTCGGAGAAGCGCCCAGGATAATAACCGCGACGCGCCAATACGCCATGGTCAGCTTGAATTGGATCCTGTTAAATACCGCGTTCTGAAGCGTGGCCGTTCGATCCACCTGACCCCGAAGGAATTCGAAGTTTTGCATTATCTGATGATGCACGCCGGCGAGCCAATTCCGCACGCAAGGCTCCTGAAGTCGGTGTGGGGACCGGAGTATGGGAATGAGCTCGAGTACCTGAGGACGTTTGTCCGCCAACTCCGGAAGAAAATCGAAGACGATCCGCGAAATCCCGTGTATTTATTGACCGATGCCTACGTTGGCTACCGCTTCAGCGAGCAGCTTCCGGAGGAGTAAACGCAAGCTGGAGCGGCGCCCTCGCCGCCGCCCCGGATAGCCATCGATTGCAGCGCGATAACTTAGGGAACCTCTGATTAACTCGATGTTTTGAAAGGGCACGGCTTCAGCTTTAGCCGTGCCGCAAATGCGGCAAAAACAGCGTGGGCTTTAGCCCCTGAGGGAATGCTGAATTTGAACAAGAAGCTGAATTTGAACAAGAACTTGATCGGAGGGTTCTTGGAAGAATGCCTGCTCGCCACATGGTAGAATTCCAGTTCACTCCCAGGCGGGGATAACTGATATTCTGCGAGAACGCGCGGGGAATACAACGTGGATTATGCCGACCTTGAAATTCGAATCCTGAAAAGGGACGGTAGCGGGTATCCGGTTGAAATCACCTTCAACGGCGACCTTGAGTTCCCGCGTGGAGTTCTGCCTGCCGCTCTGCCCACCCTGACGGCTGGTTCTGCTTCCGGCCAGGACGGCGAGAAGGTATTTCAATGGCTCTTTGCCGACGATGCGCTCAAGACCGCCTGGGCCAATGCCCGCGGACAGAAACCGCAACGGCGCATCCGGCTGCGCATCGATGAAGGCGCTCCTGAACTGCACCAAATCCCCTGGGAGCTTCTGCGCGACACCGGGGAGGGCGGTGTGCCGCTCGATGTGGCAGCGCTTGAAGCGACTCCGTTCTCACGCTACATCGCCGGCTCGTGGGTTCCCGGCAGCCCCATCCTGAAACGTCCCGTCCGCATCCTTGTCGCCGTCGCCAGTCCGTCAAATCCGCAGGAATTTGGGCTTACGGCGATCGACCCCGACGCCGAGTTCAAGATGCTTCAGGATGCGGTTGGAGGCAACTCGAAAATCGAACTCGTGAAACTGAATGGCCCCTGCACGCTGCCGGCGATTGATGCCGCACTGCGCAAGGGAATCCACATTCTGCATTTTGTGGGACACGGAAAATATGCGGACGGGACCTCTGTGCTTTTTCTGTGCGATGCAGAGGGCAAGACTGCAGTGGTAAAGGATGCCGAAATCGCCGCCATGCTCGGACGGCAACTGATCGACGCTGTCACCAATGCAGACGACAAGCTGCGCCTTGTTTATCTATCCAGTTGCCAGACTGCCACCCGCAGCCCTTCTGACGCATTTCGCGGGCTTGCGCCGCAACTGGTTGCCGCCGGGGTGCCGGCCGTGCTGGCCATGCAGGACCTTGTTCCGGTCGCCACGGCCACCGAGTTCAGCAGGACATTTTACGGCTCGCTCATTGAGCACGGCCAGGTGGACCGGGCTTCAAACGCCGCACGCGCGTCGGTGATGACTGCCCGTCTTCCCGGCGCGGCCATTCCGGTGTTGTTTATGCGTCTGCGGTCTGGTCAGTTGCTGGGAAACCGGGGCGAAATCAAAGGTTCCCGTGGCGAAAGCTTTTGGAAAACGCTTCTTGGAAACATCGCAGAGAAAGAATGTACGCCGTTTCTTGGTCCGGGCGTAACTGCTGACATGCTTCCGCGTCCGGAAGAGCTTGCCGGCCAACTGGCCGCGAAATTCAACTATCCCTTTCCCGACGACACCAGCCTGCCCCGCGTCACGCAATTCATCGGCACTCTCGACAATCGGCGCCTGCGCAAGCAACTGCTGTCAGTACAGGTGGAGCAGTTTCGCAAGCAGATGGGGCTGCCTGCAGCTGCCGGCGGAATATCGCAAACGCTCTCCCAGGCCGCGGAGTCCGCCGATTGGGCAAGGACCAGCCTGGACCGGTTTGAAAGCGAAATCCATCATCAGCTCGCCGATCTTGAATTGCCTCTCTACGTCACCACCAATGCCGACAACTTCATGACGCTGGCGCTTCGAGCCAAGGCGGGCAAGGCGCGGCGAGAGGTGGTTCCGTGGCGCGATCCGAAGATCGAACGGCGCGATCTCAACCCTCCCGCCTCGCCCGACGATCCGGTGGTGTTGCACCTGTTCGGCACCGATGACGATCTGCTCTCAATGGTGCTCACAGAAGACGATCATCTCGATTACATGGCGCGCATGTCGCATGATTATGAATACTTTCTTCCCGTCAGCGTGAATGCGCAACTGGCCGACACCACGCTGCTGTTTCTGGGCTACCGCCTGGAGGATCTCGATCTAAAAATCATCATGCGCGGCCTGCTTACGCACCTCAACCTGCAGCTCTGGAACAGGTTGCATGTGGCCGTGCAGCTGGAAGTGAGCCAGCGCGACGAAGCTAAAGAGCGGGAAGTGATCGACTACTTCCAAAAGTACTTCGCCGACGCGCGCATCGAAATCTACTGGGGCAACACGCACCAATTCGTGTCTGATCTTTGGGCGCGTTGGAAGGAATGTCGCCGTGACTGACAATCCCTACGTTGGTCCCGCTTCTTTTACCAAGGAAGACAGCACACACTTCTTCGGCCGAACTGCGGAGACGCGGGAACTTGCCTCGCTGGTGATTGCGCGCCGAGCGGTACTCTTGTATGCGCAGTCCGGGGCAGGCAAAACGTCTCTGCTCCAGGCCAGCCTGATTCCCGAATTGGAGCGGCGCAAGCGCGTTCAGACTTTCCCCATCGCACGGGTCACGGGGAGAGCCGACACCTCGTCTGCAAACCTGTATGTCGAGAATGCCCTTGCCAACGTGTTCCCTGGCGGGCCGAAAGGCCGCACGTTCGCAGAGGCTTTCGCCGCCGTGCTCTCCGCCGATGCAACTGGCCGCCCGCAACCCCACCTGCTTGTCTTCGATCAGTTCGAAGAGATTTATACCTTTCATCCGGAACTCACCGGCCAACGCACAGCGTTCTTTGAGCAACTGGGCGAGTGCCTCGCAACGTATCCGCAGCTCTGCCTGCTGCTCTCCATGCGCGAGGACTACCTTGCGGACCTGGAAGCGAATGCCGGGCTGCTTCCCGACCGCATGCGAGCGCGGATGCGCCTGGAGCGGCTGGGCGTGGACAGTGCTGTGGAGGCAATTCGCGGGCCGGCTGCGCTTGCTGGAATGCCGTTTGCCGCCGGCGCCGCCGAGAATCTGGTGGACAACCTGCGGCGCATCCGCACCGGGACGCCGGGCGGCGAAGGGTTCGCGCTCGGCCAATACGTTGAGCCGGTGCAACTGCAGATTGTCTGCCGCCAGCTCTGGGCGGGAATTTCCGCGGACGCGTCTCGCGCAAAGACAACGATCGACGCCGACGACATTGATAAATATGCGCGCGTGGACGATGCGCTGACTCAGTTCTATCGCGACTCGCTGACCGCGGCAAAGAAATCCGGCGTCACCGAGCGCATGCTTCGCCGCTGGTTCAGCGAGAAGCTCATTACACCCGCGGGCACGCGTGGACTGGCGTTTTGCGACGAAAAGAGCACCGAAGGCCTGCCCAATGAGGCGGTGGACATTCTGGACCATTGCCACATTATCCGTACCGACCTCCGCGGCGGCAAGCCGTGGTACGAACTTGCACATGACCGCCTGGTGGAACCAATAAGGGAAGACAATATTGCCTGGAAGGCAAGCTATAGAAACCCGGTGGCGGCCGCGCTGGAGCACAGGAAGGACAAGTTGCTCACCGGACCGGGCCTGGCGGAAGCGCTCCAATTCGCGAATGACAACCCGCAAGAACTGACTGAGGACGAGCGGCAGTTCCTGGAAGATAGCGAGTCCATAGAGCGGAAGACCGCCTCGCGACACAGGAGGAATAAGCGCATTGCCGCGGTTTTGACAATCCTCTTGTTGAGCCTGACGACTTTTGCGCTTGTCCAGATGTACCGGGCGACGGAAGCCCAAAAGACCGCGGAGAAAGCGCTCAACGCGGAAGAGGTGGCCAAAGAGGACCGTCTGAAGGACGATGTCTATGAGACGTGGGCGGTCCTGGACTCGACTCCGTGCAGCGAGGGAGAGGCCGGAAGCACGGTTGTGGGCGTGCGGTTATTGTATTGCGAGATTTCCCACAGCATGGATATGCACGGCGCGGAGCAGCTTTCCGGAATGAATATCTTCCTTCCGGGAGGTCCGCACGGCCACTCGCCAAACTGGAATTCAGCGTCCTTTGGCCACTACAACCCGGAATTCGTCAAATGGGCGACGGATAACCTTCTGCCTGTAAAGACGGACACGACGCAGATAATCTATCAGCAATATCTCGAGCGCGATGCGCGCATCTTCCTGCTCACCTACAACCGGCTGAATGGCCATCCAGAGTTGCTGAAGGAAATGGCCGGCATCTATCGCAGCGGATCGGTCCCGCGTCCTGACAAGAATGGCGTGTCCTGGCTGGAAAACCGCTTTTTCAGCTTTCCAATCGATAATGACCCGGACTTGAAATCCTTGCCTCCCCCGCAATGGCGGGGAAAAGGCGCAAGCGAGCAGACCGACTCTTATGTCTATGAGACCGCGATGGGCTTCTGGGCGCGGCGGGAAGTGGATGGAACGCGGCCGCTTTTCTACCAGTTCCTGACCAACATGCTGCGGACTTTCGATTCCGACTTTCTTGAGCGCCGCTCCAAGTAAGAATGGCGCGTCCTTGTGCCCGCAGTTGATAGACTGGGCGGTGCGCCGGCTAATCATCAATGCGGACGATTTTGGGCTCACTGCGGGTGTGAACCGCGCGGTAATTGAGCTGCATCAGAAACGCATTGTCACGAGCGCAACTCTGATGGCTCGGGCCGCGGCGACGGACGAGGCCATCGAATTGGCGTTGAATGCTCCGCTGTTTGGCGTAGGTTGCCACGTTGTTCTGGTGGATGGAGAGCCCGTGTTGCCGGCGACCGATATTCCCAGCCTCACTGACCGGCAGACAGGTCGATTCCGCGCCAAACCTGGTTCGTTTTTGCGTCGACTGCTTCTTGGACGCATCCGCGCCTCGGAGATCGAAGCAGAGGCTGCCGCGCAGATTGCAGTGCTGCAAGGGCAGGGGCTGACTCTTACCCATTTCGACACGCACAAGCATCTGCACATGTTTCCCGCCGTGTTGCGGCCAGTATTGCGAGCAGCGCGGGCTGCAGGAATTCGAGCCGTGCGCAATCCGTTTGAGCCGGCCTGGAGCAGGCGCGCCACCCCTGCCGCTTCCCTTTTCCGGCGCATTGAGGTGAACGTGCTGCGACAGCTCGAACCGGCCTTTCGGCGCATCGTGGCCGAGGAGGGGTTTGCTACGACGGACGGGGCGCTTGGTGTGCTGGCAACCGGAACCCTTGACGAAAATACTTTGCGTTCCCTGCTCCGAAACATCCCCGCGGGAACCTGGGAACTGGTCACCCATCCCGGCTACAACGACGACGATCTATCGAAGGCGCACACGCGGCTCCAGCAATCGCGCGAAACCGAACGACGGGCGCTGATGGCAGTGGCGAAAATTGAAGGGCTCGCGTTGATCGACTTCGCCCATCTTGCTGCGCGCAATTCCGAATCGTCCGTCAACTCAGGCATGAAATAGCGTCCTTGGACCTCGGCGCCGCGTCTGAAGCTGAAGATATGATTCTTGCAAATGGATTCGAAAAGCCGGAGGCACCGTGACCATCTCGTTGTTATGGCAAGTTCTATTCTATGGCTGGACAGCCTCCGAGATTTATATCGCCGTTGCAACGCGCACCCGGAAGGGCGGCGGGAAGCGGTCTGATCGCGGATCGATGGCGGTCTTGTGGCTCACAATCGTGGCGTCAATCACCGCCGCGGAATGGATTGGCGGCGCGGCCACGCCCAACATGTTCGGTGGGGTGCACTGGCTGCGGATTGCGGCTGTCGTGATCATGATCACCGGAATCGTGGTGCGGTGGACAGCGATTGTTTCCCTCGGCAAGGCGTTCAGCGCGAACGTTGCCATTCGCGATTCACAAACGGTTTATCGAAATGGCTTGTACAAATTCGTGCGCCATCCGTCTTATTCAGGAATGGTGCTGGTGTTTGTGGCCATCGCACTGCACGAGCGGAACTGGCTGGCCGCTGCCGTAGTGATTATCCTGCCCACCTTAGCTCTGCTCTACAGAATCCACGTCGAAGAGGCGGCGTTGCGTGAAGCCTTCGGCGAGCAATACTCGTCGTATTGCAACACGACGAAGCGGCTCATTCCAGGCATCTACTAGGGAGCATCGCATGCGCATCGGCATCACCTGTTATCCCACCTACGGCGGCTCGGGCGTTGTAGCCACCGAACTCGGCATTGAACTGGCGGCACTGGGCCACGAGATTCACTTCATTTCCTATTCGCAGCCGTTTCGCCTGAGCGGCCGCGACCAGGGCATCTTCTACCATGAAGTACCGGTGTCGAGTTACCCTTTGTTCGAGTTCCCTCCCTATGACCTTGCCCTCGCCTCGCGCATGGCGGAAGTGGCGGAGTTCAACGGCCTCGATCTGCTCCATGTTCACTACGCCATTCCCCACTCAGTAAGCGCGCTGCTGGCGCGGCAAATGCTCGCCGCGCGCGGACGTCGCCTGCCCTTTGTCACCACGCTGCACGGCACCGACATTACTCTCGTTGGCCTGGACCGAAGTTACCTTCCCATAACTCGCTACGCAATCCAGGAAAGCGACGGAGTGACCAGCATATCCACCTATTTGAAAGAAAAAACCATCCAGAATTTCGATGTAACCCGCGGCATTGAAGTGGTTCCCAATTTCGTCAACTGCGACCTTTATACACCCATCAAGGACAAGGCAAAACGCGCCGAAGAGCGCGAGCGCCTGGCGCGCCCGGACGAAGCAATTCTCATGCATCTCTCCAACTTCAGGCCCGTCAAACGCGTGGTGGACGTGGTAAGAATCTTCGCACAGGTTGTGAAGGAGATGCCGGCGCAGTTGGCCCTGGTGGGCGACGGACCGGAGCGATCGGCAGCCGAGTGGCTGGCGCGCGATCTTCATATTCAGGACAAGGTGCACTTTCTCGGCAAGCAGGAACGAGTCAACGAACTGCTGCCATTGGCCGACCTCTTGTTGATGCCCAGCGAACTGGAGTCGTTCGGCCTTGCAGCGCTGGAGGCCATGGCGTGCAAGGTCCCTTCCATTGCCACACGCGTTGGCGGGGTTCCGGAACTGATTGACGACGGGGTTACCGGGTTGCTCTATGCCGTGGGCGACGTGGACGCCATGGCGCAGGGTGCGCTGGAGTTGTTGAAGGATAGTGCGCGAATGGAGTCCATGCGTGAAGCGGGCCGCAAAACGGCGCAATCGCGTTTCTGCGCGTCGCTCGTAGTGCCCCAATACATGCGCTATTACGAATCGGTGCTCGGGAATCGATAAGTGCAGCAAGTGCTGCAAGCGTTCAAGCGTGGTTCTAGTGTCTTGTCCCGCATAAGAGTTGGCGATTAGGCCGCAGAAGCCGCATAAAACTTGGGGCTTTAGCCCCTGAGGGATTCTTCCTCGTTCCACGTTCGACATCGCTTAAAGCTTTTTGGACAGGTCTTAAGTCGCGGGTACGTCCTTCAACGCGAACCAGTAGTATCGCCGCCAGCAGAACATGCAGCGCACCGGGCGCAGCGCGAACATGCTCAGCAAACTATCCAATGATCGCAACTCGGCTTGCTTGAATTTAAGGGAATTGCAGCGAGGACATTCGCGGCGAATCCATAACAAACGCGGCACCCAGTTGGGCCATGTCCGGTTCGAAAAGTTCATTTTCGGCGCTCTCAAACCCTGGAACCCAGGCCACGTTGTAATGTACGTTCTTTAAATGCGCGGACAACCGTGATCGGTTGCCGGCGCTAAGTGCAAATCTGCGGCCCGGTTGTCGGTTTCGATGGCAGGAAGGTCATTCTTTGGGTGGCACAAGCGCGCTTGAAGCGGAATGTTCGAGCGAAAAATCATTCACAAATTTTGACGCACTCGCTCCCGTGCCTGCCGGATCAGCGGCGGTGACCGCAGGTCCACCGGGGCGGCTCAGTCCCCGAATAGATCCCAACCTCAAGGCTCGACGGGCTGCAAAATAAGCTGGGACATCTCTTTTCTTGATCAGGCTCATGGCAACTCCATTTGTTCTGTTGCTTGCTTGAACGGGGCTCGTCTGGAGCGAAGCATGGAGGGCTGAAGGCGAGAAGAGTAACCGCGATTATCAACTCAAGCATACACGTCGAACGGCCTGCGTGCCCGCTGGCTCATGAAAGCGTTCTTCAGTGTATGGCTCGCGAGCACGAGCAACTTGCGCCCTCCTCGTCGAGGGGCCCGTCAGTGGCCGACACGGAACTGCGTGATATACCCGAAGAGGCCAAATACCTTCAGAAGCCAGATAACAACGGCAATGACCACGATGGTATTGAGAATCCCCTTGATCTGGCTCTGCATGGGTATGAGGTTAACCAGCCATAGCAACACACCTACGACAACCAGGGTGAGCACAACAGTGACAAGTGGCATTTCGTAGACTCCGTATCTTTATTCTTTGTAACCAATCGATACCCTACTGTTGTTCGATGCGATTTGAAGGCGGCACGTATCGAGTCAATCCGTGTTTTCCTTTCTGTATTTCATTTTCCCAAAGCAACCGACAATCCGCTGAGCAACACTACACACATCAAAGCACGGGGTTCGCGCCCAGTGCCGCTGTACTCCGCAGTTACGAAATGAGTTCCAACCTATCTAACACCCGGATCCCTCTTCCGCGCTGGGGTTATGCCAACCGCCGTCGGCCGCGATCAAAGTGTCTGCCTCTTTGGGGCCCCAGGTGCCGCGTTTGTAAGGACGGACCCGGTGATGGTGTTTGAGCACTCGATCGACGACCGCCCACGCGGCTTCCACGGCATCCTCGCGCGTAAAGAGTGCGCCATCGCCCTTCATGGCGTCGCCCAGGAGCCGCTCGTATGGCGTTTCCTCCCCGGTCTGTTCCTCTGACAGGTAAAGCTCGCGCTGTTCTCCGATAAACTCCTGCCCCGCCAGCTTCACGCGCGCAGCCAACGCAACTGCCGCATTCGGGGACACGCGGAAGCGCAGATAATTTGACCTCGTGGCCGGGTCCGTGGCGTCGGCGAAGAGCTTCTGCGGGGGAGGCTTCAATTCCACCAGAATCTCCGTGGCCGTATCCGGAAGATATTTGCCGGAGCGCAGATACCACGGCACCCCATCCCAGCGCCATGAATCGATGAACAGACGCAGCGCACAGAAGGTCTCAACGTCGGAGCGCTTGGCCACATCCGGCTCCTGACGATAGCCTGCGTATTGGCCGCGCACCATGTCGTCGGGTTTCACGGGCCGCATCGCCTTCAAGACCTTGGCCTTCTCCGACTGCACGTCCCCGAAGTCCCGTCCCGCAGGCGCCTCCATGGCAAGAAGAGCGACAATCTGGAACAGGTGATTTTGGATCACGTCACGCAGGCAGCCTGCTGTTTCGTAAAACGCGCCACGCGTTCCGATGCCGAATTCCTCGCTCAGCGTGATCTGGACACTGGCTACATAGTTGCGGTTCCAGATCGGCTCCAGAAACGTATTCGCAAAGCGGAAGTAGAGAATGTTCATGATCGCTTCCTTGCCCAGGAAATGATCGATGCGGAAGATTGAATCTTCCGGAAACACGGAACGTGCAACCTGGTTGAGTGCGCGCGCAGAAGCCAGGTCGCGTCCAAAGGGCTTCTCAACGATCACGCGAGCATTCTTGGCCAGGCCGGCGGTGCCGAGACTCTGGATCACGGTTCCGAAGAGCGAGGGCGGAATCGCCAGGTAAAATGCCGGGCGCTTGGCGTTTCTTAGAGCCGTTTTGATGGCCGCGAACGTATTGCTGTCCGTGTAATCTCCGCTCACATACTGGAGAAGCGAGAGCAGTTGTTGGAACGCACGCTTGTTATCGATTCCGCCCGCTCGCTTGATGCTGTCCGCCGCTCGACGATGCAAGCGCCCCAGGCTCCACTTTGGAAAGGCGACGCCGATTACGGGCACCGTGAGGTCGCCGCGCTTCACCATCGCGTAGAGTGCGGGAAAAATCATCTTGTGGGCCAGGTCGCCCGTCACCCCGAAGACAACCAGCGCATCGGATTTTGCAAGAGCCATCAGGCATTCTCCTTGGTTGGGGCAGCCTTTTCCTCGTGACCGCCGAATTGAAAGCGAAGCGCGGACAGCAGCTTGTCAGAGAATTCATCTTCACCGCGCGAACTGAAACGCGCATAGAGCGCGGCGCTCAACACCGGCGCAGGCACCGATTCGTCGATGGCCGCGGCAATTGTCCATCGTCCTTCTCCTGAATCTGAAACGCGCCCGGCAAATTTCGAGAGGTCGGGGCTATCGAGCAGCGAGGCCGCAGCCAGATCGAGAAGCCACGACGCGATCACGCTGCCACGGCGCCAGACCTCGGCGATGTCGGCAAGATTCAAATCGTACTGATAGAGCTCGGGGCGTCGCAGGGGCGTAGTTTCGGCGTCCACAGTCTGCTTTTGCTTGCCGGCGTTGGCATGGTGAAGAATGTTCAGCCCCTCTGCATAGGAGGCCATGATGCCGTACTCAATGCCGTTGTGGACCATCTTCACAAAATGTCCCGCGCCGCTTGGGCCGCAGTGCAAATAGCCGTGCTCGGCTGTGCCCCCCACCTTCTCTCTGCCGGGCGTGCGTGGAGCCTCATCGATGCTTGGCGCCAACGCCGCAAAGATCGGGTCGACCCGCTTCACAACTTCGCCATCGCCGCCAATCATCAGGCAGTAGCCCCGGTCCGCTCCCCAAACTCCGCCGCTTGTCCCCACATCCACATAGTGGATGCCTTTCGGTTTCAAGTCAGCGGCGCGGCGAATGTCATCGTGGTAGTAGGAGTTGCCGCCGTCAATCACCACGTCATCGTTTTCGAGCAAGGGGATGAGCCCTTCAAGCGTCGGGTCCACCACGCCGGCAGGCACCATCATCCAGATGGCGCGAGGCGCTTTCAGTTTTTCAGCCAGTTCCTTCAGCGAAGCGGCGCCCACTGCGCCCTCTTTGACGAGAGCCTCAACGGCATCGGTATGAAGGTCATAAACAACGCATTGGTGGCCAGCCTTCATCAGGCGCCGCACCATGTTGGTTCCCATCCGGCCCAATCCGATCATTCCCATTTCCATGCGGCTTTCCTCCCGATGCATTTCGCTGATCGCTACAGTGAGCGATGGTTGATTGAGTCCCCGTCCAATGGGCGAATCTTTTTTGAGCGAGCCCTGAACGAGCCCAAATTCCGGGGCGCCGCAGTCAAGGCCTTGGCAACCGGCTCCATTCGGCTCCGGCCGCGCGGCGACACTTCATTTGAGGAATATCACGGTGGGCTGGATACAAGCGAAAACAAAAATACCTACCCGGCCGCGTTCAAGCAAACCCATTATCGCGGTTGGCCGCGCGGAATCCACGCCAAATCTCCGCTCAGCACATAGATCGCAATAGCCGAAAACATCAGGACCGCACCCGCCCAGAAACGCCAGTCCCGGTGCATGCGCCGCCAGTAAGGGCCAGGATCGGGCTCACCGCTGTCGCTCGAATTTCCTTCAGGATTATGTTTGTTTCCCGTCATTCATTCTCCATCGGTGAACCCATTACGCGCCATCAGATCTCGTCATTTCGGTTTCTAGTTCCGTTGGGCTGGTTTCGCCGCATTTTGAAGTTGCTTTCCGGATTCGGAGTTACTGGTGTTGGCGGCCGGACCCGGTTGGTCTGGCGGAACTTGCGTTCCCGGCGCAAAGATCATGATCTTGATCGAGCCCCAATCCTGATCCGAGTTCGAGTCTGCCTGCTTCCCTTCTCCCAAAGTCTTCAGGCCGGAGTCGTCAAATCCAAAATTCCCCACCAGGTATTCGCGAATCACCATCGCCCTGGCGTCGGTTAGGGTCTGGTCCTGCTGAGCGTCGCCCTCCTTGCCGGTTGAAGCGACTACAACAGCGACTCCGAATTCGTTATCCGCGAGGAATTTTCCGGCTTCATTGAGAGCCTTCTCATGCTTCAACTTGGCGGAATCGCGCTTGTCGAACAGCTGCTTGGCCGTATATGTGAATGTCTTTAATGGCTCCGCTTGCGGAAGCCCTGCGATCCGGTTCGCACCCAGGGCGGCCTCGTCCTCGTATCCCCGCTTCTTGAAGTACCCGCTGAGAAGGAAGTTATGTTTCAATGCTTCCATGTTTTCCTGGAAGTCAGTAACTCCGGTCTGTGCCTGAAGCATGGTGGTATGCAGCGTGGCTGTGCTTAGTTGCAGGTTGTTATATAGCTCTTTGTCGTTCACCAGAGCACCCACAGTTCCCTGCCCTGAATCGATCTTTGCAGATACTGAGTTCAAGTGTGCTGTTGCCAGGGTGGTGTTTTTGATAGCCTGCTGGCTGCTGTCGAGAATCCCGCTTGCCTCCTTCAGCAGTGCTGACATTTGCAGCGGCGGAATGCTGTCGATGGTATCGCCGTTCTGTACCGCGGCTTGCCCATCGGACCCGAATGAAACAGCGACGTACTCGTTGCCCAGGAGGCCTTCGGTTTCGATTGAGGCGAGCGAATCCTTCTTGACAATGTCCTTCGTCGACGCCTTGTCCAATTGCATGACCACGGTGACCTTGTCGCGCGGATTGCTCGGCAAAGTGATGCTGCGCACCGTCCCGCTATGAACGCCGCCGACCTCAACATCGGCGCCCGTCGTCAACCCCGCCACATTGTCGAATTGCGTTCTCAGTTGGTACGTCGGACTGAAAAGATACTCCTTGCTGCCGATGATGAAAACCCCGGCGGCAAGCACTGCCAACGTCATAACGATAAATGCTCCCAGCCGCGCCACTCTCGACATGTGTCCTCCTACGATACCTTGAGAAATTCCTTCACGAACTCGATGTCACTTTTCTGCAGATCGTCATACGTTCCCTCAATGATCACGTTCCCTTTGTCAAGGATGGCCAGACTGTTGGCAATCGTCCTGGCGCTGTGCAGGTCGTGAGTTACAACGATGGAGGCCATCTGGTGCTCCCGTTGCAGCTTCAATACCAGCTCATCGATCTCACCTGAGCTGATCGGATCAAGGCCCGCTGTCGGCTCATCCAACAGCAGAATGTGCGGATCGAGAGCCAGCGCACGCGCCAGTCCCACGCGCTTCTGCATGCCGCCCGAGATATTGGAGGGCATCTTGTTCCGTGCGCTTTCCATGCCGACTTCGCCCAGCAGTTGCATCACACGATCGTCCCGCTGCGAGCGGGACATGTCTCTGCGGTGGTGCTCAAGCGGGAATGCGACGTTCTCGCCCACGGTCAGCGAGTCGTAGAGCGCGGCATGTTGAAAGAGGAATCCCATTTTCTTGCGAATCTCGCCCATTCCATCCAGAGGCACGTCCGCAATCTCCTGGCCCTGAATGCGAACGGAACCAGAGTCAGGTTTGGCAAGACCGATAATCACCCGCAGCAACACGCTCTTGCCTGTGCCGCTGCGTCCCAGCACCGCCAGCGTTTCTCCCTGGGCCACGGTCAAGGTAACTCCGTTGAGCACCTTCTGAGCGCCGTAGGACTTATGCAAATCCTCAACGGCGACAGCAGGCACAACGCTGTTTTGCACGTTGGGCGCTGGGTTTGCGGCTATGTCATACGTTGTGGCCATGTTTGTTTGACTTATCCCTCGCAGCGGCAGTTATGGAAAGACAACCAGAATGAATTTCACCAGCACCACGTCGGCCAGGATCACGAACAGAGACGCAAGCACCACGGAACTGGTTGCGGCGCGGCCCACGCCCTCTGCGCCTCCTCTCGTGCGCATGCCCTGAAAGCATGCAACGAGTCCAATAATCAAACCAAACACGGCGGTCTTGAATGTGGGTGGAAGAAGGTCGTTCAGAGTGGCCCCGCGGAAGCCGACGTCTATGAAATGGCGCAGGGATAGAGGCTCACTCAAGCTCTGGGTAAACCAGCCCATGAACACGCCGCATGCGTCCGCGGCCAGCGTGAGCAGGGGAAGCATCAGGATGCACGCCAGAATGCGCGTGGCGGCTAGAAGTCTGAATGGGTTGATCGCGGATGCTTCAATGGCATCGATCTGCTCTGTCACTTTCATTGACGCGAGCTGAGCACCGATGCCGGCCCCGACGCGTCCGCTCACTACGAGACCAGTGATGATGGGGCCCATTTCCTGGACCACGGAATAAACAATCGCCGAGGGAAGCAGCGACTTGGCGCCGAAGCGTGTCAGGCTCGCACTGGTTTCCATGGAAAGAACAACACCGATTGCAGAACCCGCCAGGGCAACCAGCGGCAGAGACTTTGACCCGACGTCGTCGAGTTGCCGGATCAGTTCCTGCCATTCATACGGCGGAGTGACCGCGGCGCGCACCACCTGCCAGGCGAAGATCCCCAGTTCTCCGAACCACTCAAAGAATCCGCCGAACAGCCCAGGACCCGATTCCGATACAAGCGCAGGTTCGGCCCGCTGCTTGGGCTGCTTCGAGTGGTTGCCTTCACTCAACGTTAATTCGCCGCTGGTCAATTGTTTGGTCCTGAGTGGTTTGGCCCTGGATCGGGCGCACCGTGCTGATTGTTTAGATGCATTCGTGCAATCAGCGAGTGGGGGCCGCTATAGAAAAACTCAAGTGCAATGTTTCCACCCGCGTAGGCCAACAAGTTATAGTTGCCCATCCGGAAAGCATCCTTGACTCCAAAGCGGTTGGGATACCATCCGTAGACTGCCGTCGTGGTGCCCGCATAGGGGGCCACCAGCGCGGGGAAGGAGAAGACACGGTGGCCGTCATCGCCGCGTCGAGCTATGAGGGTTGACACCAGGGCGTGACGCACCCGCGGAAACACGCCAGTGCATTCGCAGCGGTAGTAAAGGGTGTCCTCTTTGAAGGCCTCGGCAAGCGCATAACGCGTGGTGGTGCCGGCGGCGCCAATACCGAATTCAGAACCGAATCGCCTGGAATAGCCCTTCAATCCCTGATTCCATTCAGGAGGCGCATTGCTGAATTGGTTGATACCTGCCGCGGCTGCCGCGCTGGTAATGGGATACGGGCCGAACGCATCGAAAAGATAGTTATCGAACATTGTTCTCTGGCTCGGCCGCACATAGGTCAGGTCCAGTTGTCCGGCGGTTACAACCGTTGCTTTGGCGGGAGAGCCCGCCAGCGAAGTGGCAATCTGCGACCTTCCCGGCAACGGAAAAACTGCAACAAACGCAGCGAGGAACAGTGTAAGCACCCCTCCTCGGTTGAATCCGTACCACGGCTGTGCTACACGGTTCGTTGGCATGGATGTCTTCAAGAACTCTCCTCCGACAGGTATCGCCGTCACGAAACACACAGGTCGCTGTCAGAGACACATGCAGGCGTTGGTCCACGTCCAAAGCGATACTGACAGAGTGAAAGGTGCGTTAGATGGTCATATTTGACCTATGTCGCGAACCCTTGGCCCCGCGCACACGCCAATCCAGCGCTGTCCGGGCTCTGGTTCATTTCCGCGCGATCAGATTGATCAGACGATGAATTCGGATATGAGCAATCCAGACCAGACAAGCGCCCTGCCGCGGGCGATGATTGGATGTGCTTGATTTTGGCCGGCCTCAGATCCTGGGGCGGCCCTCAAAAAATGCGACGCCCAATCGTTCGCGCCGATTGGATTCGCCGCGCAAAGCGGACTGCCGCATCGCTCGCTTCTTACTATCTGGGGTAATTTTCATCGGCCTTTGATGGGATCGCGAAAATCACCGGGTAACCCACCCCAAAAATGGCTGGGTACGGACACCATCGTCCGTGCCGGTAAACCTTTCGACCGAGGTAACCTTTGAATCTTCGAAACATCCATGGAACTTTCGACCCCGCCGCTTTTCTAGCCAGCTCCGGGCTAGGGCGCAAGGTTGTTGAATTGGAGCCCAAGGATACTTTCTTCTCCCAGGGAGACGCTGCCGACACGGTTTTCTATCTGCAAAAGGGACGGGCAAAGCTCACTGTCGTCTCCCAAAATGGCAAGGAAGCTACCATCACGCTCCTCACTACGGGCGATTTCGTCGGTGAAGAGTCGCTCGCGTCCATTCCTGGATTGCGCCTGGCCACAGCCTCTGCCGTCAACACCTGCGTCGCGCTCAAGATCACCCGCGAAGAGATGGCCCGCGTGATGCACGACGAACCCAAGTTCGCCGACCTCTTTTTCAAATTCCTGCTGGCCCGCAGTATGAGAACCCAGGCCGATCTCGTCGATCAACTCTTCAATTCAAGCGAAAAGCGCCTGGCGCGGATCTTGCTCCTGATGGCGGAATTTGGCAAGCCGGGAGAGCGCGATACCTTCATCCCTCCTGTCTCCCAGGAAACGCTCGCGGAGATGATCGGCACCACGCGGTCGCGCGTGAGTTTCTTCATGAATCGGTTCCGCAAGATGGGCTTTATCAATTACAACGGACGCATCCAGGTGAATAAGTCGCTGCTCAATGTTGTGCTTCTCGACCAGTTGCCTGACCACAACTCGGAGAAGCCGATCACACCAATTTTCGGAGTCAAGGCCAAGCCGGTACTTCCTATCGTTAAAACCCTTCTGAGGCCAGTCATACCGATCGTCGGGGCAATCAAACGTAAGCTCTCCCTGGGTGAAGGTACGGCCTGATTGCAATCGGCGCAAACCTGCTGAACGCGAAGTGGGCACCGCTCTCTTTGAGGATGCGACTGAGCAAATTGAGGATGCAATTGGACAAACATGTTAAGGCGTGAGGACGATCTTGCCCAATCCACCCTTCTCCGCCAACTGCTGCGCCTCGCGAATCTGGGATAGCTTGAGCTTCCTCCCTATGGGAATGGAAAACAATCCCCTGGCCACATCGTTGCCGAGTTCTGCCAGTCTTGCGGAATTGGGTTGAGCGAAGACCGGGACGACGCGCAGGTCCCGACCCTCTGCGGATTGTGGCTTGCCGACGACCGATGCCAGCACGCCGTTCTTCTTGATGTGAGGCAGAATCCGGTCGATCGCTTCGTGACCAACCATGTCCGCTACCGCGTCGAGTTCCGGCAGGCCGGCAATCTCCTTTTCATCGTCGAGAGCGACAATTCTCTCCGCGCCCAGGCCTTCCGCCTCTTTCCGCTGACTCCCGCGCACTCCGGCAATCACTCGGACGCCGTGCTGCTTGGCAACGTGGACGGCCGTCCGGCCCACGCCGCCGACTGCCCCCGTCACCAGAACGACCTCGCTGCTTCTGGGGCGCACGCCAACTTCAATCACCTGGCTGCCCGTCAGCAGTACCAGGGGCAGCGCGGCAGCCGCGACGGGGTCCAGATTGGCGGGAATCCGGGCGAGATCCGCCGGCTTGCACACTACGTATTCTGCATACGAGCGGTTGACCAGGCCAAAGACTAAGTCTCCAATCTTGAATCCGGCTACTCCATCTCCGAGCGCGGCAACTTCGCCTGACAAATCACGGCCAAGGATTGCCGGGAACTTGAGCGGCATCCTTTCCTTCATGTCGCCGCGGCGCACCTTGAAGTCGATGGGATTGATGCTCACCGCGACTGTCTTCACCAGCAACTCACCGGCGGCCGGCTCCGGCATCGGAGCTTCTTCATAGGAGAGCTGATCGACACTGCCATACCCGTGCAGCAGCACAGCCTTCATCATTTTCTGCGTCATGCGCTTCCTTCCTGTTTCCCAACTTGTGCCCGGTTCTTTAAACTATCGGATGCTGGTCACTTGTGATGCCCTGGGGTTTGGGATGGTTTCACGAGCGAAGATTCTGCGGCAAACGGGAAGTTTAGCTTTAAATTTCCGGGGTTTGGATCAGTGGGCGCGACGAC
>Ga0302326_10008498_pt1 | contig 22644 bp, 23 predicted proteins | sample Palsa_T0_3_FD_202264 | JGI IMG/M metagenome (GOLD analysis project Ga0302326, IMG submission 202264) | Peat permafrost microbial communities from Stordalen Mire near Abisko, Sweden - Palsa_T0_3 | ecosystem: Environmental > Terrestrial > Soil > Palsa > Peat permafrost | place: Sweden: Abisko... | reverse complement strand
GTTCGGAGGACAGCCACGGACGGGCACTGTGGGCGGTGGGCGAGTGCGCGCGCAGCGATGCCGCCCCATCGCGCCGCCGCTGGGCCGCCTCGCTATTTGCCGAGGCTCTGCCGGCGGTCGAGCACTTCCGCTCGCCGCGCGCGTGGGCCTTCACGCTCCTCGGACTGGACGCCTATTGCGTTGCGGTAGCAGGGGATTGCCGCGCCGGGGAGTTGCGGCAGCTGCTCGGCGACAAACTGATGTCCCTCATCGGCTCGGTCGAGACGAAACAGTGGGTGTGGTTCGAGGAAGGGCTTGCCTACGACAACGCCCGGTTGTCTCAAGCCCTGATTGTCGCGGGTATCTCCCTCGGCGCGGCCCATTACGTAGCGGCCGGCTTAAGATCTTTGCGCTGGCTCATGACGCTGCAGACATCGGGGACGGGCCTCTTCCGACCTGTCGGCTCCGACAGTTTCGGCGCCAAGCGAACTCGGCCTCGTGAGTTCGATCAGCAGCCGCTCGAGGCCGCTGCGACGATCTCGGCCTGCCTTGCTGCTTGGCGTGCGGACGGTGATCTCAAATGGAAGGCGGATGCCGAACGAGCATTTGCCTGGTTCCTCGGTAGCAACGATCTTTCGGCCTCGCTCATCGACCTGGAAACGGGAAGCTGTCGCGATGGGCTGCATCCGGACCGAGCGAACGAGAACAGAGGTGGCGAGTCCGCAGTTTCTTATCTCCTGGGCCTCGCGGAGATTCGCCAGCTTGCTCGCGCCGACAGCAATCGTCTCAAACCTGCGCCACTGCGCGCTGAGGCTCTGAATCCCGCTGGACTTGCGCCCAAGTCAAGCCGAGAGCCGCTTGTCACCCACTAAATTCCTGAACCGACAGGGTCTGTATCTGCGCCCCGATCCAGCACGAGTCCTCGTGCGTGCGTTGAAGCCGGCGACCGAACCACGGGACCTCAACCCCACGGACAAGACAAGGGCAAACCACATCGTCGATCGAGTCCTGGCGCTCGACCCAGGTACCGCCACCAGCCTGCTGGCCGAGGTGCTGGAGAACTTTCAGGGGCGCCATCGCAATCTGCTCGAAAGATTCGAGGCGCGCGCCGTTGAGATGGAAGAGGCCTTTGCGCCTCATGCGATATTCACGCAGGATCAGCTCCGGCTAGTCGGTTCCTACTTCCTGTACGAGTATTCCTTCGAAGCGGCCGCGTTGTGCAATCCAAGCATCATCGCTCATCCGGATCAGTCCGGCGCGCCGGAGGGTGGGCGACGCTTCATCCTCAGCCTGCGTGCGGTCGGGGAAGGGCATGTTTCCTCCCTGACGTTTCGCTCGGGGTCCATCGCAGCCGATGGCCGCGTGACGATCGATCCTGCAGCACGTCTCGCATCCACGGCAAATGTGGAAAAGTGCACCTTGGGTCCGCATGGGTATGACGTCGAGGTTGTCTTCAGGTCAGACGAGGACATCAGCGAGCGGGTGATCTTTCCGGTCACTCCTTCCCAATCGAACGGAATCGAAGATGCTCGCTTCGTAGAATTCACGGATAGCGGGGAGCGGAGATTCTATGCGACGTACACCGCGTATAACGGCAGGGCAATCAAGTCGGAGTTGATCGAGACACGCGACTTTGTGTCGTTCCGGATGTCGCCCCTGACCGGAGCCGCGGCCAGCAACAAGGGCATGGCCTTGTTTCCCCGCCGCATTGGCGGGCAGTACGCCATGATCGGGCGACAGGACAATGAGAACCTCTATCTCATCTTTTCCGACGACTTGTATACCTGGAACGGTGGTCTTCTCATCTTGAGACCTCGTTTCCCGTGGGAGTTCGTACAAATCGGCAACTGCGGGTCACCAATCGAGCTCGATGAGGGCTGGCTGCTCTTGACCCACGGCGTGGGACCCGTTCGCAGATATTCGATCGGCGCGGTTCTGCTCGATAAGGCAGATCCCTCCAAAGTTCTGGCGCGCGCGCGCGAACCCCTGGTGCGGCCCGAACCTTCCGAGCGTGAGGGGTATGTGCCGAACGTGGTCTACACCTGTGGAGCGATGCGTCACAAGGAGGAAATCATCTTGCCCTACGCGGTCTCCGACACCTTCTCCAATTTCGCGACCATTAAGATCGCCGCATTGCTGGAACTCATGGAAGGCTGACGACTGTGGTCCTGCAACTACGCCAGAACCACGGCGATCGTTAGTCCGATAGACGAAAGCGCTGCGTACCTCAGCGCCTGGCACTGCAGCGATTCTACGAGCGCGATGCGCGGATCCTCACAATCTCGCACTGCCATTCGGTCGCCTCCTATGGATTGACGGTGCAGGCACCAGGCGCCGCGATTCAAAGCCGCTCATCACACTTCAGCTCAGACAAGCTACCATGGTCTCAATCACCCGCTTGGTCTCGTGAGGATCCTTGATCTCGATAGACAACGCACCTGCTTGCTTCGCCGGATAGTCGTTCCCGCCCGGGAACACGGCATCCCCAACAAACACCATCCGCTCAATCGCTATATGAAGGACGTCGCGGAGTTTGCGAATTCCGTAGCCTTTGTCGATGCCGTGCTTTGTAACATCCACGGACGTTGCACCGCCCAGACGCACGGAAAATTCCGGAACGAGGGTATCGAGGACCGCCTTAATCTTCTTTCGCTTGGCGAAATCGGGGTCCCACTTGAGCTTTTCCTCAAGCGGCGCCTCTTGCCCCAAGGCGGAATAGGTGATCTGGCTTCCGCGGTCGTCAATAGCCTCGCCCCAGACTTTTTCGACGTTGTGGTCCGCTAAGGCGGTGGCCTGCTGCAGCGCATGGATGATCTTTTGCTTTTCCGCTGCCGTGAAGTCTTCCGAATAAAGCTGCTCCCAACTGGATTGGTATTTGAAGAATTGCGCCCCGGAGGTAGGCAGAAGAGACAGATTTCTCAAACAGTCGCTCGGGGCTAGGTGCGCAAGCACCTGCTGTTCGAATTGGTGCCAGGCACCACCGGAGATGACAGCCACTTTGACCAGTCCGAGAAGAGATTTGAGCAGCTGCGCCATCTCGGCATCAATCGACGATTTGCTCGCTGCCAGCGTGCCATCCAGATCAAAGACAATAAGCTCTCTCATGGCGGGATCAAGCATGGGGCAGCGAGAGTTCCAATAGGCTGATCACACCGTGCGGCCGGCAGGAACGCGCTCCGACCACGGCCGGCAACAACAGCACGTCGCCCTTGTGGAAGGTGAAACGCACATCTGCGTACTGCACGTGACCTTCCCCGGCAAGGCATACCAGCACGCTCGGCCTGCCAGTGGTGCCAACCATGAACGGAACCTGCCCGCTGATTCGCGTGATGCCAAAATGTTGACACTGGACGAGACTCTCGCGGAACACGGGCTTCGTCTGTTGCACCAGCGGTGCCACTGGCTCGATGGCGGCTTGTCCCCAATCGATGCATTCCATTGCTTGATCCACTTGTAGAGCTCGAAGCTGCCCGGTCTCGGGATCGACGTGGCCCCAGTCGTAGAGCCGAAAGGTCACGTCGCTGTTCTGCTGCACTTCGAACACCACAACGTCTCTCAAGGAATGAACGATCCCGGCCCCTATGTAAACACCGTCGCCAGGCTTTGGCGCAAAGCTGGCGAGCTGCTGGTCCACGGTTCCGTTCATGATGGCCTGCCGCATAGCCTGCGCCGTTATGGCGGGCTTCAAGCCCGCATAGACGCGGGCCTCGGGCCCGGCTTGCAGGACTACCCATGCTTCGGACTTTCCGGTATCTCCCGCAGGAATGAGGTCCCTGTACGCATCCGATGGGTGCACCTGCACGGAGAGACTCCGCCTCACGTCGAGAAACTTCAGCAGCAGCGGAAAACGACTGAACTGTCTGTACAGCTGACCCAGCAGCTGCTCCGGGGACTGCTCCAGCACTCTCGCTATGGTCTGTCCTTTGAGGACTCCATCCGCAATCAGGCTGGGATGATCATCCCGATCGCTTAAGAGCCAAGCTTCGCCGATGGGGTCGGACCCGGGTAATGGCGCGGTAAGCAGATCATTCAAGCGCCGGCCCCCCCAAGGCCGATACTGGTAAATCGGTTCAAATCGCAGCGGATAGAGAGGCGTGTCCTTCCTGAAACACGCGGGATCCGCTCGAGACCGAGCCGCAACGCCTATCATGGCGCGTGCTTGCCGCAGGAACCGCGATTCGGCCGAACCGGCAACGGCCGACTGGAGGCCTCCGGCAGCGCGGCTTTCTGATGACGGTGCCACGCATTCCTGCGCAGGGCGTCAGGGCCATTGAAAGCCAGTCCTGCTGCGGGGCTGCTCGGCTCCGGCGGCCCAGAACCACCCTCGTTCTCCCACCTCCACAGGGCAATCTTGCGCTGCTGCGACGCTTGCGAGCCCAGCGGGTTCTCATCTGACATTAAACAGGACTCCGGCGAAGACCAGGGACCATGTCAAAATAACCGTAGCTCTACCGGATCTCTGTTCGGTAGGCGACTGAGTGGTCTTGGCCACATCGCCTAGCACCCCCCTTTCGCCGCCGCCGGTGCGCTCGCGCACCGTTGGCGGATGCCATCGCGCAGTGCACCGTTTGCTGCCGAACAGACTGGGCGGCATGGCACGCGCAGCTTGAAAGAGGGGCGAAATTCGGGCGCAGGGCTTAACTGGCCGTTATTCGAGTGGAACACACATCAGCCACCGGATCGAGCCCCGTGGTCGCACCGCACAGGCCATGGAGACCTGCGGGGTATCGATCGAAAGATCCCGTCCATCACGGCGTACGACATATCACTGGGCGCAGTCTGATGCGCTGATGAAGGCGCCTGGAATGAGGTCATTCACAGTGAAGCCAGCTACGAGCCGTCATAGGCGGGTTTGATTATGGCTACGATAGATTCACCGCCATCTGCCGAGCGTTTGCCTGTTGAATCGCCAACGGCGGCAAGGGATGTTCAGGCCAGCGGCTTGTCGAGCGCGCAAGCGCGCGCTCGGTTGGAGAAGGTTGGTCCCAACGCGGTGCCCGATACGGCGCTCCATCCGTTGCGCAGGGCGCTGGAGAAATTCTGGGCGCCGGTTCCAAGCCAAGCGACGGTCTACGCCATTCGCGAACGGCGGCACTTATGGAGTTCTCGCCCGAGCTCGTGCTTGTGGTCTCGTCCACTGCCGATATCGCAATTGCCTCGGCACTGGCCGCCGGTGGAATCGCCATGGCGCCCCTGCCCGTGCTGCTCGTGGTCGGTACCCTTGCGGCAGCGGCCGCTTTTGCGCTGATCCTGGATCTGGTGAAAGTTCCTGTATTTGCGCGTCTCGGGATTTCTCAGAGCCCGCGTCATCTCGCGGTGAGTGTTGTATCCGGGGCCGTAGCGAACACTAAGAACCGACCTGAGAGGCAACCCGACAGCGGCCAATTCCAGCCTTACGACTCGAAGCGTGAGGCGATGCTCGGCTCAAATCCAACGGGAACAGCCGAACCTAAACGAGCTCGAAGCCAAGCCGCCGGCTGATCTGACTCAAAAGTAACATCAAGGAGAGCACAGTCTGCGTTCACCTTCATGTAGTGCTTCCACAAGCGCATAAGTCAAACCAGCATGCAAACCGGCCCGTGGTATGCCAAACCCGGCCGACGAGTGAGAACGCGTGCTGATTCCCACATGATCCTAGGGACGTCCGAGGCGTTGGCCATGAGTTACTCCAGAACGAGGCCAAGCGCCGCACCGACCGGTCAGCTATCGGCACAAGCCGCTCGTGAACTGAAGAGCGCCGCCACCCGGTAGATCCGCTTGCGCGCATATGTGTTGCAACGCACTGAGCGGGACGATTTTTCGAGGATAATTGTGTTTCCGAGCCGCGAAGCAATATGCCGATGGCTCAACTCAGAGCTTGAAATGAATACACTACGTCAGCCCGCCGTGCACGATCGGGGGGAGCCGACCCATGAGGGAATTCAACGTCTGCTGCCCCCGCAAGCCCCGGCGCATGGTCCCCGACCTATTCTGCATCTCAGTCCGAAAAAGGGCTCGTCCGTGCAGGCAGATGGCGATGGCGCAGTCGCAGAGTCGGGCGCAGCTCGCTCTGGAGTTCCCTGAGGCGCGGCACTCGATATGACGCGGATGAATCCAACCCCCAAGGCCGGATCCGAGTTCGACGACTTCTTGTACGCACCGATCGTAGCGGAGAGCAATGGCATGCTGCTTAGCGTGCTTTCCGCTCTGGCACGACTGAACATCGATCCATGGGATGAGGCCGCAAGGTTGGCACGATTGCCTTGTGAGGTCGCCACTCGCATCCTAACGAAGCTGATCGTAGCCCTGCCCAGTGGCTTGCCGGAGGGGTTTGACGCCGTCGCGCTTGCGCGGCAGCTGGTTGCTTTGCTGCCGCGACAGAGTGCGACCCGCGCTCAGTCGGCTCGTCCGGCGCTCGTTGCGGGATTTACCATCGATCGCAGCGCAGTCACCACCTGCCTGTTGCTTTATCTGGTGCTCACGGTGATTTTTCTCGGCGCGCAATGGCTAATGGCGCCCGCTCAGGAACCCGCCCGCCCGGGCGCGGCTGCATCTCCGATGGTAAGTCCCGCATCGTCCCCAGCGCAGACTTCGCGACCCGCAGTCGACTCGCCGCGGCACTGAAGGATGCCCACTTCGAGGAACCGGCCGCCAACAGCGCGACTCCCTGCCCGGCCTCAAACCAGCGTGCGCCTTTTGCAGTGCATGGAAAGAAGGTAGACCCGTGACGTTCATCTAGGTGCGTTGGCGTACAGACCCCGGATGTCCGTACCGCAAGAATCTTCCCCCTAGCGAGCCGGCAACGGCGATGTAAGCCACGGCTGCGCCGCTAGAAGCTGTTGCTGCGTTGCGCACACTGTCAACTTATTGTTGCAGCGCTCGCAGAAGTGTTTTCGCATGCAATGGAGGAGCACGCCATGCTTAAGTCATCCGCTGCCAAATGTTTCCTTGCGCTGCTGATCCTTGGGCTTGCTGCGGGAGCGCTCGCGCAGGAAGGGCCGGTGGCCGTGCAGCAACAGCTGTTAGATGACCTCGCCCGGGGCAATGTGGGGGACGCGATCGCCCTATTTACCGACGATGCGGTAATCGATTCGGAGAGTGGCATGTGTGCGAGCGCCCCGTGCGTGGGCAAGGTCGCCATCCAGAAGGATCTCGAGCGCTACGTGCGGGACAAAACCCGTCGCGTGACCACGCTCAACAACTACGTCACGGGCAACGTACTGCTCACGCGCTTTGAAGCCCGCAGTGCGACCATTCAGAAGGCCGGAGTCGAGCGCATCATCCTCTGGGGAGTTCGCGAGATGCGAGGGGACAAGATCGCCTCGATCCGCTGCTGTCTGCCGGAACGCACCGACGCGCAGACGGCCCGATTTCTCGAATGGGATTATGCGCATCCGTCGATCCAATAAGGCGACCGCGCTAGCGCGGCACGCCTCGTCATCAGAGTTCCCCTGGTGGTGCACTCGCGCTCACGCGCGGTGGGTCTGATCGGAGAGACTCTTGCAGAACGCAAGCGTTAACGGATGCGTCTTTCAGTCCGTGCATCCCACAGCCGTTGGGTTGTCCGGGTGTACGACAAAGGAGAGCAGTGATGCGCAAATGGGTCGTTGCGGTATTGATCCTCAGTAGCCTGCTGAGTGGATGCGTTGTTGGGTTTCGGGGCGGAGGGGGAGGGCATTACTACCATCACCACGATTGGCGCTAGCGCCTGGCCGGCGAGGCAGTGGTGCTGCGTCGTTAGGAGACTTTGAGTTCGGCGGCGCGTGCCTCCGGGCCCAGCGCCGTCACAAGTATCAGAATGAGGGCGACGGCGCCGAGTGTCCACGAGAGGATGGAAGCGTAGTCATTGGCGTGCGATTCGGCGATACGGGCCTGAAACGGCCCCATCCGCGCCATTGCCAGATTACCGAGCTGATAGGCAAAGCCCGGCAGAATCGCGCGTACCGACGGCGGGGACAGCTCGTTGAGATGCGCCGGCACGATGCCCCAGGCGCCCTGAACCATGAACTGCATCAGGAAGCCGCCGAGTGCGAACATCACCGCCGTGTGCGACCACGCCCACAGCGGAATCATGGGGAGGGCGAGGGCGGCGGCCAGCGTGATCGCGCGACGGCGGCCGAGGCGCTCGGACAGCGCACCGAAACACACCCCGCCTGCGAGCGCACCGAGGTTCATCACGATCGCGATCTGCCCGGTAGTCTTGGGCGTGAAGCCGTGCTGCACCTGCAGAAAGGTCGGATACAGATCCTGCGAACCGTGAGAGAAGGCGTTGAAGAAAGCCATCAGCACGACCAGGTACAGCAGCTTGGGGAACTGTTGCGTCACCGCACTCCAGACCGCGCGGGTCGGAGCACGCTTGGCCGCGACGCCCGCCACCCACGCTGGCGATTCCTCCACGCCGAAGCGGATGTACAGCACCAGCAGAGCTGACGCGGAGCTCACGACGAACATGCCTCGCCAGCCCACGTAAACGAAAACGTACGCAAATACGATCGACGCCAGGAGGAAACCGATCGGATATCCTTCCTGCAGCAGTCCCGAGAAAAACCCGCGGTTCTTAGTGGGCAGCGTTTCAAGCGCCAGCGCGGCTCCCACACCCCACTCCCCGCCCATCGCAATTCCGAACACGGCTCGCAGCGCGAGCAGGACACTCAGGCTCGGCGCGAACGCCGTGGCGAGCTGCACGAGGGAATAGCTCGCGACGTTGAGCATAAGGATCGGGCGGCGGCCGTACTTCTCCGCCAGCCAGCCGAACAGCAGCGCGCCGACCGGCCGGAAGGCGAGCGTCAGGAAGATTCCCTCGGCTGCCGTCTTCACGTCCGTGTGGAATTCGGCGCTGATCGAGGTCAGCGAGAACGTGAAGATGAAGAAGTCGAACGCATCGAGCGACCAACCACCGAGGGCGGCAAAGTAGGCCTTGCGCTGCGCCCGGGTGAGTACCGCGAACGGATTGAGCACGGCGCCTCCGCCTCCGGGACGACCCGGTGGCAAGCCTAGCATGAGCGCGCCGCGGGCTGCACCGATCCGGCCAGTGTCGCTGGCGGTGAAGCCTGGCGGCGCAAGCCGTCGGGCCGCAGTGGGCAGCGCGCGTTGGTTGGCGCCGGAGGGCGGGATTGTTGCCGGAGGGGGCCGGTGCCTGCAGCACCGTGGCCGCAGGGGCCAAGGAGTTGCAGCCGTGCAGAGATTGCCTCAGGGTGCCCCACGCATCGAACACGGTTTCCACCGCGAGTGGTCCGCGCGCCTCGCTTGCGGCGCAGCGCCCGCGCCGGCCCGTCTAGGCGTCGGTACGCGCACGAGCCCTCAAATGCCAAGAACTGCTTATGTCCGCAGACCTCCGTAACAATTCCTCACCCGCTATCAATTCCGGCACCAACCCGACGCCCGTATAGTGCATGACGAGCGAGCATCGGGGGGCCATGCGCGCCGCAATCTCTTGCGCTTCCGCCATTTGGGGAGGATTACACTGATTCGACAGGGCGGCGCGGCTCTTCTCAGCACGCGTCCCCGGGGGCCGTTCTGGCGCACGGCCGCCGCCGTGCTTGCTCTCGCGTGCGCCTGGTCGCAGACACCTACGGCCATGGCGGAGGAACTGTCCCTCCTCAGCGGGTTCACCGATACGGACGACCATACAGCGGGGACCTACGCCTGGGGTCTGGAGTACCGGCAGCAGCTGCTCACCCACCTCGACGCATCCTTCGGGTATCTGAACGAGGGGCACCTGCCGGACAATCATCGCGACGGGGCCATGGTGCAGCTCTGGGTCGACAGCTCGCCCTGGCGCAACCGTCTCTCTTTCTCTCTCGGTGCCGGCCCCTACGTTTATTTCGACACCCGGGAAGACGTCAATTTTCAGGGTTATCAGAACCTGCACGGTGTCGGGTTGATCGTGACCGCACGGCTCCGCTATGCGCTCTCCTCACAATGGTTCGCGCTGCTGGATGTGAGCCAGTTGACGATGCTCAACCCCGGCACGAGAACCGTAATGCTGGGGGCGGGCTACAGTCTCGATGACTTCTTCTCGACGCTCGCGCAATCTCAGCGCAGCGAGCCGCCGAGCGACTCTTCCGCGCAATCGAGCGAGCTTGGGGTGTTCGCCGGTGCGACTACCATCAATAACCTGAGGTCGGACAAGTCCACCGATTACGGCGTCGAGTATCGCTACCGGGTAGCGCGGCACGTGGACCTCTCCGCCAGCGTGCTTGAGGAGGGCAATGGGGCGTTCCGGCAACATGCGGGTGTCACGGGCGAGGCATGGCTGGTGCAGGACTTCTTCTCTCAGCGCCAGTTCACGGCCGGCGTGGGACTCGGGCCGTACGTCGCACTGAAAACCTATCAGACCAGCGACGGGCGCACCGGGGCGAGCGTAGTGGGCCTGGCCTCCATGACTCTCGGGTGGCGCTTCACTCGCTTCCTGACGGTGCGCGCCATCTGGCACCGGGGATTTACCGGAGACGATCAGGACCGCGACATCATCACGCTCGGGCTCGCACTGCGCTTTTAGGCCTCAGCAGCTCTTGCGGTAAACGATAAATCCCGACCGCTCCGCGAGGCGGTCGTAGACCCGTCGGGCGGCCGTGTTGGTCTCGTGCGTAAGCCAGTAGACGCGGCCGGCGCCCGCGGCCCGCGCGCGCTCGCATACCGCGTGGATCAAGGCCGTGCCGATTCCCTTGCCGCGCGCGCCGGGAGCGGTGAAAAGGTCCTGCAGGTAGCACACTGGACCTGTGTATATGGTGCTGCGGTGGAAGATGTAGTGCACCAGCCCCACCACCCGCCCATCGACCTCTGCCACCAGCGCATGCATCGGCTCGTCTTGCTCGAAGAAGCGCTCCCAGGTGGTCTCGGTCACCGTGCGGGGCAGGGCGGTCTCGCCGCTGCGACCGTAGAAGGCGTTATAGCCGTCCCACAGTGGCAGCCATTGGTCGAGATCTGCGCGGGCAACACTGCGGACAATGAATGCGGCGGCTGACTCCACAGCACTAGCATAGTCGATCGAGCGTTGCCCCCGCACGTAGCCGGATACTCCCGCGCGGCAGGCAGCAGCTCAGGCCGCAAGACGCGGAAGCGTCGCCGCGGGCGCGCGGCCGTGCGCGCTGAGATGCCGGCGCGTGGCGCTACAGCGCGCCGAACACCTTCTTGATGAGCGAGCTCGCCTGCTCCATGGGATGCGCGCGGATTTCGTGTTCCTCATCCGCGATGCGGCTGAAGAGGCCATCAAGCGCCTTCGCGGTCACGAAGTCATCGAGGCTCGCATCCTGGGCAGACATGAGTCCGAGCTGCGATGCTTTGCCGGCGTACTCGTCGTACTTCTTGGCCAGCCCGAGCTTTGCGATCTCGGCGGCCACCACGGGCTTGAACCTCTGCGTCAGCTGCCCGCCGGTGGCGCGGCGGAAGTAGGCCGTGGCCGCCCCGTCCCCGCCGCTGAGGATCCCCTTGGCATCCTTGAGCGTCATGCGTCGCAGCGCCTGCTCGAAGATCGGTTTCGCCTGCGACACCGCCTGTTCGGCGGCATGGTTCATGGTCACCTTCAGCTCATCGGCATCCTTGCCCATACCCACCATACGCAAAGCGCCGTCCGCCTTCTCCAGTGCCGGAGGCAGCGGGATCGCGACCTTCGGGTCGTTGAGAAAGCCGTTCTTGGCACCGAGTTGCGTGACGGCCGTGCCGATGCCCTTCGACAAGGCCGCGCGCAGGCCTCCGGCGGCCTCCTGCGAGCTTAGCGCCTGCAGTGCAGCCGGGTCTGCCAGCACGCTGGCGGGCTCTGCCAAAACCGACAACGCACAGAGCACCAGGGGATAGTTCGCGGAGGCGCGCATCATTCTTGTCTCCATTCCGCTCGCAGGTCTGCCGGGCGAAGGAGTGTAGACTTCCGCGCTGCCAAAACCCATACCTTAAGCCGTGCCGCCTGCGGGAGGCCTGCCGATGAGCGACAGCCACGTAGGCTTTAACAACATCATCGAGCGCGAACGTGGATTACGGCGCACCCTGAGTGCGTCCCGGATGACCATGATCGCCATCGGCGGCGCGATCGGCACGGGTCTGTTTCTCGGCAGCGGGCTTGCGATCAGCCTTGCCGGTCCGGCGGTGCTTCTCAGCTATGGCATCGGGGCGCTTATCGCGCTGCTGCTCATGGGCTGCCTTGCCGAGATGACCGTCGCGCATCCGACCTCCGGGTCCTTCGGCGCGTACGCGGAGTATTACATCAGTCCGCTTGCAGGGTTCCTGGTGCGCTACTGCTACTGGATCGGCAACGTGCTGGCCGTGGGGAGCGAGGTCACTGCGATCGCGCTCTACATGCACTTCTGGTTTCCCGCCCTGCCCGGGTGGGTATCCATCGTGGGATTCTCGGGCCTGCTGATTGTGGTGAATGCGCGCAGCGTGAACGTCTTCGGAGCTATCGAATACTGGTTTTCGGCCATCAAGGTCACTGCCATCCTGATCTTCATCGTGCTCGCGGCTTACATTGTGCTGCATGCGCCAGCCACGCTGCCGGCCGACACTGCCGCCACGCGCGTGGGATTTCATAACTACACCGACCACGGCGGCTTCCTGCCGCGCGGTCTGTGGGGCGCATGGGTCGCAGTCATCGTGGCAATTTTCAGCTATTTCAGCATCGAGATGATCGCGGTCGCAGCCGGGGAGGCCGCGCACCCGGAGGTAGCCGTGGCGCGGGCGTTTCGTTCGACCGTGGTGCGGCTGATTCTTTTCTACCTGCTGACTCTCGCCCTGATACTCGCGATCGTGCCCTGGAGCGCCGCCGGAGTCGAAGAGAGCCCGTTCGTGAAAGTCATGCGGGCGCTCGCCATGCCGGGGGCGGCTGGCATTTTCAACTTTGTCATTCTGGTTGCAGCGTTGTCGGCAATGAACAGCCAGCTCTACATCACCACGCGCATGATGTTCAGCCTGTCACGCGCCGGCTATGCGCCGCGGCGCTTCGGTGTCCTCAATGACCGCGGGGTTCCGCTGCCGGCACTGTTGCTCTCGAGCCTCGGCATCGCGCTAGCGGTCGCGCTGAGCGTGATGGCGCCAAGACAGGCCTTCGTCGTCATGCTGTCGATCTCAGCTTTTGGCAGCATGTTCGCGTGGATGATGATCTTCGTTACTCATTACGCGTTTCGCCGCGCGCGCGCAGGCTGCGGTGCGAACGCGCCTGCACTGAGCTTCCGCATGCGGGGCTTTCCCGCAACGACCCTGTTGGGCGCTGTGCTCATGGCTGCGGTGCTCTTGACCACGGCATTCACCGATACTTTTCGGATGACGCTCGTCTTCGGCCTGCCCTGTCTGGTGATACTCACTGCCATCTACTGGCTGCGCTACAGGCCGCAGCGTCGCGACGCCGCATCCAGTATCAGCGCGACCTGAGCGCTGTACACCGCGCACGCACTCGGAGCTGCGTTAACTTGCGCGCCGCGCGGGAGTAAGCTCCCTCACATAAGTGAAGGAGACTGAGTCATGGCCGTAAATCCGATTCCGGAGGGATATCGCACCGCGACACCTTATCTGATCGTGAAAGGTGCCGCCGAAGCGATCGATTTCTACAAGCACGCTTTCGGCGCCGCCGAGATCCTGCGCATGGCAGATCCGCAGGGCAGGGTGGGTCACGCCGAGATCAGGATCGGCGATTCGGTGATCATGCTCGCGGATGAGCATCCCGCCATGGGTTACCGCAGCCCCCGCTCGCTCGGCGGATCGAGTGTCAGCATTCTGTTGTACCTCGCGCACGTCGACACGGTCTTTGAGCGCGCGATCAAGGCCGGCGCCAAGTCACTGCGGCCGGTTGTGAATCAGTTCTACGGCGATCGCTCCGGCACACTGGAGGATCCGTTCGGTCACGTGTGGACCGTCGCCACTCATGTCGAGGACGTCGCGCCCGAGGAGCTGCAGCGCCGCGCGGAGGCCGCAATGAAGGCTGCGGCGCAGCGCCCCTCCTAGAGCCCTCAACGCCGACGCCGCTGATGATTGAGGCGCCGCACGGTTGTCGGCCGCACCGTTTGCCTGCATGATGGCGCACAAAGCGTCTAAGAGACGCTCATGGGGAGCAGCCTGCCACCCTGCGGCAACGCGGGCGGTGCACGCGCATGGTTTTCAACTCACTCACCTTCATGGTGTTCTTTGCCTGCGTCCTCGGCATGCATTCGCTGCCGCTGTCCTGGACCAGCAAGAAGATCAACCTGCTGATCGCGAGCTACCTGTTCTATTCCGCGTGGAACCCGCCGTTCGTGATTCTCTTGTGGGTGTCGACCGTCGTCGACTGGTATGCCGCGCAGGGGTTGGTGAAGTCGCGGCGCGCGACGACGCGGCACGCCTGGATGCTGCTGTCGGTGATTGCCAACCTCGGGATGCTCGGATACTTCAAATACGGACAGTTTCTGCTCGATAACTTCACCGCCCTGATGGCGGTGCTCGGCGTGGCTTACCACCCGGCTCATTACGACATCGTGCTGCCGGTCGGCATCTCCTTCTATACCTTCGCCACCATGTCGTACACGCTCGATGTGTACCTGCGCCGTGCCGCTCCGGCCGAGAACCTGCTCGATTACGCGTTGTTCGTGACGTTTTTTCCGCATCTGGTTGCCGGACCCATCATGCGTCCCACCGAGCTCGTGCCACAGTTCGAGCAGCCGCGCCGTGCCAGCGCGCAGCAGCTGCGCTTCGGGCTGGCCCTCATGACGCTCGGTCTGTTTAACAAGATCGTGCTCGCCGACAGCTTCCTGTCGCGTGCCGCAGAGCGTGTCTATGACGGCGACCGCATTCCCGGGACGCTCGATGCCTGGGCGGGCACGCTCGCTTTCAGCGGACAGATCTTCTGCGACTTCGCGGGCTACTCGACCACGGCGATCGGCGCGGCGCTGTGCCTGGGCTTCGCCATGCCGGACAACTTCCGCTTCCCGTACGCAGCGGTCGGGTTTTCGGATTTCTGGCGCCGCTGGCACATCACGCTGTCTTCGTGGTTGCGTGACTACCTATATATCCCGTTGGGCGGCAATCGCCACGGTGCGCGCCGCACGTATCTGGCGCTCATGGGCACCATGCTGCTCGGCGGCCTGTGGCACGGGGCGAACTGGACGTTCGTGGCCTGGGGAGGCCTGCACGGCGTGTATCTGTCGGTGGAGCGCGCACTACGCGCGCGCTTCCCCAACTACCGCCCCGGGCCGCTGGTCTTCGTGCTGCTCGGACTCCTTACCTACACCCTCGTCAACGTCACCTGGGTGTTCTTTCGCGCCAAGACTTTCGCCAAGGCATGGCTGGTGCTGCGCGGCATGGTGGGGCGGAACGCGGCGGCGCGGCCGATCCTGCCCACCTTCAGTCTCATCGCAGTGGCCGCCATCGTGGGCGGGCTCGTGGTCGCGCATTGGCTGATGCGCTCGCGCACACTCGAGGGGGTCGTGGCACGCGCTCCGGCGGCGCTGCTGTGCTTGGTGTGGTCGCTGATGGCGTTCGCGATCATCATCTGTCAGGGGACTGGAAGTGCCTTCATCTATTTCCAGTTCTGACATCACACGCGCTCCGGATCTGGATCCTCGCCAGCGCGGGCCTGCGGGCGGTGAGTCGCTCGTCAGGGCGCGGGACCGCTATGCGCGTCAGACCGCAGCCGACCGCCCCGGAGTTGCGCAGCCCGTGCCGCTGCGACCGGTGCCGGAACAGCCGTGGGGCAGGATTCTCGTGGGTGCTGCGCTGTTGCTCGCCCTGCTGGTCGGTGGCTGGGAGTGGTACTGGCGCGCCTATGGCGTACCTGCGGAACTTAACAACAGCGACGGCTTATGGGCCATGGAGCGTCGGCGCATCGATGCGGGCGAAGGCGATGCGACGGTGCTGCTCGGCGCCTCGAGAGTGTATTTCGATGTCCAGGTGCCGGTGTGGGCGCGCCTCGAAGGACGGCGCCCGGTTCAGCTCTCATTCGAGGGAACTATGCCGCTGGTGGCGCTCGCGGATCTTGCGGACGATGCGAAATTCACCGGCCGGGTGCTCGTCGGGGTCGCACCTGATGTGTTCTTTGGGGACTACAAAAATCATGTCGCGGCTGTACGCTACGCTCACAAGGAGTCACCCTCGCAACGCATCGGTCAGTGGCTGTCAATGCACTTCATCGAACCATACTTCGCGTTCGACGATCCGGATTTCGCGCTGCAGACAATACTCGCCCGTCAGCCCTGGCCGCAGCGACCAGGGCGCCAGTGGTACGTCAGCGTGCGCAAGCTCGGGGTGATTGACTCGGTCCGCAACATGCACATGTGGAGCAAGGTCGAGACTGATCCGGACTATCGCGAGCTGGCGCGTAATATCTGGCGGCAGGATTTCAAGCCTTCGCCCAATGATCCCTCGCCGGAGGAGGCGCGCAAGACCGCGCAGGAGCAGATCGATGCCGCCGCAAAGGCGGTCGCAAAGCTCAGGGCGCGCGGGGTGAAAGTGTTGTTCGTGCGCCTGCCAAGCGGCGGTGAGTACTTGGCGTACGAGCAGCGGGATTTCCCGCGTGCCCGGACCTGGGACGCGTTACTTGCCGCCACCGGCGCTCCGGGCATTCACTTCGAGGATTATCCCGAGCTGCAGGGGTATGAACTGCCAGAGTGGTCGCACATGACCTACGCTGAGGCCGTGCGCTTCACCCCGGTGTTGTATGCACTCATCATGCGGGATTTCTGGGGCCCTGATGCCTTGCGGCGGGCAACGGAGCCGGTCGCGGCGGATGGCGTGCGCGGCGCAGCCTCAGGAGCCACTGCGCACTAGCACCGAGCACTTTAAGGCTCGCGGACCTGAAACTCTCAGGACGGGTTCTTAACCCAACCGCGCGGCTTGTTATTGAAGCCGATCTGGACGTCGACCAGCTTGGTGCCGCAGCGGCACCTGAATCTTGCCACCACGTTGGCGACCGGCTCATCCCACCCAGCGCGGCAATGACGCGCGAGAAACGCGGGCGTGATCTCGCGTGAGTGACGGCAGCTTCGGCAGGTGACCACGAACACGTAGTCGCCGAAGTGATCGCGCAGTCTCTGGATGGAGCTCCACGGCAGCACGTGACCAGTGTGGGCAATGCGCGCGGCGGACGTCCACACAGTGCTCCGGTGACGCCAACACTGTTCGGAGACTCACTCCATATGCGGAAATCATCCTAGCCGCGGACTATCATGATCGGAGGATGCGCAGCTTCTAGCTGGAGATGGGCAGATGAAATCTTGGCGAATCGCGATAGCTATTGTGTCGACCATCGCTGCCGTCGCTGCCCGAGCGGAGGAACGGTTGCCGACCATCCCTCCCGCGCAGTACACGGAGGAACAGAAGCAGGCTGCAGCCGACTTCGAGTCGGCGCGGAAGGTTCCGGTATTCGGTCCGTTCGAGCCCTTAATGTACAGCCCGCAGGTGATGTCGCAGGCACGCGCGATGGGTGACTACCTTCGCTACAAGTCGGCTATAGGTAATACGCTAAGCGAACTCGTAATCCTGATTACCGCCCGCGAATGGACGCAGGACTATGAATGGGCCGTGCACTATCCGAACGCACTGAAGGCCGGAATTCGGAAAGAGATTGCCGACGATATTGCCGTAGGCCGGCGCCCGACCGCGATGAGCCCCGATGAAGAAACGGTGTTCGACTTCACCAGCGAACTTCTGACGAACAAGCAGGTCTCCGACGCGACATTTAAGCGTGCCAAGTCGCGCCTAGGATCTAAGGGAGTTGTCGACATGACGGGAATTGTTGGTTACTACACGTTTCTTGCAATGCAGCTCAACGTCGCGCAGTACCCGGTCGCAATCGACGGACAGAAGCTTCCCCGAGTGCCTCGCTAGCTCAGTTCCTGGGTAAGCGGCTTAGTGAATCACGGCTTTCGAGACAGCGGTTCGCACAATCCAATGACGCCTATGTACGGTTAGGCACATTCCAGGCGCCACAGCGCAAGCTTGGCAGCCCCAAGTAGGACGTCGCCGACGAACGGCGTCCTTAAGCGCTGACTGCCAGCAGTGCCTGGCGGTCCTAAAGTTTGGATTTTCCAGGCAAGCCACCAAGGAGGGCCCCGGTGATGACCGACCCCGCGTCAGCTCCCTCCAGACATTCCAAGCATTCCGAACAGTCCCGCTATTATCGCGACCGGGCAATCGCCATCCGTACGCGCCTTCCGACGCTAGATGATGACGAGGCCTTCATCGAACTCTATTTACTCGCCGCTCACTACGAGCGGCTGGCGGAGTTCGCCGAATCGTCAGGCTCGCTGGGGTCTATCATCGGGGATTGACCCATCGGCGGTCGGCGATCCGGCAGGACGCTTGCGACCAAGGGGCTTTTGGCGAGCGTAACGCCGGAGAAGCTTCGGGTACGCATTCCGGGCTACAGCGCTGCGGCCGCCGGTCGCTCCGCCCAAAACGCAAGTCCCTCGGACGTCGCGCCTGACAATCAACCTTCGAAGGCAGCCATGATGCGTCTCTGGGTGCGCACCTGTTACGCTTTCACCGGTTAAATGACCGGAGCCCGTATGAAGTATCACGCTCTTTCCGCCGCGCTATTGGGCTTGGCCGTGGCGTTGGAACTCGCCGGCCTTGGTAGTAGTGTCGCACTGATCTTGGGCGCAGGTGTTGCCTGTGAGGTCTGGTTTTGGATGCGCATCGTGCGCGCGAAGCGCTACCGCCAGGCCCATTTACCGCTCGCGTAACACGGTTCGATTGCGTTGCGACCTCGATTACCGCTGGGCCCGAACCTCAGTGGCACGGCGCAACGGACGATGATAGCTCGTCTCATCCAAACCGCGGCCCTGCTCGCGGTCTTCGTCGTGTACCCGGCCTGGGCCTCCGAGCAGGTATCATTCAATTCCGGCGACAAGGTCCTTCACGGTCTGATCTATAAGCCATCCGGTGATGGTCCGTTTCCGGCAATTCTCTACAACCATGGATCTGCGCCTGGGCTACTCAATAACCAGGCGTTCGAACTTATCGGGCCGTTGTTCGTGAGCCGGGGATGGGCATTCTTTGCGCCTTATCGGCGCGGGCAGGGCCTGAGCAGCGACGCAGGTCCGTACATTGAGGATGAAATCCAGGCAGCACGAACACGGGGCGGGCAGGCGTTCGCGGCGCAGACCATGGTTCGCCTGCTGACTACGGAACAGCTAGATGACCAGATGGCCGCGTTTGCGTGGCTGAAGAAACAATCGTTCGTGCGTCCGGATCGGATCGCGGTGATGGGCAATTCGTTCGGCGGCATCGAGACGGTTCTTGGCGCCGAACGAGGCGGCTACTGCGCAGCCGTCGATGCCTCAGGTGGCGCCGAGAGCTGGGACCAGGCTCTCGGTTTGCACGACGTCATGCTGCACGCAGTCCAGCACTCGCCGATTCCGATCTTCTTCTTTCAGGCGGAAAACGACTACAGCCTTGCGCCGAGCCGCACGCTGTACGAAGCGATGATGGCGGCTGAGAAGCGTGCGGAAATTCGCATCTATCCGCCGTACGGCAATTCGCATCAGGAAGGGCACAGCTTCGCTTACCGCGGCGCCAGCATCTGGATAGATGATGTCGCCCGCTTTCTGGAAGCAAACTGCAGGCGCTAGCACGGCGCAAATCCCGCGTTGCCTCGCGCATTGAGCCACGGGAGCGCCAACTCCAGGCCTTGCAAAAGCCAGAGTTTCTCGTATCATACCTCGCATGGCAAGGTATGCAGCTTCTGGAACCCGCAGCCCCTCATTGATGTCCGGTGTTCCGGAGCTGTTGGTGCTGCGCCTTCTGAGCGCTCGGGAGATGTACGGGTATGAGCTGGCCCGCGCCATCCGCGAGACCACTCGGGAAACCATGTCCCTCGGTGAAGGCGTGCTCTATCCGGCGTTGCATGCGATGGAGAACCGGGGTTTCCTCAAGACGCGCCGGCGAACGGTTTCCGGGCGCACGCGTGTGTACTACACGATCACCCCGAAGGGGCTGCGCCGTCTCGGTGAATTGAGTCAGGAATGGCGCCGGATCGCCGGCGGCGTGGAATCGGTGCTGGCGGGTACCTGATATGCGGGGAGGGCGCTTTGCAGGCCTTGCGGAACGGCTGCGGCGGGCCGGAATCAGCCCGCGGCGGGTGCGGCGCCTGGTTTCCGAACTTGAAGCCCACTTCGATGACCTGGTAGCGGAGTTTCAATCAAGCGGCTTGTCCCGATCAGAGAGTGAGTCGCAGGCCGATGTGCGGCTCGGGACGGAGGATGCCCTGATGGCAAGTATCATGGAGCGCCCGGAGCTGCGCTCATGGCCGCGGCGGTGGCCGTGGCTGGCGTTCGCCGTGCTCCCCCTGCTGAGCCTGCCGGTCCAGTTTGTGTTGTCGATGGCCGCGACCGTCGCAGTCGTTGATTTTTCCGTTCACACCCTGGGAATGACGGCACTTCGCCCCGGCCCGGTTCCGTGGGTCTGTGAAGCTCTTCAAGCCTACGCACTGTGGATTGCACCAATGGTCGCAGTCGCTGGCGCTTGCTACTTCGCGGCGCGCTATCGTGCCTCAGTCCTCTGGCCAGCCGTCGGCGGCATCCTTATCGCCTTCTTGGGCGCTGCCACTAATGCCAGTTTTCAATGGTCGCTCGCGCGCCCGAAAGGGGTCATTTCAGCGGGTATCGGCATTCCCGGGCGGGGGCCCGCCACTGCCTTTCGCGTATTGCTCACCCTCGTCCTCGTCGTGATTCTGGCTCTTTTCCTTTGGCCAAGGCGCTCCACGCTGCGGCGCGGCTAACCAACCGCACTCTCTCGGAGGCCTGCTGCCCACGGTGCTCGCCAGCCCGGAGCAGCGGCTGCGACCGCTATCCCCAGACCCGACGAACGCATCCGCCGTTGATGAACAGCCCGTCTATTCCGTAGCGAGCATTGGGCGGTGAAAGAGTGGCAAAGAATCCCGCATCCTCACGCCAAGGGATGCCGTTCTTCGATAACCTCACCACCACCGATCCGCCGGGAATTGAATGCTGATTGGCTGGATTCAACCCGCTTCGCGAAAGTGGTGACCGATAGAAAGCGATCGGTGGCGTGAGCACTAGACTACGCCTAGCGTCTGCATAGCAAGAAACGCCTGCAGGCGTCGGCTATGCCATGCGCGCAATCACTGGCGCAATACTCTTACCATCGTTGAGGCCACACGACCTCAAGTCGCCGACGATGCGGTAAACGGATCAACCCGCGAGTTTTCTCGTGCAGCGAGTTGCGGCAAATTCCTGTAGGCTTTTTAGTAGAGCATTGCGCATTAGGGACAACGCCATGAAAGTTTCGCTTGCATCAGGTTGGGCGACGGCGTCGCTGGTACTGCTGCTACCGCTTTCAGTGACTCTCGCAACCGGGCAGCAAACGCTGCAGGAACTAACCCCCATGACGCCCGATGGCGTCGCCAACTACAACGAGATCCGCCCGGAAGCGGATTTCATCAAGCGCGAGGTGATGATTCCGATGCGCGATGGTGTGAAGTTGTACACCGTCATCGTCATGAAGAAGGGTACGGCCAACGCGCCCATTCTGCTCTCGCGCACGCCTTACGATGCCAAGGATACAACAGCACGCACCAAGAGCCAGTCGCTCACCGAAATTCTCCCGGCGATGGACGCCGAATTCGTGACCGACAACTATATTCGCGTCTATCAGGACATCCGTGGCATGCACCACTCCGAGGGCGTGTATGTCATGAACCGGCCGCTGATCGGTCCGTTGAACACGACGCTGGTCGATGAGTCCACCGACGCCTGGGACACGATCGACTGGCTGGTCAAAAATGTACCGGAAAGCAATGGCAAGGTCGGCGTCATCGGCAGCAGCTATCTCGGCTTCACGACATTGATGGCGGAAATCAATCCTCATCCTGCCCTGAAGGCCGCGGTGCCGCAGAGCCCGATGGTCGACGGCTGGATGGGCGATGACTGGTTTCATAACGGCGCTTTTCGCAACCCGAATATTGCCTATTTCGTCGAGCAGAGCACAGCCAAGGGCGAAAAGGACGGCGGTGAACTGGCCGTGGGCGTCGGGGACGACTACACAAGTTTTCTAGAAGCCGGTTCAACCGGCGCCTACGCGCGCAAATGGGGCGCTGACGCTTATCCGTTCATGCAAAAGGTTATGCAGAATCCGGCCTATACGGATTTCTGGTCGCTGCAGGCGGTCGACAAATGGATGGCGGCGCGACCACTGACAGTGCCGACAATGCTGGTGGTCGGGCAATGGGATCAGGAAGACTCCTATGGCGCGCCGGCGGTCTACAAGGCGCTCAGGCTCAAGGACAGCCACCACGACCGTTTGTCGCTGGTGATCGGGCCGTGGCGTCATTCCGGCGTCAATCATTACGGCTACGATCTCGGCGCACTGACCTTCACCGGCGACACCGCGGACGAATTCCGCGTTAAGTACCTGAAGCCCTTTCTTGATCACTACCTCAAGGGTGGTCCGGATCCCCACACGCCGCGCGTTCTCACCTACGCCACCGGTGTCAATCGCTGGGAATCCTCGCCAGATTGGCCGATGGGGACACCGACACCGCTTTACCTCGGCGGTCAATTCACGGCCAGTTTCACTAAGCCGCCCGTCAGCGGCCATGACGACTATGTATCCGATCCGTCCAAGCCCGTGCCCTTCACTCCCCGGCCGATCGACATGGGCGACCCCAAGCAATGGAAACCGTGGCTGGTGCACGATCAGCGCTTCGTCTCGGACCGTCCCGACGTGCTGGTGTATCAGAGCGCTGCGCTCGAAAAACCCGTGCACATCATG
>Ga0302326_10008496_pt1 | contig 22646 bp, 16 predicted proteins | sample Palsa_T0_3_FD_202264 | JGI IMG/M metagenome (GOLD analysis project Ga0302326, IMG submission 202264) | Peat permafrost microbial communities from Stordalen Mire near Abisko, Sweden - Palsa_T0_3 | ecosystem: Environmental > Terrestrial > Soil > Palsa > Peat permafrost | place: Sweden: Abisko... | reverse complement strand
ATGAACGCGAGCAGCGGCTGCAGCGCAACACACAACCCGCCAAGCGTCGCAGCCCACCGCGTGCCCGGCATCACCTCACGCAAGAACAAGAACGTGAACAGCGCAGTCAACGCGCCAAACAACGCCCCCACCAGCCTCATCAGCTGCAACTGAGTGAGGATGTTGCCGCGCGCCGCAACATAGGGGATCACCTGCAGCGCGTAATACAGGGGCGGCTCCGGAGTGGCCACGCCCGCTTCGCCCGAGCCTTGAAGCGATTCGCCCGCGTGCACATCTTCGTTGAGGATCAGCTGCTCTTCATGCGTAGAGATCGCAGGGGTCTGCGGCGAATGCGCTATTTCCGGGAAATGCAGCCCCTGCAGCACAAGCGACTCCTGCGGAGAGTATTTGCCGTTTTCGTTGCCGTTTTCCGGCAACGTCCCGCTTTCAGCCAGCTGCTCCACGTAGGCAAAATGGTCAACCTCATCCTTACCCTGGAACGGAGGCACGATCAGCGCCCACGCAGACGCGTTCAGAAATGCGATCAACGCGCACACCCACGCCGCCGTCGGGATCCGTCTGAGCGCCGCCGGCCACAAGCGAGCAGCCCTCACAGTCATGAGAGATCCCGCGCTGCCAGCCCCACCGCAAGCGCGCCAACCGCCGCCACAAGCGCCGCAATCAGCAACACAACCCACGTCCCGCTCAGCGCATGCCCGATCCCCATATGCCTCGCCACAGTCAAAATTCGAGACCACCACGAGCCATCGCCAGGCGCCAGATCTTCGACCGCCACCCTGCCCCCAAGCGGCGCGCCAGGGCCATACACCGCCGTTTCATTGAGGCCAGCAGGAACTCCCTTGAAGAACACCAACTCGCTGTTAGGCCCAACTTCAATACACAGCCTCACATGCCGTGTCGTCTCGCTCACCGGCTTCACCGGCACCGTCACCGACGTACCCGTCCAAACAGGACCCTGCACGCCTTCCGTAACCACACGTGAGCCAGCAAACGCCTTCACTTTGATCCGCGGCCCGAAATACGCGCCAGCGGACAGGCGGATCGCCGAGACACCAGCCGGCAGCACTTCATTTGGCTGACACAGTTCCGCGTTGCCTGTAATCGTTCCCCCAAGGATCCTCGACGTCGTATTCACACGCACCACCCGCGGCGGCGCATGGGTGAGCGTCACCGCACCCACAGCAAGCAGGAGCGCGATGCCAACGCCCAGCGTGACCTTGACATCCCTTGCAGCTCTCACGCTCTCACCTGCAGCTAGCTTGCGCGACCAGCACAGAGCAGTCAACCGCAGCGCGCGCCGCCAGCGTCCAACAGCACCCAGGTCAGGTCACACTCACATGAAACGCCCGCAAATCGCGACTATCGCGATGGGGAGAAGCGCTCAGACGGTGAGAGACATACGGCTGAAAATGTCACTTTCACCGATAGCTACAAGCGTGCAGCAAGCTCGCCAAAGCGCTCACCACGCTGCTCAAAGTCACGATAATGGTCATAGCTCGGAGCAGCCGGCGAGAGCAACACCACCGCGCCCGGGCGCGCCAGCTCGCGCGCCAGCGTAACCGCCTCCAACATGTCAGCCGCCGCCAGCGCACGCGCGTCCGGCGCACCCGCGTCACGTGCAGCCGCCAGCAGACGCGCACCCGTCGAGGGGACGCCAATCACCGTGGTAGCGCCCGCAGCCAGCGCAGCGCCCAGCTGCGCATAGTCCTGGCCCCTGTCCTGGCCGCCGCCAATCAACACGATCTCGCGACCCCGAAAGCTCGCAAGCGCCGCCAGCGTCGACTCCGGAGTAGTCGAGATGCTGTCGTTCACCCACAGCACCCCATCGCGCTCCAGCACCAGCTCCAAGCGGTGAGACAGCGGCGCAAAACCACTCAGCGAGGCCGGCAACGGTGGCAGCGCGACCGCCAAAGCTTCCAGCGCAGTCAGCGCGCCACACAGATTCAGCGCGTTGTGCTCACCGCGCAGCGGCAACTCAGAGCCCGTCGCCACCAGCGCTCCCGCCAGCGCTATCCCGCCATCGAGCACATCCCAGCCAGCAGGCGCACCAAACACACGCGTCTCAATCGGACCCTCAGGGCGCGCACCTGCAGCGCTCGCTGCTACATCGCCCATCAGCTGCGCATCGCGTGCGTTGATCACACCCACACGCACCCCCGCCAGCCCCAGTATGCGCAGCTTCTCCGCGCGGTAGGTCTCCTCAGACCCATGCCAGTCAGCGTGCTCACGGAACAAGTTCGTCACCAGCGCCACCTCCGGCCCCATCTGCAGATCAGCGATGTGGAAGCTCGACAACTCCACCACCGTCACCTGCGCCCGCTCAGCGTCCAGCAAATCAAGCGCAGGCACGCCAATGTTGCCCGCCAGCTGCGCCGTCTTGCCCGCCGCTCGCGCCAAATGACTCACCAGCGCCGCCGTCGTGCTCTTGCCCTTAGTGCCCGTCACGCCAATCACACCGCCACCGCCACGCTCACAAAGCCACAACGACGTTGCTGTCGTCACCAGCACTCCCGCCTCACGCAGCGCCAGCATCTCCGGGCGGTGGATCGACACACCCGGCGAGCGCACCACCACCTCACACTCCGCCAGCGCCGCCACCACATCCGCGCCGCTCACAACCCGCGCAGCCGGCGCCCTCAGCGTGTCCAGAACATCACTCGGCGGCTGCGCATCAAACGCCGCCACCACAATCCGCGCCGCCGGCAGCCTGCGCGCAAGCTGATCCGCAAACGACGCAATCTCGCGACCGGCGCCCCACACGCCGATCCGCGCGCCGTCAAGCTCCGAGAACCGCACGCACATCCGCCAGCAGCGCCGCCGGCACCGCATGCTCGTCACTCAGCGCCAGCACCCGCTCAGGGTCGCCCACCTCCGGTGGATACAGCGGCAGCACCTCCGCCACCAAGCGCGCCAGCACCCTGTGCCCGCTCCAACGCGGATCCGCCGCCAGCAAGCGGATCGCAGCCAAGCTCTCCTGCTCCTCGCCAACACACTCAAACGGCTTGTGCCCGCCAGTGGCGCTCAACAGCGCAAAGCCCTCGAACTGACCCTCCTCATCGAGCAGGTCACGGCCAAACACCGCACGCAAATGCTCCGGCGAGCTAAACGGCGCCAGCGCCAAAAACACGAAGCGGCACTTCGGGCAGTCACAGCACCACGACGCCGCCCGCAACGCAGGGTCGAGACGGAAGATCGCGTTGCAGCTCGTAAACGCCTGGTGGTAGCGCTCCATGCGCGCAAACGCCCGCGCGATCGCCAGCTCCGAAGCCGGACGCAAGAGCGAGAACAGCCGCTGCGCGCCCGCAACCTCAGCGACCGCCGCACTCAACAGCCGCTCCGCCCGCAACCCCTTGCTGAACTGATGATTGACCTCCACACCATCCCAGCTCACATTGCCTGCCGACGCCGAGCGCTCATTGGCCATCGCCACCGCATCAAACCCGTTCAGCGCAGCCGTCAACAACGCCACACACGACACAATCGCCGTGATCGGAATGTGGCCGTTCAACGCACCCGCCGCATTCAACGCCGCCAGCCCCGGATCCAGCTTGCGCTTAGCCAGCAAGCGGGGAAGCCCTGACACCGCCACCGTCCGTGCAATCGGAGGAGCATCGCCCACCGAGAACAGCGCCAGCTCCAAGCCCGAGCGCCGCACAATCTCAAGCGCCACCGCCGAATCCTTGCCGCCACCCACCGGCACCAGCACACGCTTCAGGGGCGCGTCCTCGCCCGCGCCCGCGCCGTCGCCGTCGCCGCCGCGCGCCGGGGCCAACGGCGCTGCCAGCGCTGGCAGCGAAGGAAAGCTCGGCCGCGGCAGGCCAGACAGGCCATTCGTGTACGCAAGCTCGCCCAGGCCCTCCGAGTACAAGGCCTCCAGTAGCGCCGCCACCGCCGGCGTAGGGGCGCCCGTCTCACAGCTCACCCGGGGCGGCAACGCCACCTTGTAGTAGCTCACCCCAGCCACCCAATGCAACAGCGCCAGCAAGCCCGCCACCCGCTCGCTGTCCGCCTCGCGCACGCCGCCCTCGACCGGCAGGTCGAGCTCCTCAACAAAAAAGATCTCCTCGTCCAGCGCGTAGCGCAGCGTCACATGACCGCGCGCATCAAGGTCACAGCTGACGAAGCGAAAAGCCTGGAATGCGGTGGGATCGAACAGCGCAGGAGACTGCTTGGCATCGGCCGCCATCGGCTTAGCCTAGAGCGAACTCCTCCTGCGGCTCGGGCTGGCCAGTGAACATCCACGGGATCCGCTGGCCAATCACAGCGCCATGGAAGCGCTTGCGCCTGCCATACACCACCCACGTCGTATCCACCGCCCCATAAACCTCCTCCACCCGCAGCACGTCCGGGTGTTCGCTCGCGTAGTGCAAATGCGTCAGCCCAGCGTCATAGTCGCCCGCCAGCAGATGCCGCGCAACCACAGGCTTTGACGGCTCATCGATGATCGTCTGCCAGCGCGTCAGATCGGTATAGCCGCGGGTCGCCGACACGATCCCCAGGCTGCTCGGGCGCTCAGCGTCCGTGCGGATCAGCAGCGCCAGCTCCTTCGTTGGGTAGATAAACGTATCCGCCACAAACACCTCGCGGAAGTAGCGCTCAGTCACCAGATGCACCTGCAGATGCGCGCTGCACTGCACCAAAAACGTGTCCTCGCGCTCGCGCACCAGATCGATCGCGCCCAGCAGGTCTTCCACCAGCACAATGCTCACGTCCGCCAACCCCTGGAACTCCAGGTAGCGGCGCAGCGCCGCCTCATGACAGGTACCCGACGGGCCCAGCGTGATGAACGTCGGGCGGCTCATGCCGCATCCTGCGGATCCGCAGGCGGCGCCTCGATCAGCTCATCATCCGCAAACGACTCGATCAGCACGCCCTCCTGCTGGGACTGCAGCAGCTCCTCCTCCGACAGCGACTCCATCAGCTCATCCTCCATCCTGCACGTCGCAGCGATCATCAGGTCGAACAGCGCAGCGGTGAAGTCCGCAGGAAGCTCATGCTCCTCACCCCGCGCCCGATAGCGCGCGCGCACCTCCGCCACACGCTCCGGCTGCATCATCGGGATCCCGTTCGAGCGCTTGTACAAAGCGATCTCGCGGCACACCTCAAAGCGCTCGCCCAGCAGCCTCGTGATCTCCTCATCGAGCGTGTCCAAACGACGACGGAAAGGCTCCAAGCCAGTCATTGCTCACCTCCTAGGTTCGCCCGCGCCCCGAGCAGACCGCTCGCGAACGCATAGCTGCACGCGGCCAGCGACTGCAGCGCATAGCCGCCCTCCTGCACAACGCACACAGGCAGCCCCGACGCCGCCAGCAGCTGGCCAACCCGCGCGAAGATGTCCGGTGAGAAGCTCCAGCTGCCATGCGGGTCGCCCGCCACCGTGTCATAGCCAAGCGATAGCACCAGCACCGTGGCAGTGCTCGCAAGCGCAGCGATAGAGCTGGCCACCGCAGCGAGATAGTGCTCCTCGCTGGGCGCCTGAGAGAACTCCACCATCCGCTCACGCTCACTGCAAGGATGCGCAGAGCCCGCCGGCGTGTTGACCACAGGCCACGCATGCAACGAGTGCAAGCTCGTGTCCAACATCCGCGCAGCAATCGCAGCAGTGCCGTTGGGATAGTGGATGTCCAAATCGAGGATCCCCACCGGCCCCATGCCCGCCGCGCTCAGCGTCTGCGCCGCTGCAGCAGCGTTGTTCAAATAGCAACAGCCACCCAGCCAGCCCGGGCCCGCATGGTGACCCGGTGGGCCACACAAAACGTAGGTAAAACGCGCACCGTCCGCAATCAACCGCGCCGCCGCAATCGCCGCACGCACACCCTCAAACGCCGCCGCCGCCACCTCCGCGCACACCGGCGTATCAGGCGTCATGCCAGGCGCCGCAAAGTCCTCCATCAACATCGGCGCCCGCGCCTGCGCCTCAGCCTGCTGCAGCGCGTGCAAATAGCCCGCCTCGTGCACGCTACTGAGCGCCCGCTGGAGCTCATCATCACTCGCCTCAGCCGCCGCCGCGCGCACGCACGGGTGACGCATCAGCCCCGCGCGCAGCTCCGCACGCCTGCGATCGTGATCCTGCGCCTGCATCCTGCGCCCCTCCCCATCCAAGATCCAAGGCTGGATCGCAGGCGCGCCCGCTCGCTGCTCGATCAACAGCATCGCGCTCATCACAACAGCCTGCGCAGCCGCGGGCCATTCGCTGTGAAGCCATTGGCCAGGTAGAACGCCTCAGTGGCCGCAAAACGAGCAAAGCTCTCGCCTGGCAGCCCCACCTCCACACGCGCAAACTCCTTCGCACGCGCCAGCTCGAACAGCGCCGCCAGCAAGCCAGCGCCCACAGCGCGCCCGCGCCACGCCCGCTCCACCCACAGATCCTGGATCAACGCGTAGCAGCCAGGCACATGAATCGCCATCTGCCAGCTCGCCCCAAGCACGCCCACCACGCCCTCATCCGCCTGCGCCACCAGCACCACGCCCGCCTCAGCACTGCCAATCAGCGTGCTCGCAGCCGCCTGCATCGCCTGCAGCTCAGGCGGCGCGCCACCAAGCTCGAGCAGCAGCTCCCGCACAGCCACAGCAACCGCCTCCACGTCACTGTGACCAGCGGGGCGCACCCTCCACTCCTGGGAGGCCACGGTCGCTGCCGGCGTCGGGTTCGGCGTCGGCGTGCTCGTCGGCGTCGGCGTGCTCACTGGCGCCGCCTCACTCATGGCGCGCCCGCAACCTCATAGGACGGCTCGAGCTCAACCGTCCACGCATCCGGCGCGCTGCTGCCTGTCACCGCGCGTGCGATCGCAGCCATTGGCGCACGCGCCTTCAACAGGATCTCGTCGAACTCCTCAGCAGGATCTGACTGCATCACAATGGCGCCGCCCGCACCAATCGTAGTGCGACCCGGACGCAGCACCACCGTGCGAATCACAATGCTCAGATCAACGCTGCCGTCAAGCCCAAAGTAGCCCAGCGCACCCGAGTACACGCCCCGCGCAACACGCTCAATGCCATCAATGATCTCCATCGTGCGCAGCTTTGGCGCACCCGTCATCGAGCCACCAGGGAAACACGCGCGCACACAATCCACTGGCGTGCGGTTGGCGCCCAGCACGCCAGTGATCGTCGAGGTCAGCTGGTGCACCGTGCGGTAGCGCTCGCCCGCCATGAACTCCGACACGCGCACACTGTCAACCTCACACACGCGGCCCAGGTCATTGCGCAGCAGATCAACGATCATCAAATGCTCCGCAAACGTCTTTTCATCCTGCAGCAGCTCCGTACGCAGCGCCTCATCGCGGAGCGCATCATCCGAGCGCCGCGCAGTGCCCTTGATCGGGCGCGCCTGCACACCACGCTCGCGATCAACCGACAGGAAGCGCTCCGGCGAGGAGCTCAACACCGCCAGCTCGCCCAGCTTCAAATAGGCAGCAAACGGCGCCGGGTTGCTATGCCTGAGCACGCGATACAGCTCCAGCGGGTCCGGGCTCTCATCCGTCGAGATCTGGTCAGTCAGGCAAACCTCATAGGACTCACCCGCCGCCAGCGCCTGGTGACAGCGCGCAATGTCCGCAAGGTACTGGCGCCGGCCGCGTCCACAGCGAAAGCGCACCGGCGTGAGCGCATCGCCCTCGCCCCGCTCGCGCTCAGGCGACTGGCTGAGGTCGGCAGGAGGAGTAGGGGTGGGCGTGGGCGTGGCGAGCACGTCGCGCACGAGCGCCTCAGCATCGTCCAACCAATCGTCAGCTTCCGAGTGCTCACCGCTTTGGTCCTGCTCTAGCGCGAGCAGGTGCACGCGCTTGGCAACATGATCGATCGCAACAACGCGATTGGCGAGCATCAGCACCGCGTCGGGCACATCTGAGCGGTGGACGTTGCGCGAGCCACAGTCCGCCTTGCACTCATAGCCCAAATATCCGACAAAACCGCCAAGCAGCCCCTTGGCAAGACCCGGCGGCGGCTCGAGCATGTTGCTCTGCAGCTCGCGCTCGAGCACATCAAAGATCGAGGCGTGCTCAAGCGTGACCTCATCACCCCGGCTGACACTCACAACCGACTGTTCCACGTCGTACTCAAGTAGGCAGCGATCAGCGCCCATGGTGGCACCCATGTAAGAGCACTGCGCGAGCCGTGTGGGCGCGTCTGCGCTGTCGAGCCAAAACGCATACTCCTGATCAGCGAACAGCCGCTCGAACAGCAGCTCGCTCGACGGCTCGCCCTCGAGCGAGCGCAGCCGCAAGCCCACGTGCGAATCGCCCGTGCTGCGGACCGCCGGAGGCTGCGAAGGAGTCACCAGCCTTCTCGCGCCAAGCGAACGCAGCGGCTTGTGATGGCGGGCAAGCGCATAGAAGTTCTCGACCAGCGTGCGGCCATGCTCAGTGGAAACAGACTCAGGATGGAACTGCACGCCCCACATCGGACGGTGGCGATGCTCAATCCCCATCACCACACCATCCTCCGTCCACGCCGTCACACGACCGTCCGGCCCAATCGGACCGGTGACCGCCAGCGAGTGGTAGCGCACCACCGAAAAATCCTGGGGAATACCCGCAAACAAACCGTGGCCCACATGGCGAACGTGACTGACCCGCCCATGCATCGCCATCGGCGCAGCAGCCACCAGGCCGTCAAGCTCGCGCCCCAGCCCCTGATGACCAAGACAGATTCCAAGTATCGGGATCTCGCTCCAGCGCAGGATGTCAGCGCACACACCAAAGTCGTGCCAGCGTTCCGGGCGACCAGGACCGGGGGAGATCACAATCGCATCGAAGTCCCAGCGCGACAACGCCGCCCAAGAGACCGTGTCGTTCTGAATCACAATTGGCTCCTCACCCGACACAGCGGCCAGCAGCTGAAACACGTTGTAGGTATAGGAGTCGTAGTTATCGACCAGCAGCGTGCTCACCGTGCCTCCTCCAACCCCAAGCCACGCGCGCCACGCTCCAGCAGCGTGTGCACCACCCGCGCCACCGGCTCGCTGCGCTCGCGCTCAGAGAACCAGCGCGCCAGATGCACCACATAGCGACCCAGCGGGCCCGGGTCCAGCCGCTCCACCGCGATTCGCAGGTGGCGCCGGTGCATCTGCGACTGCACCACCGCGAAGCGGTAGTCGGGGTCCCGCGCGAGATTGCCCGAATGCCCGCTGGCGCCGTTGGCGTGGCCCTGACGCGCGCGCGCCAGCACCAGCTCCCAGCCCGGGCTCTCGCGCACATCCAGCAACTTCTCCGGATGGAAGTCCACGCGCGGGGCCACCGGACGCGGCACAAAGAAGCCAAGCGCTACCTGGCCAGCCACCTTCTCAGCGGAGCCAATCCGACTGAGCACCTCCTGGCTGCCAGGATCAGCCTCGAGCTGCGCCTGCAGCCACTCCGTCAGCTCATCGATCAACAGCGCGCCCTCCTCGCTAGAGGCAATCGCGCGCTTCTGGCGCGAGACCATCCCATGGAAGATGTCGCTGGTGGGGTGCATGCCCTTGCCACCGTCAGCCATCAACTTGCCCATCAGCTGGCGCCTACAGATCACATGTGACACCCACTCCGAGCCGCACACCTGCACCGAGGTCATGCCCTCCAGCCCCGGCGCTGCCATCCAGTAGGCCATCGCGCGCATGTGCTGCGTCGGCAGGTCATCGCCGCGCACAAGCGGAAATTCATCGAAGTCCTCGCGCTCGGTGGGGTAGATCACAACGCCGTCCTCGCGCCTGCGCAGCAGCCCATCACGCAGCCCGCAAGCAGTCAGCTCAGCAGCCTCAGAAAGGAAGTCCGACTCAAAGAACACCCTGTCGAAGCCAATCCCCAGCCGCTGCAGCGTCTTGCGCTGGCCGGCGATCACCCACGCGCGCGTCTTGTACCAAAGCTCCAGCGCCTGGCGATCCCCACACAACACGCGCCGCAGCAGCTCGTCAGCGTCATCGTCGCGCACGCTCAGCTCGCGTGTCAGCGACGCCTCCGGCGGCTCAGCACCATTGCCGTTGAACGAGCGGCCCGCCGCCACGTACTCCGCATAGCAGCAGCCAACGAAATGATCGCTCTTCTCGTTCTTATCCGGCCACGCCTGCGCATGGCGTCCGCTCTTCATCACCCCAGCCATCGCCTCGCCCATGCTGCGCCCCGCGTCTGAGATCAAGCTACGGCGCTCGACCTGCGCCCCCGCCTGGGCCAGCGCAGCAGCCAGCGCGTTGCCGATCGCCAGATTGCGCAGGTGCCCCACATGCAGCGCCTTGGTCGCGTTCGCATCCCAAAACTGCACCGAGAAGCGCTGCCCACGCGCGAGATCCGCCAACTGCCCCTCCTCGCCATCGCCAGCCTGCAGCGCAGCGCCAAGCGTCTCAATCCAATCATCATCGAGGCGCAGCTCAACCGCGTTATCGGTGCGCACCAGCTCAGCCACCCACGGCTCCTGCTCAACCAGCTCGAGTGCCCGCAGCGAAACGCCATCGTCCTTCCATGACGGCGAGCGCGGCACGAGCTTCACGTCAAAACGATCACTCGGGCGCAGCGGCGCACGCGCCGCCCAGTGGGCGCCAGCGCCGCCGTTCTCAGGCAGCTCCTCGAAGTAATCGAACAGATTGGGTTTGTTAGGCATGTGGTCGGCGTTCGCTGTCAGCCGATGCACCAGCCGGGGCTCGAACCCGGATCAGCGGCGTTTAAGGCCGCTCCTTTAACCGATTAAGGCACTGGTGCTCCGGACCCGAGAAGACACCCCGCACTGCCTCCAGCGCGGTTTGCCCAGACGGGCCTTAGGCGGTCACCATAGGACTCACTGTGATCGAGCGCACCTTTTCAGCGAACCCCTGGAGCAAGGACAAAACCCTGCCTCCCGGACCGATCATGCCCAGCGCCCTGCAGGCCGTCGGCTGGGCGCTACGCCCGCTGCCGTTCATGGAAAGCTGCAGGGCACGCTACGGCGATCTATTCACCCTGAACATCCGCCACGGACGCCCGTGGGTGTTCCTCAGCAACCCCGAGGACGTCGGCAAGGTGCTCACCATCAGCCCCGAGCTGGTGCGCGCTGGCGCAGGCGAAGCCAACCCGCTGCTCGGTCCGCTGCTCGGCCCGCGCTCGGTGATGCTCCTCGATGAGCCCGAGCACATGACCCACAGGCGGTTCATGCTGCCCTCCTTCCACGGCGCGCGCATGCGCGGCTACGGCGAGATGATGGTCGAGGTAGCGCGCCGCGAGATCGCAAGCTGGCCGGTGGGCGAGCCGTTCGCGCTCTGGCCACGCATGCAGGCCATCAGCAACGAGGTCGTCATGCGCTCCGTCTTCGGCACAACCCAGGGCGAGCACATGGAGCACCTGCGCGTGCTGCTACAGCGCCTGACCGACTGGCTCAACGACCCCTCGCGCCTGACGCTGCTGGCCACATTCGGCTCGCGCTGGCTGGCCCGCAGCAGCGGCTTCAAAGATGCGATCGCGCCCGTCGAAATGGCGCTGCTGCAGGAGGTACGACGGCGGCGCGCAGCGCCCGGCAAGCCCCAGGACGAGGGCATCCTGTCGCTGCTCGAGCAGGCCTACGACGAGAACGGCTCGCCAATGACCGACCAAGAGCTGCGCGACGAACTCATCACGCTGCTCTCCGACGGACCCACAGCCACCTCCCTATCGTGGGTGTTCGAGCGCCTGCTGCGCCACCCCGACAAGCTGGCGCGCCTGCGCGAAGAGGTCCTCGGCGGCGAGGACGACGCCTACACCGACGCTGTGGTCAAAGAGATCCTGCGCCTGTGCCCAGCCGTGCCGCTGGTGATGCGCGGCCTGGTCGAGCCGATGCAGCTCGGCGGCTACACAATCCCCGCTGGCACCACTGTGGCGCCAGCCATCTACCTGGTCCACCACCGCGAGGACATCTACCCACACCCCTTCAGCTTCATGCCCGAGCGCTTCCTCGATGGGCCGCCCGAGAACTACACCTGGATTCCCTTCGGCAGCGGCGTGCGCCGCTGCGTGGCCGCAGCGTTCGCCCAGCTGGAGATGAAGCTGGTGATGCGCACAGTGCTCGAAGAGGTGGAGCTGGGAGCAGCGCCGTCAGCGAGCGGACAGCGAGCGCGCAGGAGCTCCGTCGCGTTCGCGCCCGGAGACCAAGCGCCGGTGATCGTCACCCGCCGTGCCCGCGCACGCGTGAAGGCCAGGTGGCCCGTCGCGGCACCGCGACCGGCGGCGCCGTCGGCTGCTGCGTAGAGCGCAGCGCAGCCTCCCGCGAGCAGGCCAGCGGCTCCACAACGCGATCAGCCAGCAGCCCCAGCGAGCCGAGATTGGCGAAGCCAGGACCCTGGCTGACGCCCGCCAGGTTCGGCAGGTGCAAGCGCGGCAGCAGCCCCTCGAGCTCCAGGTAACGCCCCATCGCAAGCTCGCTGTCAGGCGGCCTGCTCCAAACAGGCCCAGCGCGACGCTCGAGCTCCTCGCGCGCATCGGGCGTGAGCAGCAAGCGCAGCTGCTCCAGCAGATCAAAGCCCGTGCAGTTGACGAGAAAATCGTGCTCGTTGCGTTTCACGCCAGTGCTCGCGGCGTAATCCACACACACCCCGCTACCGCCCGGCGCACCAGCAACGTGCACGACCCGACCGGCCGCAAACTCGCAGCGCTCGTCGTAGGCGAACACCGCCACGCGATCCGGGCCGAATACGCCGCGGTCACCGCGCGCGATGAACTCACGGCGGGTGTGCACGCTCAAAGATCGCCAGTCGATCGAGTCAGGGTTGGAAAACGCGCGGTTCTCCAAGAAGCTCTCCACACGACTCATTGGCAGGCCATTCGTGTAAAGCGTCACGCGCGCGTCCGGGCGCACCGCGCGGACGAACTCCAAGCAGCTGAGCGCACTCTCACCGCCACCCACAATCCCAATGTCAGAGCTCTCCTTGACCGGCGCGCGCGCGATCTCCGTGCGCCCGCCATCACAGTCCAGCAGACGCGGCGCAGCATCAAGATCATGCGGGATCGAGCGGGCCACGCCAGGACCAGTGAGCACGAACGCGCCAGCGCTGTAGCGCTTGCGCGTGGACGCGGACGCGGACGGGGGCGCGCCCGCGACATCGACCAGCCAACGCTCGCCGCCCGGTTCGAGCGACAGCCCGGTGACACGGCCATGGACGACATTCACGCCATCCACCGCGCGAGACAGAACCCACGTGAGGTAGGCGCCGTAGACGCGGCGCTGCACCGCGGGCGCGCCCGCATCCACCCAATCGGCGTAGCGACCCTGCTCGACCAGGTAGCGCTGCCAGGAGAACGACATCGCAGCCTCATCCACAGCCTTACCCGCATCACCGAACGCGTGCCCGCCCTGGTAGGGAAATCCCACATCCTTGGACGGGCTGATCGCAAGCACCTCCCGGCTCGAGGTCACGCCATTGCCGTCCATCCATGCGCCCGCTGGACCGACCGCCTCGACGATCGTCAGGCTGATTGGGCCCAGCCCAAGCCTGTTGAGCACGTGAACCTTCATCGCGATCGCCGCGCCCTTGGCGCCAGCGCCAACGACCAGTAGATCGCTATCCATCAACGCCGCAGCGGGACCGCTTCGCCGCAGTTCGGGCACACGAGCACCTCGGCCACCGCGGAACCCTCCGAGCTCGCATCAGCCTCCGCGGCTGGGTCCTTCAGCACACGCCTGCGGGTGCGCAGCTCCACGCGCAGATCAGCCACCGACAGCTTGTCGGCCAGCGCCCGCGAAAGCCAATATTCCTGGCTAGCGATGTCAAGCGGAGCCAGCGTGGAGTGGTGACTCCAGGACAGATTCTCCCGACGTCGGTAGATCTCAAATCGAGATGCCACATACACCATGTTCATCAGCGACTGCACGTCGTAGCCCGTCAGCTTCACCGCACGCGAGTAGCGTTCACCGAACTTCGTGTTGCCATAGTGAATCCAGTCACCCAGCCACCACTGGCTGCAACGTCCGATCTCGCCAAAGCGTCGCCCCACCGCCGACCACTCCGCCAGCCCTAGATCCGCGCCCGGGGTCCAGCCCACCCGTGTGAGCTCGGCGGACGGACGCGCCGCTCGCCCGAGCTGTTGCGCGCGGGCGCGTGTGCTGATGCGCTCAGGCGCTAAAGAGGAGGCGACGGCCATCTAGGCACCCATACCTTGACTTGCCTGCATTCCCGGTCTGACCAACGCAATTGCACCCCGCTCGACGGCGACAACAGTGATCTCCCAACGACAGGAGACGACCGTAGCGTTGAACTATGCGACCGTCCGAATATTTGTCAACGCAGGGAGTAGTGACTCATCCCGCCAGCTGGATCTCCTCAGGTTTTTCCCAGTAAAACGCGATGATCCGCCCGCGGAAGAACGCGGCGTGATCGGAAACACCGCGGCTAGTCGTTGGCAGTAACCGTCTCCAACAACTCCCTGAAGCGCTCGCGCGAGCGCTCGCGGCGCAGCGGCAGATACTCGCTGGGAACGCCATCCGCGGGCGGCGCATAGTCGCGCAGGACATGACGCGCCACCGACTGGCGATGGACCTCGTCGGGACCGTCATAGATGCGCGCGGCACGCGCGAAGCGATACATCTGCTCGAGCGGCAGATCTGTGGAGTAACCGAGCGAGCCATGCACCTGCAGCGCGCGGTCGACCACATCGTGCAGAACCTTCGCGCCGAAGAACTTGATCAACGCGATGTCCGTGCGGGCGGCACCAGCGCCGTGCGTATCCATCACCCACGCCGCATGCAGCGTCATCAGCCGCGCAGCCTGCATCTCCGCGGCGCTGTCAGCGATCCAGTTCTGGATCGTCTGCTTCTCCGCCAGCAGCGAGCCATGCGCGTGCCTATAGGTGGCCCGCTCACACATCATGTCGAACGCACGACGCGCCACCCCAAGCCAGCGCATGCAATGGTGGATGCGCCCCGGCCCCAGCCGCTGCTGGGCAAGCAGGAAGCCCTCACCCTCCGCGCCGAGCAGGCTCTCGCTGGGGACGCGCACATGGTCATAGAGGATTTCCGAGTGCCCGCCATAGCCGCCGTATTGCTCCCAAGGGTGCTCCATGGTGGGCACGTCACGCACGATCTCCACACCGCTGGTGTCACACGGGACGATGAACATCGATGCCCGCTGCGAAGGGCGCGCGTCGGGGTTGGTGACAGCCATGACGATCAGGAAGTCAGCGATCGACCCGTTGGAGGAGAACCACTTGCGCCCGTCGATCACCCAGTCCCCACCGTCACGCACCGCCTGCGTACGCAGCTGCGTGGGGTCCGAGCCGGGCGTGTCCGGCTCGGTCATGCTGAACGCGCTACGCAGGTCGCCCGCCAGCAGCGGATGCAGCCAGCGATCCTTCTGCTCAGGCGTGCCAGCCATCGCGAGGATCTCCGAGTTGCCGGAGTCCGGTGCAGCGTTGCCAAACGCCAGCGGCGCGATTGGCGAGCTGCCCAGGATCTCGTGCATCAAGCCCAGGCGAACCTGACCCATGCCCTGCCCGCCCAGCTCCGGCGGCAGATGCGTCGCCCACAGGCCACGCGCCTTGACCTGCTCCTGTAGCGGCGCCATCGCCTCGCTGAGACCATCAAGCCCGAGCTCATGCCAGATCGCCTCCAGCGGCCAGATCTCACCGCGGACAAACTCATTCATCCAGTCCAGCTGCTCCTGGAAGTCAGGCTCAGTCGAGAAGCTCCAGCTCATGTGATGGCGTCCTTCCGATCGGTCTGCGGGCCTGGCGCTACACCTAGCCTACGCCTTGTGCTTGGTGACCTTGCGCTTCGAGGTGGCCCTGTGCTTCGAGGCCCTGTGCTTCACGCACCCGGCCACGCTCAGCTTCGTGGTGTGTTTGATGACCGCGCCGTTCTGGGCAGTGATGAGGGTGGGCATGGCGAGGCTCTGCCCGCACATGCTGGCGCTCGCGTTCGCCGGCAGATCCGCTGCGAGCAGCGAGTGCGGGCCTTCGTCGAGCACCAGCCCAAGCGTGGAGATCGGAACATCAGGCAGCGACCTGAAGATCCCGGCGATCCTGCGGTGCTTGATGCTGGTCTGCCCGATCACATCGATCGTCAAGCCTTCTCCCTGCAGCACCAGCTCCAGGCCAGGAGACGCAGCACCACCCCGAGAGACCAGGTAGACCGGTCCCATCAGCGCGTGGCGCAGCACCGGCGTGATGATCGTCACGCTGCCCACCACCGAGCCAGCGGGACAATCAGCAGGGTTCACCTGAATGACTGCAGCAACACACGCCTGCTGCAGTGTGCTCTGGCGCGAGACCAACTGCTTGGGTAGATCGATCTTGAGCTTGGCGATACCCGCCTGCCCGAACTGGGAAGCGATCCGCATGTGCAGATAGGCGCCGCCCGCTTTGCTGGTCTTGGCGTGAGTGACCGCCGTCAGTTTCGCCTTGAACGGGAGCGTCGCGCAGTTGGCCGCCTGGAAGGGCGATGAGGCGGCCGCAGTGGCGCCAGCGGTGCTCTGAAGCACGCCTTCGATCGCCAGCCGCTGGCAGTCAGTTGGATTGAACATGAAGCCTTCACGATCGATGTTGAGGTTGATCGTCTTGATCTGCAGCGGGATGCCGTCCAGCTGCTGCGGCAGCGGTCCGCTTGTGATCGTCAGGGCGGCGGTGCTCGGATTGACGGTGATCCTGGCGCCAAGCACGATCGTGCCAAGGTTGAACGGGCCAGCCTTGGCAGGAACCACGATCGACAGACCAAAAGGCGCGCCTTCATCGGCGCCAGTGAGAAACACGTGGCCCGCGAGGAACAGTGGGCTAGCGCCTGCACCTGCGCCGACAGTCACAGTGCCAACTTCGCTTTGCACAGAACATGCGCCCGCCTGGGCCTGCGCCTGTGGGCAAAGCGCCACCTTGGCGAGCATGCCAAGCAGACCCGGCGCCAGGTGCACGGTGAGCGCCTGCAGCTGCTCGTCCTGGTCCGTACGGGAGAGCGTCACCGTGACGGGACTGAACGCACCGGCCTGGTTATTGGTGGTGCCAGCGGTGAACGACGGATGAAACTGCGGCGCGGGACAGCCGGTCACCTCGAATGGTTCGCTCGATGGTTGCGCTGGCGTTTCGCTGCTGTATGGCGTCAGCAGCGAGCTGGCCGCCAGCGCCACCCCACAGGTGGAAGGGTTGGCCAACGGCGCGCGTGAGCCGCCATTGAGCGTCAGCTTCAGCTCTTCCAAGGGCAGCTGCGGGCTTTCTGCGAACGTCACCGTCAGCTGGCCGGTGCTCTGATCGATCGAGGTGGAGCCTTCGAGCTTGACGATCACCCCAGAGCCCTGCGCCTGCAACAGCAGCCGTAGGAGCTTGCCTTCCTGCGCCTGCAGCGGCGTACACGGCGAGCATTCGGGCTGGGCCAGGAAGACCTGGCCTTCCAGCGGGCTCGACAGCCACGGCGTCGTGACCTGCACAGTCCCAATCTGCGACTGCGCGGGACAGCTGGCGGATGCGAGCGAGTGCAGCCCAAACTCGGCCTGTGAGCAGCCCTGCAGTCCGTTGGCGGTCGGCGGCGAGATCACCGCGCCCACCGGCAGGCTCACAACCGCCGTATGCAGGGCAGGCGTGGCCAAGCCGCTCGGATCGTTGTTCTGCGGCAGATGCAGTTCGATCGTGTAGCCGCTCGGCGCGCCTGCCTGTGCGGTTTCAGCTGTGAGCGCCAGCGACGGGTTGAACGCGAGCTGTTCGCAGCCGGTGACAGACGTGGCTGCGACCGGCTCCGGCGAGAGCGTCTGAAACTGGCCCGGTAGCTCCCAGGAATCGCTCAGCACACCCGCTTCGAGGTTGGTGCTCTGGCATTTGCTCGGGAGCGTGAGGAATGGGGTTGCGGGCGCGTCGCTCGGGCACCGGGTCTGTGTTTCAACTCCACCTACCACTTCGACCAGCGGTTTGCAGAATTCGCTGTCTTCCTGGCGGCCTTCACCGATCGTCCCTTCGCGTTCGAGATCGTGGCCCGCTTCCGCCGGTACGCCCCACAGGGTCAAGATCGCGCCCTGCAACGGGCCTGGCTCGGGAATGTTGCCCAGCTGCATGGTCAACCCATAATCCCCGTCGCTACGGAGGTGGAAGAAAATCGGGACGTGCCCGCTGTTCGCGACCGAGAAGCCGAGCTCGGCGGGCTGCCCAGGCGGTGGGACGACGTCGTAGACGGGGTAGACAGCCGCCGGGAACGCGCCGTAGAAGAGCGCTTTGACAGTCCCCACCTGCGTGTCGACGGGACAGTTCAGCCCCTCCCGCTCGAGAAATGCCTGCTGGCTACATCGTGGAACGACGTTCGGATTCCCAACCAGGCCCGCCGGTAGTTCCACTTCAAGGTCCTTTGGCGCAGCCGGAGCAAGCGGCGATTCGGCGTGTCCGTTCGCGCTCGACGGAGCTTCGCGTGCGCTGATGTTGAAAGCGAGGCTGGCCGTCAGCTCGTACGGATGCGAGCCAGCCTGTGTGTCCGCTTCCCCACTTTCTTCGGCCAGGTCGAGATCGAAGAACGAGAGGCCGAAGGGAACCGGTTCAGCATCGATCGGCGGCGCAACGCTGGTCGATGCCGACGGCGCGCCGCCGCCCGACACCGTCGCCGAGTTAGGTTGCAGCTCCTGGATTCCTATCGGAATCGAGACCGTGATCGTCAGCACGATCGTCGCCCCGGGGAGGACAGGCCCGTGGACCGCATCTTCTTCGTAGCTGCATGCAACCGTCACGGTCACAGGGCCTTCTGGGCAGGACATGCTGTATCTCGGCAACCCGGTGCCGTTGGCCGCCGCGCCATCGGCTGAGACGTTCGTCGCGGTGACGCCCGCAGGCAACGTGTCGGTCACGGTCACCGTGCTTGCGTGCGTGGTCGGCATGCTGCCGTCATTGCGGACGATGAGCGTGTACGCATCGGCGGTGTCGCCGGCCTTGAAGTAGGTGGGCTGCGCCTGGGAGACGATGCTCCAGTGAGGTGCGGCAGGGGCAGCAATCGAAGGTGGCGCTCCGAGAGCACCCACAAATAGAAAGGCCGCCGGCAGCCACATGGCCAGCAGCCGGCTGGGCGCGGTCACGTTCGTCACCGGCGACGCTGCGGAGCGCCACCGCGGCGTAGACGCTTGGCTCTGAGCGCGTAACGTCGCTTCGCATCCCGCACACACACTGCGCGCTTGTTCTTGCTCTTCACCCTGGCGCACCTGGCAAGCGCGCGATGGAGAAGCTGCCTGCTCGTCAGCTTGACCGTCGGGCGTGCTGGCGTGGGTGGGAGATTTCCCGAGCCTGTGAACGCCGCCGAGATGGGTGGCGCGAACGACGGCTGCGCGCTGAACGGTTCTTGGCATGCTCCGCCCTGACAGGACGCAGGCGAGGACGGCGCTGGGAGGCCACCATCTACGCGCGCGTCATAGACATCGACCAGTTCGTCGGCGTCCGCGGGCACGAGCCGTTCCCGGGTTGCGAAGAACACATCATCGCCACTGGCGCTTGCGTCGAGGAACACAGCCTGGCCGCCCGTTTCCGGACCGGAGATGAGCTGAACAGCGCCATCCTCATACTCGAACACCTTCACGCTCCCGCCCGACAGTTCGGGCACGAGCGGATCGGGAGAGGAGAAGAACACGCGACTGCCGTCATCGCTCAGGGCTCTTGGCGCGTGGAACGGGCTGCTCGAAGGCGCGCTCAGCTTGGTGCCGATGAACGCGCTTCCGCGCGGCTGCGTGCCGCTGGCGTCACACGACGCGCACACCAGCTGTCCGCTTTCAGCGCTGTACTCGAAGACCTCGTGATCGGCTTCTCCGGTCGCCTGGTCCTCGTTGTCATAGCCGGTCAACGGCCGCACCGACATGAACGCCAGGTGCCGTCCGTCGGGTGTGACGTACGCCTGGGACTCGGTCGGGTGCCTGGTCCAGTCGGTGATGTCGCTGTGGTACTCGACGCCCGGCCCAGTTCTCATCAGTTCGAGGTCTTCCTCTTCTTCTTCCCTGTGTTCTTCGTCAGGCGCTTCCAGCGCGGCAATGAACTCGACCGTGCCTGAGCCTTCGGCGGTTTCGTGCCAGACGTAGAGATTTGGCTGCGGGGTCGGCTGCCCCGTGGGGGCATCGCCGAGGTGGCCTTCGGCGACGAAGTACACGTAGGAACCGTCTTCGGAGGAGCCGACCACGCCGAGAACGCTCGCGCCGTTTGGATCTTCGGCGTGACCAGCATCGGGAGTCAGGTCCATCAGCGTGCGCGTGTCGAGGTCATAGCGATAGAGGTCGTTACCTGGATTGTCGCGAGGGGCGCTCCCCGATGTTGGTTCCACGCCCGTATACGATTCTCTGGTCAACGCCGCTTTGCTAGTGAAGTAGACGAATGACCCGTCTGCCGATGCGCTCCAGAACGTCGCCGGCTCCGCGTTGCAGACACCGCCCGGGGTTTCGCATTTCGACGGCTGCGCGCCTGGAGCGGGTGCGGAAAGCTCCACCGTTGAGGAGCCGTCGATCCGGTCGTACAGCTCGGTCTCGCCTTCCTGCCCGGAATCCGGACCGCCGCTGTCCGCTGCAGCCTCGAAGACGACGCGTGACCCGTCCTGGGAGATCACATGATCGAGCTCGCCGGCGTGTTCGTTGAGCGGGTCGATCCCGCCGCCCGCTGTCGCACCCTGCGCCGCGATCGTTTCGTCGGGGAGGATGCCCACCAGCCGCACGCTTCCAGCGACGGTTTCATAGAGATTTTCGGCCCCTTCCCCGGGCGCGCCCGCGACGAGGCTGTCGTTCGCCTCGAACAGGATATGGCTGAAGTCGCTCGAGGCGCCGGCGAAGGCGGGCACGTCTTCCTTTTCGAAGCAGTCAGCGCACCCTGCCTGCGGTGGCGGCGGAGGAGCGATTGGGGTCACGAGCGAATAGGCGCCACCCGCTGTGCGCAGGAACAGGTTGTAGACGCCCGCCGGAGCGCCTTCGGTGAGCTGTTGGAATGGGACGCGCACGACCGCCTGGGACAGGTCGGGCGAGAAGCTATAGCTCACCTTCGCCTTGCTGTTGCTGGGAGCTTCGAGCGACGGCGGCGTCACCGCTGTCGTGCTCCAGCCGCCAGCTTCGCGGGTCGCGACATACGCGTTGGGAATGTCGTTGCCCTGCGAATCCGCAAACGCGGCTCCGATGTTCATGTAGGCGATCGCGCATGCTTCATCGCCTTCGCATGCAGAGGCCTGCGCGAGCAGCGTCGGTTCAAATGTGACCGCGTCGAGCCCAGCCTTTTCCACGGGCGAGACCTGCTCGTAGGCCCGGCAGTCGGGCAGACGTTCGGACGGACCGGAGCGAAACTGGGCATTGGGGCAGCCGGCCGCACCCGCGGGCGCCGCGATCATGCTGCCCAGCGATGCACAGGCAAACACCATCGCGCATGCCCAGCGCACGCGTGACTCGCTACCCATCTGCCCGCCGCGGAGCGACCTTCCGCGCATTTGCACCTCCCATGCGCGCCGTAGTGTATCCCCGCGCCACAGGCTGCCGCGCCACTGCTCGGACTAGCTCTCGCGCGCCCGCTCGGGAGCCGCCAGTATGTCGGCGACTCCCGCGAGCTACGCCCTACCCGCGCCCTAGGCGCCCGGCAGGGCTATTTCCATTCGATCGTCCCGCCTTCGAGTTCTCCCAGAACGCTGCCGCTGTAGGTTCCTTCGGTGTTTGGCCCGCCGCAGCCATTGCCGTAGCCTTTGGAATGGATTTTGGTGGCGGCGGCTTCCGCTTCAACCTTGCCACCGGTCTTGTTCGTGTAAGAGGCCGCTTCCACGGTCTGCGGTTCGATCACGATTTCGCATTCCCCAGCGCCGACAACAATCGTCACCGATTTTTCTAGCTTCACCGGCCCGTTGGCGTTGAATTCAAAGTCCGCATTCGACATGGTCGCACTGCCGCCGAAGGCTTTGCACCCGCTATAGCTGAAGACTTCTTTGTGCGCGGTCTGTTTGCCTTCTGTCATCGTCCCCGTGCCCGTCACCACAGTGCATTCAAGCGTGCCAGCGGCGGTTTTGAAGACCTGCGAGTTGGTCTGTTTGCTTTTCGTTTTGGCTGTCTTGCTCGCAATGAATTCATGGTCCGACGCAGAGACGGAGACCGCGTTGGCGGCAACGACCCCGAGCGTTGCCAGCAGAGCCAATCCCAACATGATGGTGCGCTTCATGGTTGTCTCACTGCTCCTTTGTCGATTGCTGACCGACGGCAGGATGCTGAGGTTGTTGATCGAGAACGCTCCAGTACACCATTGTCAGAGTTCGGGAGGATTCCACTCTACAGGCCATATAGATTCCACTATCTCAGACGGCCTATGTTCTGTCAAGTGGAAGCAGACCACTTTTCACGACATCCCACTGCGCCGGTAGACATGATCGGGCGTGACTCTCGCAGAGGCTCTGGACGGACGCATGCGCGACCCGTGTAAATTGGGTCTATGAAGCCAAATTCGGGCGATATCGAGCTGCTTCCAGGAGCGCGTGCGCTGCTCGCAATGCACGCCCGAGAGCTGCCCCAGCGCGACGATCTGTGCGGGGCCTTCTGCGGCGCGCTGGCGCTCGGCTGCGCCGGCATCGAGGAGCACGATGGCGAGCCCATCGACCAGGACGCGGTAGCACACGCAGCCGGCAGCGTGATCGCCACCGCCCGCGCCGCAGGCACGCTCCCGCACGGCGAAACAGGCCGGCGCGACTACCGAATCCAACCACCGCTGCTCGCGGACGGAGAAGAGTCGGGAACCACCGCGGCGGGGCTGCTCGAGGCGCTCGGCCAGCTCTCCGACGGGGCGCTCGAGGCG
>Ga0302326_10008494_pt1 | contig 22647 bp, 38 predicted proteins | sample Palsa_T0_3_FD_202264 | JGI IMG/M metagenome (GOLD analysis project Ga0302326, IMG submission 202264) | Peat permafrost microbial communities from Stordalen Mire near Abisko, Sweden - Palsa_T0_3 | ecosystem: Environmental > Terrestrial > Soil > Palsa > Peat permafrost | place: Sweden: Abisko... | reverse complement strand
AGCTGCTGCAAGGGGTAGCAAGTTCCGACGCTAGCTCGCCAGGGACAGTGCAGATTGCGGATTGTCCCGGCGCGAATTGAGCGACGGCGTCAACACTGATCTTTTGCGTCAGTGCCGTCGCGGCCCGCTACCAGTCTGTTACGATCTGGGGCGTCCGCGCGATGCAGTCGGACTTCAGCAGGAGAAACAGGCGATCATGAGCGCTCGGCTTGCCTTAGCGATGCTCATTCTTACGTTGCTGGGCGCGACAGGTTGTGCAGCGCGCAGCCGGCAACCCGAGAACGCGAACGCTGCCGGCTTGCCGGGCAAAGATGACTGCCTATGGGTGCTCTACATCGACAGATGGGAACGGCTCGATCCCTCGACCCTGCTCGTATACACGGCCAACAACAATTACTTCCTGGTCAAGCTGGCGCAACCGGTGGCTGATCTGAGCAACCAACAAGCGGTCGGGTTCTACGCCAGCAATCGCGATGATCGGGTCTGTGGCGGCGGCGAGGATTTGCTGCTGCGCGCCTCCGATTCATTGCGCGATCCGCTCGTCGCGGTCCGATCTATCAAGGCCTCGGTGGCGAGGCAGTACCAAAAGACGATCACTCCGACCGCTGCCGCCAGTACGACTACTGCTACGAGTGCGAGCCGGGCGGCGCGACGCCGCAAGCCCGGGCCTGCGGATAGCGCACCAGCGCAGCCAACTGATGCTTCACCTGCGCCGGCTGCCCCCGCAGCGCAGCCCACCGATACGACAGCGCCGCCGGCCGCCGGTCCTTGAGCGTCGCGCCCCCGGTGTCCTAGTCAATCTGGCGCCCGTTCGCCTATTCCCATTAATCTAAGTGTTGATATGCCGGCTTAGCTCAGTGGTAGAGCAGCGGTTTTGTAAACCGTTGGTCGGGAGTTCAAATCTCTCAGCCGGCAGAAGTACTTAGCTATTTTCAAAGGCTCAAAATAGGCCGAAAGTTGCACTAAAGTTGCACTGGCGCCGCAAAGGCCCATAATTAGAGCGAATGCGCGTGCGCGCGCGCTAAGACGTGCGAATACGCACAGGTGCTCTATGGCCAGTTATCAGACTCGGCGCAATCAGGACCGGACAGCCTCCGTTGTCGCCACCGTCAGCCTCAAAGGGTTCAAGCGGACCTCGAAGGCATTCGACAGCAAGGAAGGCGCCAAAAACTGGGCCGAGACGCTAGAGCGTGAGCTAGGCGAGCAGCGCGACCACGGCGGCCTGCGTGCCGACGTGCCAACGCTCAAGGTGTCGAAGCTCATCGCCGAGTATCTGGCGGACCCGGAGACTAAGGCGCTGCGCACGTTCGACTCGGTCGAGCCGCTGCTGGCTTGGTGGACCGATAAGTACGGCGGCGTGCGGGTCATGGAAATGAACGTGGATCTGCTGCGTGCGGCTCGTGGGCGGCTGATGCCGGGTCGAGCAGTTGGCACGGTGAATAGATATCTGGCGGCCATGCGCGGGTGCTGGAACTTCGGGCAACAAGCCGGCCTGATACCGGCCACCCGCCCGTGGCCGAAGCGCCTGATGCTCACCGAGCCGAAAGGCAGGACACGATTTCTCGATGACAAAGAGTTGGCCGCGTTGCTCAGTGCCGCGAAGGCGTTCAGTGCGACGATGTATGCGGCAATCGTAGTGAGCCTCGCCTGCGGTATCCGTCAGGGCGAGATGCTGAAGCTCAAATGGGCCGATGTGGACCTGCGCAACCGTACCCTGCGCATCACGGACAGTAAAAACACCGACACCCGCGCGTTGCACATGCCGGCATCGGCTGCAGCGGCCTTAAAGGCGCTCAGGAATGCACCCGTGGTCAGTGCCGTGCACGTATTTGTCGCCGAAGACGGCACGCCGATGGACATGTTTAGGCTAATCGGCCGATGGAAAAAGATACACAAGGCCGCCAAGCTGTCTGATTTTCGATGGCACGACTTGCGCCACAGCTGCGCCAGCTTCCTCGCACAGGCCGGTGGCTCGCTGCCAGAGATAGCGCACGTGCTCGGCCACCGCAGCACCGTGGTCACCGCTCGCTATTCGCATCTGGTCAAAGGTCGTGCCGTCACCGGACATCGGGAATTGGATGCGAAGCTGCAGGGCGCTATGAAGGCGGGCGAGAAGCGATGAGCAGACCGATCGCGAAGATTCCACCCGTCATCGACTCCACGGAGGTCATGAGACCGGTCGTGGCCGAACTGCAACGCGAGCTAAGCCTTCGCAGACTCCTGGAGGAGTATCTGGCTGGCCACCAATCCAAGCATCAGGGGCTCATTGACGCAATCTTGCGATGCATCTTGAACGGTGAAGACCCCCGACCAATCCTGGATCTGCCGCCTCGACGCTCCGGTATCAAGCCCGACGACGCGAGAGAATTCACGGCGGTTAACGAGGTCGCGCGTCTTGTGCGGGAGGGTCATGACCACGTGGAGGTCATGCACCAAGTGGCTGAGACGTTCGGCGTGTCCGTGCGCACGGTCGAGCGATGGTGCCGTGACCACGATTACCAGAATTTCGATGTTGACGGCTACGTTCGCATTCTGAGGGGCGCCCAGCTGCTCTGACCTTTGTCCGTTCGACACATTCAAGGCCCGGAATGTGTCGTGCACTTCATCACGCGTGCGAATGTACTAGCGCGAGCGTTCCAACTTCCCGGGAGCGTTCGATGCCGAAGATTCCTGTTCCCACTGTTCCGCACAGCTGGCGGCTAGACGACTGGCCGGCTGGCGTCTATCCGGGTGCTGCGTCTAAGGGTCGCTACGTTGTTCGCGCCAATCGCACGGCGCTGATTGCGATTGGTGCGCTCGTGCGCGTCGGCCGTGATCTGGTGGTCATGGGCGCCGCCTACAGCTCGTGGATTTCCAAGCAGGGAGAGCGCGTGCGCGACTATCAGATTGCGCCCAACCGCCAGCGAGCCGGCGCAGGGCCTGCGCGCGGCGAGCCGACGCGCTGAGAGAGCGCGATGAGCACCCTCCTTGACCGTTCGACCTTCGAGACCAGTCGCGCACTCGAGTACTTCAGCGAGAAGGAATTGTGCGCTCAGATCGGGCATCCGGTCGAGTTCTGGCCGGTCGCGGTGCTGCGTGAGCTAATCGACAACGCGCTGGACGCAGCCGAAGGCGCGAACATTGCGCCGGAGATCTTAATCACGATAAGCGGCGAGTGCCTCACCGTCGCCGACAACGGACCGGGCATCCCGCCCGATACGGTGGTCCGGTCGCTCGATTACCTAGTGCGTGTATCGAACAAGGCATATTACGTGTCACCCACTCGCGGTCAGATGGGCAATGCGCTGAAGGTGATCTACGCCGCCCCATTCGTCTCCAGCGGGGGCGGAAGCATTGAAATCCTGACCCGTGGGGAGCGCCACTGCATCGAGATCAGTCTCGATCGTATCGCCCAACGGCCCGAGGTGCGTCATACCAAGGAGGTCGCTGTTGTAAAAAGCGGGACCGAAGTAAAAATCCATTGGCGCGACTTAGCACGCTTACTCAGTGAGCCATCTGCAGATTCTTACAACCCACCTCCAAAGGCTGAGGAGATAGTTCGCGGCTATGCGGCCTTCAACCCGCACGCCAGCTTCGTCCTGAACGGCCAAGGCTATCCAAGCAGCGGCCTCTTCACCAAGTGGTCACCGCGTCAACCGACCAGCGCGCACTGGTATACCCCGGAGACATTGCGGGATCTGATCGCCGCGTACATAGCGAAGCGGCGCGAGGGCGCTCCCGAGAGGACCGTTCGAGAATTTGTGGCGGAGTTTCGCGGACTGTCCTCGACGGTGAAACAGAAGGCCGTTACCGAAGGCTGGCAGGGCAAGCGCTTACACGACTTCGTAGTAGCTGGTGACGTGGATGCCGATTTCGTGCAGGAGATCCTCGGACGCATGCAGGCGGCATCGACCGCCCCGCCGCCACAGCAGTTGGGGATCATCGGTAAGGAGCACCTCAGTCGCTGGATGGCTGCGCAAGGCGTGGCCCGCACGAGCATCAAGTATCAGCAGAAGCGCGGCATCGATAAGGGGCTGCCGTATGTCTTCGAGGTGGCCTTCGGCATTAACGAAGATGATCGCGCTACACGCCATATCCTTTGCGGGCTGAATTGGTCACCGGTCATCGGCGGTGATCCGGGCGATCCGACCCTGCGCGACGCGATCGCGGAAGCGAATCTCGGCCGGAATGACCCGGTCACGCTAGTGCTGCATATCGCGCGACCCCGTTTTCAGTATGCGGACCGTGGGAAGACGCGGATCAGCTTATGAGCAATCACGACATCGAATCGGCGGTCAGCAGCGCCATTAAGGGAGTGACGAGCGCGTGGACGCGCGAGAAGCGCCGCGCCGATCGCGCTAATCGGGTATCCCCGAGCAGACTGCAGAGCCTGCGACGTTATGTGGCGCCGAAGGTGACGATCAGGGATGCCGCCTTCGAGGTGATGCAAAGCGCCTACATGAAGGCGAGCGCCGAGGGCAAGTATTACGCCAATGCTCGTCAGATCATGTACGCCGCGCGTCCAGCGATTCTGTCGAGGTGTGACGCCGAAGAATTTGACGACGTGTACTTCACGCAAACGCTGCTGAAGGACTACATCGAGGAATACGACCCAGACTGGAAAGTGGTTTGGGACGCGCGCGGCCACTTGAGCGAACCCCACACCCGCAAGCGCGTCTCGCTCGGCGGCATCGGCGTCAATGATTACGTAGCTCGGTGGCGCCACGACATCTCGCTCGAATTGCCGTCGATGGACTTCGAGGTCAAAACTGATGGCCCGGGCAATCGCTTCGGTAATGTGCTGTTCATCGAGAAGGAAGGATTCAACGAAATCCTAGCTCACGCGAAACTCGGCGAACGCTTCGATATAGCCATCATGTCAACTAAGGGGCTGCCAGTTAAGGCGGCCTGTGACTTGATCGCCGCTCTCAACGATAAACGCGTGCGCACCTTCGTATTGCGTGACTTCGATTACGCTGGCTTCAAGATCGTGCGCACATTGCGTCAGGGCACACGGCTGGCTGAGGGTTCGCCAGTCATCGACCTTGGGCTTCGCATCGAGGACATCGCTGGGCTCGAATCTGAGCCCTGCTCATACACCACGCGTATTGATCCACGAACATACCTGCGGCAGTGCGCAGGCGCCACGCCGGAGGAATGCCAGATGTTGGTGGCCGGCGGCTATTCGGGGCGCTGGAACGGACGGCGCGTTGAAATTAACGCAATGACTTCTGACCAGCTGATCACGTTGCTGGAGCGCAAGTTTGCGCAGCACGCGGTCAAGAAGACCATTCCCAACGAGAAAACACTGGAACAGGCATTCAAGCGCGCTGTGATATTGAAGCGGCTTCAGCAGCAGATCGAAAAACTCGGGGAGGAACTGCTCGAAGAAGACCATCTTCCGGTGCCGCCGCGACTGTCTACTCGCATCAGGGCGATGCTGGAGCAAGACCCAACGATTAGCTGGGATGCTGCTATTGCCAAGTGGGTTGCCTCGACAGAGGTCGCCGCGTGACGGTCACGCCAGCGCCGCGGCGACAGTCACGGCGACAGTCGGGCGACAATCACGATAGCAATTCTTGCCTTGCGCAAAAGTGTGGTGGTATCTAGTTGACGCCTACGGAAAACCATCGAGGCGTCATGAGTAACGAAACCGCATTGCTGCCGCTGCGCGTGAGCGTTAAGCAAGCAGCCGACATTTTGAGCATATCGTCCGCCTACTGCTACCGGTTGATTGGCGAGGGCACGATACGGGCGCAACGTGACGGCGCAAAAACCTTTGTCTCCGCTGTCGAGCTGGCGCGCTATGTCAGTTCGTTGGAGCCGGCTGCGCCAGCAAAGCCGACACCGAAGCGCCGTGCGCGCGCCGTGGCCATGGACTGACCATGTACCAAAACGAACGCGCCCCACGGTCGGTCAGGACACGTGAGGCGCAAAGGCGTCTTCACAAGGACGGCCGAATTTTACCCCATGACCGCGCCCACGCAAGTTTAGTGCGCTCGATCCGGTTCGCCGAGGGCGATCCCACAGTCATCCGCGCCGCCCTGGTTGCCGTCGCCGATATCCAGGTACTGCTCGATCACGCGCCCCTGTCCGATATCGCCGCAGACGCCGCCACCGCGCGTCTGGCCATCATTCGCGCGGCGCTGGTGCGTTTCCTGCCATGGAGTGAGCGATGAGCACCAGCACGCCGATGCGCAGGAGCAGGCGCAACAAGATCCCGGCGGTCATCCCGGCCGCGATCCTGGATTCCGATGTCGCCAACGGTCGCCGTCTGGCGCGCCGTCACGGCGATGGTATCCGCTTCACGATCGAGCGCGCCTTCATGGTCTGGGACGGCAGGCGCTGGGCTGCCGACCCCAAGGCTGTGGCGGTCGCGGCAATGGCCAAGGATTGTGCGCTGGCGATGTTTGATGAGATACGCGAGGCACCAACCGAGCAGCGTGATGTGCTGTATCGCAACGCCCAGCAAGCGCAGTCCAAGCAGAAGCTGGAGGCAATGATCTGGTGCATGCGCTCGGAGGCCGGTATACCCGCATCGCTCAATGATTTCGACGCCGATCCGTGGCTGCTGAACGTTGCCAACGGCACGCTGGATCTGCGCACAGGGCAGCTACGCTCGCACCAGCGCGACGATTTGATCTCGAACATAGCGCAAGTCACATACGATCCGAACGCCGACCACGAGCTGTGGGACGCGTTCCTGAACCGGGTCACCGACGGCAACGAGGAGCTGTACGCGTACCTGCGCCGGTTCGTGGGTTACCTGCTCGTGGGTGACGTGTCAGATCGCTCGCTGCACTTCCTGTATGGCTTGGGCGCCAACGGCAAGACGGTATTCTGCGAAGTGCTGCAGCGGCTACTCGGCGAGTACGCGGTAACCGTGTCTCCGGACCTGATCATGCTGCGCCGGCACAGCGGCATTCCGAACGATGTAGCTCGCCTACGCGGAGTGCGGGCGGTATTCATGAACGAGACCGCGCAGGGAGCGCGGTTTGATGAGGCCAAGCTCAAAGACCTGACCGGCGGGGATACGCTGAGTGCGCGCTTCCTGCATCAAGAGTTCTTCGATTTTCGACCGACGCATCGCCTAATCATCCGTGGCAATCACAAGCCTGCGATCAACGGCACCGATAACGGTATCTGGGACCGCTTGCGGCTCGTGCCCTTCACCGTGACGATCCCGCCTGCGGATCAGGACGGTGATCTGCGGCGCAAGCTGGAAGTGCAGCTGCCGGGAATCCTGAACTGGGCACTGCAGGGCTGCCGTGAGTGGCAGGAGGGTGGGCTTAAGCCACCGATCATCATCACCGAAGCTGTACGCCAGTACCGAGATGAGTCTGACACGCTCGGCCGCTTCGTCACGGAGTGCTGCACCGTGCGCAATCTCGCGCAGGTGAAATCTTCTGCACTGTTCAAGCGCTACCAGGAGTTCTGCGAGCAGGCGAGCGAGCGCTGGATACCAGCCAAGGACTTTCCGGCTGAAATGGAGCGGCGCGGGTTGCAGTGGAAGCGTACCAAGACCGGCGGAATGTTCTTCGGACTGGAACTAATCGGCACCGATGCGCCGTACTGGGAAGACAAGGTGACGGCAGGTGACGGCAGGTGACGGCAGTTCCATGTTCTCCCAACGCGCGCGCGTGTATAGAAAAATATACGGCAGACCCGTCACCACCCGTCACTCGACCTTCAGCAGTGCTACTCGGATAGGACTTTTTTACCTCAGAGGCCGCTAGAGCGGCGTTCGACACAGACTCGACCATCACAGAGGCAGCAACGTGATCGCCGCCTTAGGACGATCTGGGTTGATCCCAGAGCACGCAGCAAACCTGTCGCGCCGAAGTCGCATCGTGCCGACTGGCGTCGTAGTCCAGGCGCTTACCCTTGCTATGTATCAAGGCTGGATCAAACCGCAGCAAGCGGAGGCGCTGTGAACGCTCGCGCCACGGTTGGTGGCTCGCTCAACCGACGTGTGATAGGGAAACTTGGGCGGCCAACATACAGGGCGGCAAACTAGAGACCCGTATAAACGGACGGAGATACGGTATGGGCGTGGATGTACGTGATCAACACGGCAGATTCATCAACGGCAACAGCGCGAGCCCTGGGAGGCCCCCGAGAAAAACCGAGCACGCATACATGCGCGCGGTGATAGGGGCCTGCTCCACGGACGACTGGTCGGCAATAGTGAGCAAGGCCGTGGCGGACGCAAAGGCGGGCGATGGAGTCGCGCGGCAATGGTTAAGCCGCTATCTACTCGGCAATCCTGAGGGCAAAGCTCCTACCCCTCGCGAGATCGAGATCATGGACGCTGCTGGTGCTGAGGAATCAGCTTTCCAGACCGGAGTCCTATATGCACAAATCAACTCAAAGTCGTAGTGCTTGGCAATGTCACAGAGATCCGCTGACTGACCGAGATTCACCCCTGAGCTACCACTAGCGACTGTCCGGATCGGGCGCGCCCAATGCTTTCAGGTGCTGCAGGGCACGGACATTGCCAGGCTCCACTTCTAAGGTTCGCTTGTAGGTATCGATCGCGAGGCTCTTGTCTACAGGGCGGCGCCCTCTGCCCTTATCCAGCCCATCCCTTCAGCAGTAAGTGTATCCAGTATCCGTCAAGGTCCTCACGCATTGGGGCCGGCTAGTGCAGGCGCGGGTTGGATAACAGGGCCGACTTGCAGGACCGGCATATTCCAGCCACCGACCTCCCGATCTTCGATGAACAGCGCTACTCGCATCACGCCCGGACCACCAAGCGGAATACCAGCCATCTGCACAATGCAGCGCGACCCAGGATGACCTTGAAAATCGACGTTTACCGGAAGGTTTTGCGGAGGCTGGCCGATCAACGTCAATCGGACGAAAGCGGCGGGGCGGTCCTGGTTGTCCTCGTGGTCTCGCTGAAGCGTAAATAGGGCCGAAATTGCTGCCATCATCGAAGGAAGTTGGGGTACCTCTATCGACTCGAAGATGTTTATCACCGAGACGAAATTCGTGATGGAATCACGGATAACCGCCTGCCCGCAAAGTGCCGCCGTGCATCTAATCATTGGCGACACCGATTAAGCTTTGGCTTAAATCGTTGCTTGATGTTCCGACGACTACAGGCACAGCTCTCGCTGTCTGTACCAGTGCGGGAAGGTCTATCCGATTGACGGTAGTCGGGCGACGCATCGAATCCCATTCCGCCAGCAATGATGGCACCCAGCTCAGTCGGGTGGGACTCCACAAGCGCAACTCGTCTGTTACGGTCTGATCGTTCAGGTGCAAGAGGGCAAGCAGCGCCACGTAGCCCTTAAGGAAGTCGGTTGGCGAATAGGCCCTTTGCATCTGCGTCCAACATGTCGCGCCGTAATTCAGCGACGTCGTACCGCTTCGCCAGCGTCGCTAGATGCGGATTCGCCAACCCCTTTTCCAAGAAATAACTTGGCGTATTCGCAAAGAGAAAGTCGTTTCGAAACGGCGGGAGCTCGTCGTCATTCATGGTGGTCTCTCATTCTCCTCAATTCTACAACCATCGGTGGTGGTGTTGGCTCTGCGTTGGTCTTGTCGATCCCAAGACGATAGTATCGAGTGTCCGGTGATGCGTAGGGACACTGGCCAACCCCATGAATAACCTCGCAAGCCCACGCCCATTTACTTAAGACAATCGGTATGCGAACACCTTGTGCGCCGTCACGTCCAACGACAATTCCAGAGTGTTCTGCTCGCCCCCGACCTGAGTAATAGACAACGATGTCACCGGGCAGTACATCTTCATCACGCACTTGCGTGTATCCATCGTCGTGCAGAATCTTTGGTATTTCCGAGAGTTCAGATATCCAGCTGCGCCGGTTTGCGAAAGTCAAACCGTGACAGTTGTACCTGAGCAGCCCCGGCTTTCTTAGCCTGCATCCCGCTGGCACCCAATCGGTTTCGAACTCGTTTAGCCATTTCTGAAAGGCATCGTCTGTTACCCCAAGGCCGGGTAGAAGTTGTTGCTCATTCAGTATCATGCTGCCGCCGCTAGCCGATTCGAGCGCAAGGTTAGTCAATGTCTTCCCCCTTCGTCTTTAGGTTAGATGTTAGCAGGTCCATTCGAGCTTCCAGCGCGGAACGTGACAACACAGTCCGCCCGCAGCGTCGCGACCTCGGCCTCGATCGCGGCGATCCGGGCGAGCGCCGCCGCCCGGGCGGACGTCCTCGCCTCGACCGGCCGCTGCTGACTCGAAACCGCCGATTTGCCTCGCCGGGGCCGTCATCGAACATGAGGTAAGCTGCCGTTCCGACAGAGTCATCGGGGCGGCCCGGGTCGGGGGCAAGCTATGACGGACACCGAAACAAAACTGCACGACGCCGTTATTCAATTCGACCTGGCGGCGAATACCGAAGACGAGGCGATGATCCGCTCGTGTGTCAACGCGATGATCGACATGGGACGCAGCGTCACGCTTGTCATGCAGAAGGAGTCGGGACCGTACCCCACTCTCACGCAGTGGTACGAGAGACGCATGGCCGAGCTGATGCATTCGACGGACGCCCCGTTGATGAAGTTCTTCAACGAGAGCAGGGTCCACACGATCCACAAGGGCGTCGTTCGGCCGCAGAGGCATACCGCGATGGTGACCGGTTCTACGGTGCCCGGCATCGCGGCGGGAGCCACGGCGATCTTCTGGCGATTCGAAGGAACCGCGGAATATCTGGGTCCGAATGACAGCGGAGGTATGCAGCGTCTCTCGATGCGGTATCTGGCGGTCCTGCGCGGCCTGGTCGCAGACTGGCTCCGGAAGCGCGCGGAACTCGGTATCAAATAGCTCCGGCGGCCGAGCCCAGTGGCCGCGCTTGACCCCACTCCGGTCTTTGACGACCGGCAGCTACCGGGCAGGCTGATCCAGGTTGCTTCGCGATGAAGTCCGGCGGATTCAGTTGTCCACAAAAAGGTTAAGATTTGCGACAGCACTGTGGAAGCAAAACACCCGGCAGTGCGGGCTTAGCCCCTCGCGCGGGCTGGGAGAGAGACATGCGAACGATTTGGGTTCATTGCCATAAGAGTGGCACTCTCTTGCGCTCCTATGACTACGGTAAGCCTGAAGCGCTAAATGACGCCGCGCATAAACCGCCGACAAGGGAAAGCCTTGAGGACGCGGCGAAAAATGACCTCACAAACGAAGGCTTGGCCGCGCCCCCTTATACTGGGATCACATTTAAGATCGAGTTTCCGCGCTAGGCCAGTATGGCACTGACAAAATGCCCTGATTGCGGTGGCGATATTTCGACTTCCGCAGTTTCGTGTCCGCGCTGCGGGTGTCCTATCCAGGGGACACCAAAAACACAGTTTCAGAGCCAGGCCGGCCTGACGTGTCCGCACTGCGGCTCTCATGCTGTGGGCAAGGTAAGGGGGCTTCAAGGCATTGCAGAGGTGTTCATCTGCATTATCTTGCTTTTCGCTTTCCTGATCCCCGGCATTATTTATTACATTTACATGGAGTCAGTACCGTATTGCTCGGGTTGTGGCCGGAGAGTGTGACTGAGCTTATACGCTTCGGGATACCCGGTCGTTCACTGTCGGATTGAATCAATTGCGAAAGGCTGCTATTCGGCGGACTGATAAACGTCGTCACTGGCCGGGAGCCGCCTGTCAACCTAGGCGTTGACGACACATGTGCGCTGCGGCTAGTTCTGCTCGTCTTGCGTTTTTGGAGCCCGGCTCGTAATTCCTACGATGCCGAAGCCAGTCCCATCTGGCACTGACAGCCGTTGAAGTCTGCGCACTGGCGTCGATGAGTTTCTCGTAGGCTGCTCGGGCGCTGGCGCAGGTTCCGTCGCCTTCGATGGTTCGCGCTTTTCCTTTGTTTCGCTCATGACTTGAATCGCCGGCGCCTCGACTTCGTCGGCGACCGTGCCCGACTCCCTGATGCTATTCCGAAACCCCCTGCGTTTGATGAATGACTTTATGTCCACGGGTCAGGGAATTGCGACCTCCAACCAGATTGGTGACTCGGAGTCAATTGACTCGATAGTAACTTTCCCTATACTGGTAATAATTGGGAAAGTCAGTGGACCCCGCCGTGAGCAATATCATCAACTTAGCTATCCGGCAGAAGGCACCCTCATCTACAGAAAATGGGAAAGTCTTACCACCCAAGCGGCGGAAGGACACCCGAGCACGCAAGCACTTGGTTCCCTCAGAGGTGGCGGCATTATTGAAGGCCGCCCGTAAGTCCGGGCGCTACCGGCTGCGTGATGAGGTGGCGGTGCTACTGGCGTATCGGCATGGCCTGCGGGCATCGGAGCTGGTGAGCTTGCAATGGCCCCAAATCGACCTTAGAGGCGCGACGATCACTGTGCGGCGGGCAAAGGGCGGCATGACTACCGAGCACCCACTACGGCGCATCGAGTTGCGACTACTGGGACAGTTGCGCCGGCAGGAGCCTGAGGCTGCCTACGTGCTGATGTCCGAGCGCGGCACGCCGATGAGCACCAGTAACTTCAGGAAGGTCCTGCAGCGCCTAGCGACCGTGGCGAAGCTACCTCTCTCAGTTAATCCGCACGCGCTGCGTCACGCCTGCGGCTTCAAGCTGGCGGCCGATGGCGTCGATACCAGAGGACTGAGCCACTACCTAGGGCATCGCTCACTGCAGTCCACCGAGCGCTATACGGCGCAGTCGGCGGCGCGCTTCCGGGACTTCTTCCGCGACTGATTGAATTTGCGCCAAGTCGAAACAACGCCGACGGGGCCGGCGTCGCGGCAGACTTCCAGTGCAGCGTCTCTGAGCCGCACTGGACGTGAGGGCTAGTTTATTGGCACACATTCGCGCCAAGTTGTGTCGCCATTAAGTTGAAAACACCCCGGTTCAAGCTGGGACTGCGATAGCCTCAACTGAGCGACCCAGCACTCCCTCTCTGGAGGAAAAATGAAAGGCGTAGGGGCGGTCTCGATTGTTGGCGGTTCGCCGTGCTGCGAAGTAGCCCGGTCCCTTAAGGGTACGCGTCTGTTGGCGTCGCAAGGTGTTGCGCTACAGGTACTGGCCTGCACGATGCCGGCGCAGTGCAAATGCCGATACAGAAAATATGCCGATCGACGGGCAGACGACGATCGAAGGATGTTCGGCTCAACACAGCGGGGCACTCTGTACGGTATCAATGAGCGCCGGGAGGCAGAAGGAGGACGCCGTGCCGATCGCCAAAGACTCAGCGACACTCGGCAGGCTCATATAGCAAGAACATCCGTCATCAGTTTGACGGTAGCCAGCGGCCGGCCGCGCGTTCATCCCGAGCGCCAGTGAATGTGAACGCGGTCACAGTGCGCACACAGCTTCGGCGAAGTCACCGCCGTATGCGGATAGCGTACGGACGCACCTGCACTGTGAAAGCAAATTGCAGCTTACTTTGCGCGATAACACGCGCCGCGCAGGGGATCAATACGGAAACGAAACGTTTACGCACGATACAAAAGCCGAATCTCTGCGAGCAGTCGGTCGATGCTTGCGTGCGCGGCAGAAAGATGGTCCCGCCTGACGCAGTTCGGTTGACTACACTCTCAGAACTGACGATACCGCTGCGTCGGCAGGCACGCACGAATGCGCTGGCGGAGTCGGCCGTCTGGCTCGCGTGGTCGGACGCTGACGCTATTTGGTTTGTGACCGGTACGATTAGCCTTGAGCTGTCGCGAGAACGCGGACGGCCAGTGTTGCAAATGCGCGTCTACAACCGAGACGGTGCGCTAGATGAAGCGTTGACCTGCATGAACACAACTGCCAATGTTTGGGAACGGATCAGCGTGCATTGAGCGCCACATAGGGGTCGATTCGCGAGGCCGAGCGCGAGACCGAGTATTTCGCTGTGACGCCGGGACACTATCTCTCGGTAGTGGTGAACACCTAAGCGGGCAAGAACTTATGGCGGGCGCCACACCTTTATGGCGCTAAGCCATGCCCCCACCGTTGTCTTCTTCCCACTTCTCAAGCGTCGTCTGCGGAAAGCGAGCGTTTCTTAGGTTCTTTTTCTCGTCGAACCACGTGCAGTTTACGCCGCTGTCGTCCACGGACTCGACGGTCATCAAAGGGCCACCACTCTTGAGGTGTACAACATCTCCCGGTTCCATTGCCATCTCCCTCTCTTGCTGCTGACAGTTCTTTTGGCCGAACCAGTGCAAGCTGTCAACAATTGTTGGCAGCTTCGGGATCTGACCCATAGGACCACGCGAGACGCGCACCAGCTACGCAGGGCTTTTTGCGCGGGAGTTCTTACGCTTGGTGGAGGTAACCGCCATGCCACTTTGAATCGGCGCTGAGTCGATGTCTACCATGACATTCGATTGGTCTGCGTACGCATGCACGGTGAATGTGGCTTGGGCGCCGTCAACTGCGGGCATATCTGAGGCCCCTTCCTCAAGAAACGAGTCAATTAGGTCCTTCGGCCAACCCAGCTTGGCGAGCAAATGCCGTTTGGAGGTCATGGTGTAATTACCGCCTGATTCCTGAATATGGCGTAAGTCTGCGAAACGTAAACCTTAATGATGGCCGTGTTTTCAAAGCTCCAGTACAGCAAGGTCCACAGCCTACGCAGCGCACGTTGCAATCCCGGGACAGTTTCAGGGTGCTCGACCTTCAACTGCAATTCGTTCGATGCGATTTCGCGCGAAATGCCATGGCCGTGCGTCTTCCACTTTTCATGGTCACACAGTTTGGCAGCGATCTCTGTGGCCCGGGTCATCTTTTCCACGTCGGTTACCGGGGCGCCGGTCCCGCTGTGTGTGACCCATGTCTTAAACTTGTAATCATTCAGGTAAGTCTTGGCAAGCTGAATCGAGTAGGCACTGACTGAAATGGTGTTTCCGATCTCCTTGGGGTCAATGTTGCGAAGCAACTGAATAAGGGACCAATCCGGGTTTTGGCCCTGACTGAGCGACTTGGCGCCCTTGTCCTGAATGTCCTTCAGTAAAACGAGCAATGCTTGGGCAGGTATCCAACGGCCATCCCTGCCGAGGACCTGTGGATCGATTGGACCAATGTAGGCGCGTTCGTCCATCCAGATATCATCGGCCGAAAGCGCCCAGATGGTGCCGGCACTCATGCACTGAGATGGTATGAGAAAGCCGATATGATCAAAGCGTCTGCGCAACTTATCGACGAACAGCGAGACCTGTTGCGCAGAGCCGCCCGGTGTGACGACTAACAAGTCGATATCTCTATTTGCAGGCGGCACAGCAGCAACCATCTCGGCGAACGGCAGATCGTCGTTTTGATCTATCGCCGTGTGTGGACCAATCCCGGGCCGTACCACATTTGAAGCGTATATGAGTAGCGGACGGCCTCGGATCGCTTCGACATCGGCGATGGCCCGGCGAAGCTCTCCGCGCATATCGAGTTTGTTGACTCTGGTATCAATCAGGCTCGCATATGAGCCGTCGTCGGCCATTGCATCCAATATGGATGTAACCAGCCGCTGCGGCACCACGGGCCGCGCTACGACCATACGGCGCCTTCTACTTTTGCTCAACGCCCCCCCCCCGATACCTAATAACCCGTCATCGTGCGGGATTGTACGCCGGCACAGTGTGCGGGGACGGCCGCGCGTCATGCAATGGTTGGCTTGGCTGGAGGTAGCGGCGCTAGAATCGGCACCGGGGGAGGGACCACGGGATGATCAAACTAGCAGCGGTCATAGCTGTCGGTGCGAGCCTGTTACTAGTCGCAGGATGCATAAGCTCCAGCACGGTGGCGCTGCCCGACGGCCATCAGGGCTATACGATCCGATGTCCCGGTGCCGCGCACGACATTGGTGATTGCATGAATGAGGCCGCGAAGATCTGCGCTGGTCCTTACCAGATCGTGACTGCAAACGGTGAAGCTGTCGGCGGCGCAGCGATAGCAGCCGGTAACAGCGCGATGTTCGTCAGCGCCATTCATCGCACGCTGATCGTTGAGTGCGGTCCCGCGAAATAATTACTGCGACACAGGGGATTTTTGATGAAGGCATTCATTACGCCGGAGGAAGCCGCCGAGGTCACGCGGCTGCGTCTGGTCTACGAAACTCACACTGGCCGCGCTATAGCGATCATGCGCGCCGAAGGTTGGACCGCCGAATCTACACCGCGCATTGGCGCGGCAGACAAGATAGCCGGAGAAGCGATGATGAGGCTCAAAGAGATTTACGGCATTGAGGGCGTGCTGCCATAGATCGGCGACAAGGCCACGCATATATCGGCCGTGGCGACTTATCAGTGGTTACCGACATCGACGGTTCGAACGCGAAGGCGCTGCTGGCCGCGACCAGCGCTACGGCGACCGCTAGAGACTTTGATCGAAGCATTCTCAAGGACCACCATCATGCGATGTCGTTTGCCACTATAGGCGGGCGCGCAAAGATGGCAATCGCCGCTGAGCCAATCGCATGACGGCGTGTATTCTTGCAACGACCACCGCGCTGGGTATGGTGCTGGGTTCTACCAAGATGTCAAAAGCGGTTCCGTAGCGCAGTACATGCTGCTGATATAGGTTGGCCAACTCTTTTAGTTCCGTAGTAAGGATTGGCTTGAGTGGCGTGGCGCCAACGACTGTAACAACTTCGCGTGCGGTCTTTAAGAGATCGTGGCCCAAATGCTTCAGACGACTGCAATACTTGTCGTAGTCGATCGCCAATAGAATTGCTTTGAGAACGAGTTCAATTCCTTGGCAGATTAAGTGCAGGACTACGTATTCATCTCCACCATAGGTGCGGACCAGCATCGCCGCACCGACGAAAGCCTTTCCCTTTCGATACATGGCTGCGGCTACCAGCTGCTTTGCATGAGCTGTAAGAATCATCGGGCCGTCGGGCCTCAGCTCCAATGTTCTGGGATTGGTCATAAATACGTTCCGTCTCTCTGCCTCACGTCACGAGGCGCGAAGTTCGGCCGGTATTGCTGCTTTGTTGACCTTGGTCAAGCGAAACCACATAGGCGCGAAGCCTCTACCTGCGCCGTGTGCCGGCGGCACTAGCCTTCGCTGCCTGCTCATTCCAGTAAGCAGCATCCGCTTCGCGGTAGCTCGGGCAGATTTCCTTAATCGCATCCACTGCAAGAACTTGCATGTCCTGATGCCACAGTTCGGGATGCGCGGCGAGGTACTTATCAACGATGACAGTGACTTGTTTGTTATTCATTCCATTTAGACATGCTTTGAACGACATAATTAATGAGCCGTCTCCGCCAAACATCGATGACATCATCAAACCGTCAAAAAGCCCGGTGATATACAAGACGCGATCAGGGTCGTCGCTCCATTTCTCCCGATACGTGTTCCCAGTGATAAAGCCGTACGGGATCACTATTGCGGGCTCCTGCGCGGCGCTGATAGACGGCGTGAGACCGACAATCATCGGTGCCGACACCAACACAGCAATCAGAGTTCGACGCATATGTCGGATTGTACGCCGGCACAGTGTGCGCTGCTAAACGAGGCTGGTAACCCTACCATGCTCAGTACGCAAAGCTACTTCGATGGACCAAACACTGATACAGGCCAATCGCTCACAGCCGTCGCCACGTCAAGATTCCACATGTGCATAAATCCGGCATGCCCATGACGCTGCATCAGCACAGTGAGGGCTTGTTTATTTTCCGCGCTGCTATATCCGACGATTGTGCCGACAATGTGTCCCCTAACGTTTCGCTGCAGATTAAGTGCGGTCAGATTATCGTCTGAGTACCCAAACCCCAAGAAGACGACATCGCCGTGACGGTTCACAAGCAACTCGCGCGCTTTCGCTATTCCGCTTTTGGGATCGTCCGGTCTGCCCTCACCAAGCAGTTGCATGCTGCCAACAGCCTGTCCCAACACGGCAGCGTCCAGTATCGGCCCGTAAGGCCGTGACGGCTTGTCGTCAGTCCCAAGCTCCGGCAAGTCGCCGAGGCTCCCGTAGATATGGATCAGCGGCAACCGCCTAAACGCCTCGATGATTGCAGCGGGCGGATGGTGATCGCGAAACCGGGTTAGCAGAGCCGTCAATAAGTATCGCTCGAACGAACGATCATAGTTGAAGGTGATTACTCCGATATCGTAAGCCGGAAACCGATCAAGCTGACCGGGAACGATGAGCTTGTTTGCGACGCGCTCGTACCAGTGCCCCGCGCTACGTTCGTATAGCCTAGAGTCTACTTCTTGATAACTAAGCAGCAAGGCAATTAGCTGCTTTCCGATCTGCCGCAGCGGTTCGCGCGTTATGCTGCTCACATATTGGTCGATCGACGTGCAGCCGGATCGCTGCAATTGACCAGCGAATTCCTCGATGAGAGGGGTATTCGGTTGGTACATATCGACGACCGCTTGGGACCCGCGCCATCGAATCGCTTGATCAACGAGAGCGGAGGCGACTGGGAAGTTGTAGTGGCTGCTCGCACCCGCGCCCAAGACCAAGACATTGTGTGCCATCAACCGTTCCGGCTACATCTGGTCAGCTTATTGCGGCTTGGTCGCGTCGCGGTGACGCCCGGCCACTATCTCTCGGTGGTAGCGAACACGTGAGTGCTTATGCAAGCCGCCTGCGGTCATGTCGTGACGTAGTAGACCATCCTGCCGTCTTTCCACTGTACTCCCTCGCTGCCATTACCCTCGCGCTCTCGCCACTTTTCGATTTCCGACCTTCGTAATCGCTCGTTGTAGAGTGGATCGAATTGGCCGATTAAGATTTTTTCGAGTTTTGAGGCAGCCGGAACGTCGTCAAGAGATACAGTCAGCAAAAAGAACGGCAACGGACACCACGAGTTGATTTTGGGCGCCCCTTTTCCGTTAAACCACACGTTGAGCCGTCTACCTAAATTTCTGCTCATCCCAATGTAGAGGATTGTTTCTTGTTCGGCATCGAACATTGCATACACACCGGGACCGAAACGGTCTTGATAGCGTGTCCACTGGTGATGGCCGAGCCCAATCTCATCGATTTCGCAAGTCAGCGCACAAAGCGGATTGATACGAAACGGCGTCGAGCGACCATTTTGCAGTAGCTCAAATCTGCCTCCAAGTTGAATAAAGTGCTCGACACTGGTTACTGCTTCCATGATTTGGATTATCCCAACTGTATGGACACGTCAGACGCTGTCAGCCTTGATCGCGGTAGGGCTCGACGTTGCCCATGACATAGGCCATCGCCTGATGATGCAAGATCATGAGACGGTCGGCGGCGAGACGTAGAGCCTCGACATCATCACGAGCCCATGCGGAGTCGTACTCTGCTTGTACCCGCTGCTCCTCTTCGCACTGCCTCAGAAATACGATTTCTGGGGTTTGCTCAAGCCGCCGGTCTAGGTCCATGGCGTGCTCCGGTCGTGGTGGAGCGCAAAAGGATGGGGCAAGCGAAATTGCAAATCAAGCGCGCGCGCCACGCAGTTCGGTTGCTGTTCGGAAACGGGCGCGGCGAGCGCAATGACTTAGATCAGCGCTCCCCGTCCTGCAGTGGGCTCGGTGGCGCCGTGGATGGGTGCAAGACGCACGATCTTTCCCGGCAACGATGGATGCCACGTCGGCCCGTTCGCCCGCAAAGGCGCCCCGGCGCGCATAAAGAGCACCTTCACGCCAACCGGCGGGATGTTATAGACCCAAGTGGTCCCGTCGAGACGGCGTGCTGGTTTCGCATCGCGTAAAGGTCAGACGCCTGCGCGGCGATGATGGGCGAGACGTGTGCGGCGTTGATTATCTGTAAGCACAGCTCCGAGTGCGGCTGTCGATTCAGTAGCGCGTACGAGAATGGCTTCAAGTCGATCGGCACGTTGCCTTCAACGATGAGACAGCCGAAGAGCTTCACGAAGTACAGGTGCACATTGAGCGCTGCCGCTCGCGTGCGGCCCGGGAAAGGCTTGCTCAAATCGAAGCGGCGCGCCGCCGCAATCCCTCGCCAGCGCCCGTGTAGGTGCGCGGAGAGCGTCTGCCACGCCTCATCGTAGGGCTGGGTCAGTGTGTCATTGCAGCGCCGGCAGATTGATTTCTTGAACTTCAGATTGCGCGACGAGGCGCTACCGATGGGAATATTCGTGGCGCGTCCCTGCTGGCCGTACACCGGCCTCTTGCGCGACAGCCCGGGCACGCGCGTTCGGACATCGGTCTCCTTGAAGCGGTGCTCGGCCGAGTCGGCCGGATTCACCGAGCAGATCCAACACAGCGGGCTCGATAGGTTTTCCAGTGCGATGTCTACCAGCCGCGCGTCGAGGTGCTGGTGCTGGTGCTAGTGCTGGTGCCCGTGACCGTCGCCTGCATACCGTAACCACCAGCAGGCCATACGGGGCCGTCATGGTGGACATGCGCGCCGGGCTCCACGCAGATCATGGCCCCGGCTACGAATCCGACCACGCCGTTCTTGATGCTGAATACGATGAACTTTTCCTTGCCCATATCGCAATTGTACCGGCGCCGCGCCGTCACGCCCGGCATTTTTTAGCGGTCGTGGCTAACTCTTAACTCCGAGCTTGCGCACGTTCGACTCAGGCAGGCCCGAACCTCGGCAAGTGATCCTAAAGCGCACCAATCTGCGCCATGGCGGCTGCATATCCAGAATTCACATAGCTATCGTAGGCAGACCCAAATCCGGTAATTTCTTCGGCAGTGAAGTCCGCAAAAGTAGTGTTAAACCAAGCGATGTCCTGCGACTGATAATTGGTGAATAAACCTTGGACGGCGGCCGTATTAATCGCCTCTGTCTGCGATAGACTGCTCGCGTATCCCACCACGTCACTTAGAAACGTTTGTACAGCACCTTCCTTGGCATCAACGTAGCAAGGAATGATGCCGCCGTTCTCACCGTATTGATCCTCACAACCTGTCATTGCGGCACCGACCGTAGATTGCTCACCACTGTAACTCTGGGTCATGTATGACTGGATCGCTGCGGTTGATGGATATGTCTCTTGACCCCCACTTGAGCTTGAGCTGCTTGAGGAACCGCCAGACGAGCCGCTAGAAGCATCGCCCGATGTGGTCATGTCGGCACTGCCGCCACTGTCGCCGCCCCCACCGCAGCCCGCGAGTGCCAGAGCGCCGACTATCATCAGCGTGCCGATGTGGCGCACTTATTCACCCCCGTCAATGCGCGGCCAGCGCCGGGCACGTGTTGACGCAGGCGGCATAACCTTCGTGGCAAGCCCGCAGCGTTTCGGTCTTGAATCCGATTTGATTGCCGGCTGAGACGCAGGATGAGTACGTCATCGTGCACTGCCGGGCGCAGGTTTGATCGACCTTGCTCGTGTCGATGTCCTTGATGCTGTACGCGCACCCCGCTAAGGCCGCTGCGGCGAGGAGTGCAAAGACCGCTCGCATTTGATCACCTATCGCGCAGCGCGATAATGCAGGGCGATAGACCCGGGTGATTTTGAGGGACGCCACCCACAAGCGCACACCTTAAGGCCAGCATTCAAAGGCTCGGACCAAAAACGAAACCCATGTATGCCGTGTGCCTGATCAGGCTCGTGCTCGACAAGGTTGTGCACGAGCACTTCGCCAGTCTTAGGCATTTTTCCGAATCTCATCGTCGCCACGAGTCACCCCGGTTTCAGTCAATTTTGAAAGGCGGTCACGCCGGAATTGTACGCCGGCACAGGGTGCGCTGCCGGCTCGGGTCGCCGGGCCGTTATTTCGGCACGGTGAAGACGGCCAGCCGGGTTTTCCCGAAATTGAAAGTCGATATCAACGTGCCAACGAAATATCGACGCTGGCCTCTTGTCGCGACGAGCCTCCAACCCAAGCCCGTCGTCATTCGTCCCTTTTTCCCGGTCCGGGGCGCTTTCGGAACGTTCTTACCTTTGTAGGTGATATCGGTTGCCATAGCTGCTCCTTAAATTCGTGAAACCACTTTCGGCTGTGCGTTGCGGGGCTCGGGCTAATGCGCAGATGGCGACGACCATTTGAACAGACCCTCGATATTGCCGATCAACGTCCGCGTCGGTCCGTATTGTCCTGCAGCCACTCCAAGCATGAACGCTGCGCAGAGCGTGCCTACAACGACAAACCAGACCTTGACGGGCACATTGTCGATGAGCCAACGCACGGTAACCTTTTTCGGTGCAGTTAGCGGTGCCGCAGGCACACTCACCTTTGGCACTGTTTCTGGAGGGCCAAATTTGTCGAACTGGCTGATCAGATATCGCAGCTGGCTAACCGAGTCAGCCATGTCGCGATTGAACGCCTTCCTGTTGTCGGCTGACGTACAGCCTATCCAATTTGCCCTGTAGGGTTTGATGGATGAGGTGAATTTCCCCGGTAGCCTGAACCCGAGGTCTAGCGCATTAGATACCGTGCTCTGGGCTTCATGGCGCCAGTCTCGAAATGGCTGAGACTCATTAGTGCCGGGGGTGCCGAGGAGGGTCTCACCTTGGTCGGCGAGGCGTCGGATCTCTTCTATGAACTGCGCGTATGTCACGAGCCGGAGGCGTCTACTGGTGTTTTGTTTGGTATTGTGCTGGCGCCTGCGAGTTGCACTAGAGTTGCACTGCGGGCTCAAAGTGCAAGGATATCCAGTCTAGCGCTTCCCAACTAACGGCATGGAAATTATGCGTTTACGTGCGATATCGACGCGTCAGCGCGCGAATTTAGCGATTTGTAAACCGTTGGTCGGGAGTTCAAATCTCTCAGCCGGCAGCAGCGCATTCACCGCAGCGGCCGACACTCACGTCATCAACTGTGCAAAAGTGGTATTTTGCCAGCGGCCGATATAGCGGTAGCT
>Ga0302326_10008493_pt1 | contig 22653 bp, 21 predicted proteins | sample Palsa_T0_3_FD_202264 | JGI IMG/M metagenome (GOLD analysis project Ga0302326, IMG submission 202264) | Peat permafrost microbial communities from Stordalen Mire near Abisko, Sweden - Palsa_T0_3 | ecosystem: Environmental > Terrestrial > Soil > Palsa > Peat permafrost | place: Sweden: Abisko... | reverse complement strand
ACGCGGCCTCGGCGAACAGAAGGTAGTGCACCGCCCTTGGGCGGCCGGTTGATTTAGCAAGCGCTCGTTCCAAGTGAGCTAGAGCTGTCTCGTCGCAACCCTCATCCACCCGGCGGTAGTACGCCATGAGTTGGCAAGCCAAATACTCGTCGGAGGAGATGTCAGCATTTACGATCTTTGCAAAAGTCCGCGGGTTCCAATCGCGTGGGCGCACTCCTTTCATGTCTTCCGTCTGCAGCGCTAGAAGCGCCGCCCAAGTCCTGGTCTGTTCGGGGCGCCGGATCAATTGCCAGAGGCGCGCTCCGTCCGACTTGATCAATCCGGCGCGATAAGGAATCAGGGACATAACCACGATGAACCAGGAAATCCAAAACATGGTTCCTATCCAGTCCCAACCACCGTTGCCGGATCGCGCATAGATCAGCGCGCACAGCAGTGCTAATAGCACGCTGGCCGCCGGACCACCAGCCACCATCCAGGCAAAGTCTACTGGCTGGAAATCTGGATTTGCCGTGAGCGGCCGGAAAAAACCACCCAACCACGCGCGCCGGTTGAAGTGAAAAACCCAGTTTTTGCCGGACTTCGCAAAGGCGAAAGGTCCCACTGAGATTGCGCCGACATCCATCCCTACTAAAGCACCTGCCGACACATGACCAAGCTCGTGAATGGCGGTCGCGAGGTAGAGTCCTGGAATCAGCAAGAACAGATTGAATCGAGGCCAATGCCATGCGGGCGACTTATTCTGATCGGCCAGTATGAAGGCTGTTGCGATGGCCAAACCAATAAGGGCGCCGATCCTTCTCGCGCGCCAAACGCTGGCCGCTTCCGGCGGAGCTTTTTCCAGATCGAAAATAGGAGTCGCCGACATTAGCAAACAGCATAGCGGAAGGGGCAAACGTTACGATGAATCCAGTACATGATCCACGTCATTCTGCCGGTTGGCCAGCTTCGCTGCAACTGCTCGATTTTCGGCGACGAACAAACGCGGGAGGCGATTGTCATCGATCCGGGCGACGAGCTTTCGAAGATTACGGCGGTGCTGCACCAGCACCAACTCAAAGTGAAAGCCATCATCGTCACGCATGGCCATATCGATCACGTGGCGGGAGCGGCTAAATTGCGCGCGCTCACCGGCGCGCCGGTTTATATGAATGAAAACGACGATGCTCTGCTGAAGGCGCTGGATGTGCAAGCGGGGTGGTTGGGTATTGAGACGCCAGAACGGCCGCAGATCGATACGGCGGCGGTGGATGGCTTGTCGTTGAAATTGGCGGGTGCCGATTTCCAAATCGTTTTGACGCCGGGGCACACGCAAGGAAGTTTGTCAGTGTGGATTCCGCAAGAGCAAAAGCTGATTGCCGGAGATACGCTCTTCCGCGAGACGGTGGGACGGACGGATCTGCCGGGCGGCGACACCCGCAAACTTCTCAGCTCGATCAAGACGCGCTTGTTGCCGTTGCCGGATGACACGGCGGTTTATCCAGGGCACGGGGCGCCGACGACGATTGGACACGAAAAGGAGTTCAACCCTTTTCTGCAGGGTCTTTAGCAGCCTGTTGATTCGCTTTCATTTCCAAGACGCTGGCGATCAATTCCTTGGCGTCGGTCAGGCTCTTGGTAATGAGTTGGATGTCCATGGCGGGTTTGCCGAGCTGGCGAACGCTCTGGCAGTACACGCCGTGCTGGCCGGCGAGCACCAAGGCGTCGGTAATGCAATCGAGCGAGATGGCGAGGCGTCCGCGCTCGGCGCCCCACATGAACTCATAGCGCTCAAGATCGTCTTTACGTTCTTCGTAAACTGTCATTTTTCAGTAATTTGCGAAAGATAGTTAATGCGCTGCGGGAGCTGATGTATCGGTTGAGATTTTCCGGCCGCCGACGGTGAAGCTGGTATCGCCTTCACCCACGAAGCCGAGCTTGCGGAGCTCCAGAATTTGCGTGGCGCGATCCTTATCGAGGCGCAGGATGTGTTGCTTGCGAGCTTCAATTTCGCGCGCGAGATTGGCGTTCTCTTCTTCGAGAGCGCGGATCTGTTTTTGTTTTTCTGCGAGGGCGCTTAAACCTTGCGGACCGCGCAGCATGATTGCCGCATACGCCGCGAGTGCGGTGAGCGTCGCCAAAGCTGCTATCGGACGTAAGTACGAACGAAACATCTCTCCCTACCTTTATAAACTTGTTTTGGCGAAAGGTCCAGTAAAAACAACTCTTTATGACGGATGCGCTGATGGTCTTCTGCACTTGCGCGAACCACCATGAGGCTTCACAACTGGCGCATGCGATTGTGAGCGAGGGCGCGGCGGCGTGTGTGAACATCGTGCCGGGGATTGAGAGTGTGTATCGTTGGGACGGCAAAATTGAGACGTCGCAAGAAGTCTTGCTGCTGATTAAGACAACGCGCGCGCGCTTTCCGGGTTTGCGAGAGTCGATTGTCAGGTTGCATAGCTACGATACGCCGGAGGTGATTGCAGTGCCGGTGACCGATGGCTTGACGAAATATCTGGCGTGGCTGGGTGCCACAATCGCAACATGAGAACTTCGTTGATGCTGCTCGCGTTTGCCGGTATTGCGGAAAGCCAGGAAACCCCCCTGCGCGCGTTGCCTTATACAGCCAGTCTTGAGATGAAGTTCGTGGATCAGTCTGTCAATCCGTGTGTCGATTTTTACAAGTATGCCTGTGGCCGTTGGAACGAACTCAATCCCATGCCGGCGGATCAATCGCGCTGGGAAGTGTACGGCAAGATGGCGGATGAGAACGCGCGCTATTTGTGGGGCATCCTGGATGAGGTGGCGAAGGGGAGTGGCGATCGCAGTACGAATCAGCAGAAGATCGGCGATTTCTTTGCGGCTTGCATGAATGAGCCGGTGATTGAGAATGCCGGCGACAAGCCGCTCACCCAGGAGCTAGGGCGGATCGCGGCGCTGAAATCGGTTCGTGATGTAGCCGCCTATGTTGCCGCGGAACACCAAGGCGGTGTGAACGGTAACGTACTGTTCAGCGTGGATGCCGAACCGGACTTGGATAACTCAGCGCAAATGATGGCGAATCTGAATGCCGGCGGTCTGGGGTTGCCGGATCGCGATTACTATACGAAGACCGATGGCAAATCGGTCGAGATCCGCCAGCGCTATTTGCATCATGTGGCGCAAATGTTGCAACTGATTGGCGAAAGGGCCAAGCAGGCGCAAGCGGATGCGGCCAGCGTGCTGGCGACTGAAACGCGATTGGCGCGGGCGTCGCTCACCCGCGTGGAACAACGCGATCCTTATAAGCTCAAGAACCGCTTTACGCGCGCGAAGCTCAGTGCTTTCAATCCGCATTTCGAATGGAACACTTACTGGGTTGATGTTGGAGTTCCGGAGTTTACTGAACTGAACGTAAGCCAGCCGAAGTTTTTCGCCGCGATAAACGAGGCGCTGACGACAACGAGTCTGGCGAATTGGAAGGCCTACTTCCGTTGGCACGCGGTGCATGCGTATGCGCCCTATCTTTCGCCGCCGTTCGAAAAATCGAACTTCGATTTCTACTCGGCTTATCTGCGTGGACTGAAGGCTCCGCCGCCGCGCTGGAAAAAGTGCACGCGGCTGGTGGACCGGCAACTGGGCGAGGCGTTGGGTGAGGTGTTCGTGGCGCGCACGTTCCCACCTGCAACCAAGCAAGCCACTCTGATCATGGTGCAGCAGTTGGAAGGGGAACTGGGCAGCGATATCGACAGCCTCACCTGGATGAGCGCGGCCACGAAAAAAGAGGCGCTCGTCAAACTGCATGGCATTCTGAACAAGATTGGCTATCCGGACAAGTGGCGCGACTATAGCGCGCTTCGGATTGCGCCGGACGATTTCGCCGGCAACGTGGAACGCGCCGACCAGTTTGAGAAGAGACGCCAATTGGCCAAAATTGGCAAACCGGTAGATCGCGCTGAATGGTTTGTGACGCCGCCGACAGTGGATGCGTATTATGATCCGCAAACGAATGAGATCAATTTTCCGGCGGGCGTGCTGATGCCGCCGCTGTACGATCCGAAAATGGATGCCGCGCCAAATTACGGCAACACGGGCGCCACCATTGGCCACGAACTCACGCATGGGTTTGACGATGAAGGCCGCCAATATGATGCGAAAGGCAATCTGCGCGATTGGTGGACGCCGGCTGACGCGAAGGCCTTCGAGCAACGGGTCGCCTGCGTTCGCGATCAATACGCGAAGTACGTGATCGTTGACGATATCCATATCAATAGCCAACTCACTTTGGGAGAAGACGTGGCGGATTTGGGAGGGACGTTACTGGCTTATCTGGCTTGGAAGCGTGCGACTGCGCAGGAAAACTTGCAGCCTATCGATGGGTTGAAGCCAGACCAGCGTTTCTTTGTGGGCATGGCGCAATGGGCGTGTGGCGATGAACGGGCGGAGCAAAAGCGGGTGAATGCGACAGTCGATCCGCACTCACCCGCGGAATTCCGCATTAACGGAGTTGTGTCGGAGATGCCGGAGTTCGGCCACGCGTTTGGCTGCCAAGAAGGGCAACCGATGATGCCGGTCAAAGCGTGCCGGGTTTGGTAAGGCGCGCCTATAGCTTAGTCGCCGGTTGCACCCTTGGTGCGTTTCGCCTCGCGGGGCAGCAGAGGAGTTTCGAGGCCCAAACTTGCTTCCACCTGACGCAGCTTATGCCTCAAATCGGTCAGGACTTGCTCGAATTCGGACTCCACGTCCGGCGTTTCCGCCAGCAGATGAGCGATCGCCAGCTGCGTCGCCAAAGCGTCGACTGTGTCAACGCCCGATGCTGTTGAGGCTCCCACCCACGCGGTCAGTCGCTTAACTCTAAGATCAAGATCTTCCAACGAGTCGAAGGCCGGGTTCAACTGCCGTTCAAGGTCCTGCAAACGCACTTCCATAGCATCTTGGTTTTGGCTGATTTTCCTCAGCAGCGCCTCGTTCGACTCCTTCTGCTTGCGCTGTTCGTCATGCAACTCTTCAACCCGCAGGGACACCTGCCGCAACAGCCGGTCAAGACGCCGAACATCGATCGGTTCTCGCCCATCGGCCAACCAAGCGCCAAATTGCCTGGCGGGCTGAAAGTATAGTCTTACAGCTTCCCTGGCATTTGTCATCGTGAATTGCCAGAAGTTCATTTGGTCGCTAGTTTTCATCGGCCATCACAATAGTCTAATCGTCCGTTTAAACGTTCTCAACAGGAATACCAAGAAAAGGTGCTAGATCGAGTCCGAAAAGTGTATTGCGACTCTGCCGTGGGTTTCGGAAGGGAGGCCATATTCGCTAGAACCTAACCGCAGCCTCCAACTCAAGAGTATACGTCGAGAAAACGCCGGCTTCCGTATCGAAACTCAGGCTGACGTGGCGAGATCGGCTCGATAGAAGTTGCGGTTCCAGGCGTGGTGCTTGAGGATGGCGAGCGTTTCGTCATCGAGCATCCCGGCTGCTGCGGCGCGGCAACTGCTTTCCACCGTCTTCACGCGGCGCATGCCGGGGATGACGCTGCTCACGGCTTTATTCGAGAGACAGAAGCGCAAGGCGATCTCCGCGAGCGTTCCCGGTTGCCCGGCTAAATCGCGCTCTAAGGCCGCCACATGCTCCGCCACCTGCCGCTTACGGTCGCCGTGAAAATAGGCTTCGCGAAATTCGCCGGGCTCGAAGACGGTGTTTTCGTTTATGGCCCCGGTGAGTCCGCCTTCATCGAGCGGCACGCGCGCCAGTACGCCGACTTTCATCTGCTGACACAAAGGGAACAGGTTTGTCTCGGCGGTTTGATCGAAGATGTTGTAGATCACTTGCACGGCATTGACCATGCCGGTCTTGACGGCCTCGAGCGCCGAGTCTGGTTCGTGCTCGCTCACGGAAATGCCGAAGTAGCGAACTTTACCGCTCCTCCGCAAGTCTTCTATAGCGCGCCGCCATTCCTCGGTTGAGGTCCAGGCGTCCGTCCAAACGTGGAACTGCTGGAGATAGATCTGTTCCACGCCAAGATTACGCAAGCTCTCTTCGGTGGAGCGAATCACATAGTCGTAGGGGAACACCTGCTCGATCGGAGTGCCGGGATTCGCCGGCCAGATGCGGTTCATCGGCGGAATTTTGGTAGCGGTGTATACTCTGCTGAAGCTGTTTTTCAGCGCCTGCCCCACCAGTTGCTCGCTATGGCCATCGCCATAAGCCAGGGCCGTATCGACCAGGTTCACGCCTAGCTCGAAGGAGCGCCTTAAGGCGCGTAACGATTGGTCATCTTTCGCGCCCAACCACTGCTTGCCGCCGATACCCCAAGCGCCGAAACCGATCTCGCTGATATTGGCTTCGCTGCCGCCCAATCTCCGGTAATGCATGCTCTATCAATATCACTGGCGATCCAAAAACAAAAAGACCGCCGAAGCTCGGAACGACGGCGGTCTTGTCGGTCGGTACGCTGGTTGTTATTCGCTTACGGGCGGTTTACGTTCTCAGCTTGCAGGCCTTTTGGGCCCCGCTTCACTTCGAACTCGACCTCCGCACCCTCTTCGAGTGTCCGATAGCCATTCATCTGGATCGCAGAAAAATGAACGAACACGTCATCCCCATTCGAGCGCTGGATAAATCCATAGCCCTTGGCGGCATTAAACCATTTCACAACACCTTTTTCTCTCACTACTCATCTCCTGTAACTTGATGCGTGAGTAATGCCCGTCTGCCAGGAATAACGTGTAGGGAGGTTGAATGAGCCCCCCTTTCTGTTCGTCCAGGGCTCGCGAAAGCACAACCAGATAGCATCGAAATCTTGAAGGAAGTTTAGCAAAAGGGTGAGGGGTGGGCAAGGATAAATACCAGCAGTGAACTATAAGCTAGTTCACACAACCGTCGCCATTAGTACCTATAAATAAGATATTTATATTATTTTAAGGCTCTTAACGATGGATTCGTACTAGGTAGTTTTTACCACCCCAGTACCCGATTACGGCCAATTTTCGCCGCCAGCCGCCGCCGCTTTCCCCTGGCGCAAATAGACCGTTAACAAACGGCGCGACAATTTAACGAAACCTCTCTTTTCTAGGGAATTGAGAGTCGTGGAGGTGGTCTCGCGGGTTGCGCCCACCAAGTCTGCGAGTTCAAGCTGCGTGAGCGGCAAAGGGTAACCTTGATCTTCGGCAGGTTCGACGAGTTTGGCCAGTTGTTCCAGATAGTACAAAACGCGGCTTTCCACATCGTGCAAGCTCAACCACTCCAACTTCTGCGCAAAGCCGAGGTTCGAATCGACAAGGCATCGAACCAAAGCTACGCCCAATTCCGGATGAGCCGATTTGACACGTTCGAGCGTGGTGCCTGGGATTCTGTACACGGTGGCGGGACTCAGCACTTCGGCTTCGGCGAAATAGAAATGCTTTCCGCCTGAAAGAGATTCTTCTCCAACCAACTCGTTGGGTCCGTATATGGCGAGAATGACTCTTCCCCCTAAATCGTTAGTTCTGGTGAGTTTAATCAGTCCTTCTTCGATGAAGTAGAGAGTGTCGGCTTTTTCACCTTGACCGAAGAGACACGATGTGCGGAGCAAAGCGGGGAGACGGCTGACATCCCTGTGAGAGCACAAGAGTTTTTTCAATAGGAATGTAAGTTCATGATGCACGTTGAAATCCCCACTCGTTACTTTCGATTATACGAGCGTTCCAGTACTATTCCTACAAAAAAATAGCGGGGGGTGAGAGTTTATGTGAGCGGTAACTTCCGGATTGCGTGGGCGAACTCGGTTGCTTGTTCAAAAGTGCGAGATATCTCGCATTCGCCTAACGTTCCCTGCAATTCGCGTAGGACACGTATATATGCGTTAAGCGCTTCTGAGACTTGGGCTTGGTTCGTGGAGAGGATGCTCCTCCACAGCTCGGGAGAACTAAGCGCCAGGCGAGTCATACCTAGCAAACCGGGACCAAAGATCTGGGCCAGTTTCGCGTTGTCTTCCCTGTAAAGGGTGGCGGCGAGGGCGGTCGAGATGAGTTGGGGAAGGTGGGAGGTGAAAGCGACGGTTGAGTCATGCTCGACCGGAGACATTTCCAAGACGGTGGCGCCAAAGGAGTTTAACGCCGCGCGGAAGGGCGCCTCGTGGTGGGCGGGTGCGCTGCCGGGAGTGAGGATGTAGGGACGGTTGCGGAATAGATCGGCGTCGGCGGCGTCGGGACCGCGCTGCTCTTTCCCAGCGATAGGATGACCGCCCAGAAAAGAACCGGCAGGAAGGTGGGTTAGGGCACATTCGCAAATCTTTTCCTTAGTACTGCCAGCGTCGGTAACCAAGGTACCGGGACGGAGCGTGGCAGCGAGTTGTGCGATGGTCTCGAGAATTCGATCCACTGGTTGGGACAAGTAGATAAGATCGGCTCGCTGAGCGGCTTCGGCGAGGGTTGCGGAAGTTGATATCGCGCCACGCGCTAAACCGGCCGCGAGGGCGGAATGAGAACTGACTCCGATCAATTCTCCGTTGAAACCCGACTGGCGTAGAGCCAGGCCAAACGATGCGCCGATCAACCCGACGCCGACGATCGCCACAGTTTCCATAGTCAGGCGGAGCGGCCGATGGCGGCCGCTATGGCGCGCACTTGGACGAGCATGTCGGTAAATTGATCGGGACGGAGAGTCTGCGCGCCATCGCTAATGGCGTGGTCGGGGTCGGGGTGCACTTCGACGATGAGGCCATCCGCACCGGCTGCCACGGCGGCGCGCGCCATGGGAAGGACGTACTCGCGTTTGCCGGTGCCGTGCGAGGGATCGCCAATCACGGGCAGGTGAGTGAGCTTCTTCAGCACCGGAAAAGCGGAGATGTCCATGGTGTTGCGAGTGGCGGTTTCAAAGGTGCGAATACCGCGTTCGCAGAGCATGACTTCATAATTGCCGCCGGACATTATGTATTCAGCGGAGAGCAGGAGTTCTTCAATGGTGGCGGCGATGCCGCGCTTCAATAAGATCGGTTTGCGTGTTTTGCCCAGTTCGCGCAGCAGGTTGAAATTTTGCATGTTGCGCGCGCCCACTTGCAAAATGTCGGAATATTGCAGGAGCAGCGAGATCTGCGTTTGATCCATCACTTCGCTGACGACTAGCAGGCCATGGCGGTCGGCGGCGGCGCGAATGATTTGCAAGCCCTGCTCGCCAAGCCCTTGAAAACTGTACGGAGAACTGCGCGGTTTGAAGGCGCCGCCGCGGATCACCTGCGCGCCGGCTTTGGCAACGATGGCCGCCGACTCTTCAATCTGCTTTTCATTTTCAATGCTGCAAGGGCCACCCATGGAAACAACTTTGGAGCCGCCGATTTCCACTTGGCCGATTTTGATAATTGTCCCGGCGGGCTTGAAATTTCGATTGGCGAGCTTGTAAGAGGAGACGATGCGGTGACATTCCTTAACGCCTTCCATCGCTTCCAGCAAAGCGGGATCGAAATCGTCGATGGGGCCAACGCCGCCGAGGACGGTGTGCTTCACACCCGTAGAGCGATGGACAGTAAAGCCCATTTCGACGAGCCGGTTGATGACGGCATCGATTTGCGCTTCAGGCGCAAATTCCTGCATGACGACTAGCATGGCTCTCTCCGGTCCGCTTGTTCATGCGCGCTGTTCTGCGGAGACTGCTCCATCTTATTGCGTTGCACGGTTCTCATTTCGTCGATGATGCGCTCGAAGATGCGCTTGACCGCTTCATGCGGCAGAGGTCCGTGATTGTGGGCGAGAATGTTGGCGTACACCTGATCTTCGCGTTTGGGTTCGTAGACGGCAAGGTGCCGCTCCTGCTTGACGCGGCCAATTCGTTCGACTACGGCGGTACGCTCGTTCAAAAGATCCAAAAGGCGGCGATCCAGCACGTCGATTTGGGAGCGGTATTGATCTAATTCATCGGGCAACTATTCTGTCTCCTGATCTGTGACTTCCTTCCGAATTCACCGATTCTTCGCCGTTAACGCGAATTTTAACGCTCCGTGCTTCGAGCTACTGGCTTCAACCTCGAAGTCAAAGGCTATTTAATCCAGTACCACCGGAGGCTGGGCTGGCCTGTGACTTCACTTCGATTTTCGCCCAACCTTCACAGCGTAGGGCGGCCATTCTTGGCAGCGCGGCGGCATTCCAGCCGCCGCTCCTGGCGTCTCCCCAGTAACTCGCCCTCTATTCACACGAAAGCCGCTAGCCGAGCCGCGACTGGAAGGAGCGGCAACGCATCCTTCGAAGTCCCGCAAGTTTCTGTCCCCCGTCTTCCGTCTTCCGAAATTCATCGCAACGGCGCGGTGAGTTGACGCGTGAAGGCCTGCAACTTGGCGGGGAGATCCGGCGCAGCGCTATGGGCCTCGATAAATTTGACGATGGCGCTGCCGACGACAACGCCATCGGCCAGGCGCGCCACTTCGGCGACCTGCGCGGGAGTGCTGACGCCAAAGCCGAGAGCGAGAGGCAAGCGTGTGAGTTGGCGCATACGTTCTGCGAGAGGCGCTGCCGAGGCGGCCAGCGATGCCTGTTCACCGGTGACACCGGTGCGCGAAACCAGGTAGATGAAGCCGGAGGAATGTTCGGCTACGAGCCGCAAGCGGCGTTCGGAACTGGTGGGCGCGGCGAGGAAAACGGTATCGAGCGACTGGCTGCGCAAACGGCTCACCGGTTCGGCCGCCTCTTCGACCGATAAATCGGTAAGAAGAACGCCATCGATTCCGGCGGCTGCGGCATCACGGGCGACGTTGTCAAAACCATAGCGCAGCAGCGGATTTAGATAGCTGAAGAGGAGCAGCGGAATTTCGGATTGGCGCCGGATGGCGCGGACGGTTTCGAGAAGCTTGTGCAAGTTTGTGCCCGCCCGCAAGGCGCGCTCGGAGGCGCGCTGAATGACGGGACCATCGGCAATCGGATCGGAGAAAGGGACGCCAAGCTCGATGAGATCGGCGCCGCCGCGTTCCAAGGCGAGCACCAGATCCACAGTGTGCGCGAGAGAAGGATCGCCGGCTGTGAGATAGGCAATGAAGGCTTTGCGCCCTTGCGCGTAGTGGCGGGCGAAAAGACTCGAGATGCGTGTGGCGGTTTCAACCATTTACAGAGCATCCAGTTCGGGCATATTTTCGCGGTAGATATCGATGTCTTTATCGCCGCGGCCGGAAACGTTGACCACGTAAACTTTGCCCGGTTCAAGCGGCGCGCGGCGCATGGCTTCGGCGACCGCATGCGCCGATTCCAGCGCGGGAATGATGCCTTCGGTTCGCGCCAACGTTTTGGCGGCCGCCAGTGCGCCGGAGTCGGACATGGAAACGTATTCGCAGCGCTCGCGATCGTGCAGCCATGCGTGTTCAGGCCCGATGGAGGGATAATCGAGTCCGGCGGAGACCGAGTGAGTCAAGCCGATTTGGCCATCTTCATCCTGCAATAGATAGCTGAAGGTGCCTTGCAATACCCCCGGTGAGCCGCCGCTGAACCGAGCGGCGTGATCGCCGAGTTTGTGGCCACGGCCGCCCGCTTCGACGCCAATGAGTTTGACAGGCGTATCGACGAACGCGTGAAAAATGCCGATGGCATTGCTGCCGCCGCCGACACAGGCCAGGATGGAATCGGGCAGCCGGCCGATTTGTTCCAGCGACTGCGCGCGCGTCTCTTCGCCGATCACTTTGTGAAAATCGCGAACCATCATGGGATAGGGATGAGCGCCGAGGACAGAGCCGAGTAGGTAATGAGTGCTTTCGACATTTATGACCCAATCGCGCATGGCTTCGCTAATGGCGTCTTTCAAGGTGCGGCTGCCGCTCGAAACGCCCACCACTTGAGCGCCCAGCAAACGCATGCGAAAGACGTTGAGGCGCTGGCGGCGCATATCCTCTTCGCCCATGTAAACCACGCATTGCATGCCGAAGAGAGCACAGACCGTAGCCGTGGCGACGCCGTGCTGCCCGGCACCGGTTTCGGCGATGATGCGCTGTTTGCCCATGCGGCGGGCGAGAAGAATCTGCCCGAGGCAATTGTTGATTTTGTGCGCGCCGGTATGCAGCAGATCTTCGCGTTTGAGCCAGATGTGCGCGCCGTTTAAAGACTGGCTTAGATGCGAGGCGAAATAGAGGGGAGTGGGCCGCCCTGCGTAGTGATGCAACAGCGCCCGCAATTCTTTATCGAAAGCGGGATCGACACGCGCGGCTGCATAGGCTTGCTCCAGTTCTTCGAGCGGCGACATGAGCACCTCGGGAACGTAGCGGCCGCCATAGGGGCCGAAATGGCCGCCGGCATCGGGCAGGGAAGCAGGGGTCATGAGTGTATTTCCAAAGGTTGTTTTGAAAAGGCTGCGAGGGCAGCTTCAACAAAGAGTTGAATGCGTGCTGGATCTTTTTGTCCGGGCGCAGATTCAAGACGCGAACAAGCGTCCACACCCCACGGACGAGCCACGCGGATGGCGAGGGCGACGTTCGAAGCATCGAGACCGCCGGCGACAATAGCGCGCCGCGGGAAACCGGCAGCCAGCGACCAATCGAACGATTGGCCCGAACCGCCGTACTGAGGCGTAGGCGTGTCGAGGAGCCAAGCTTCGACGTTCGGATCGAGAGTCTCACGGGCGATGCTGGGGTGGGTACTTTGCCAAATACGGAACGAGCCTGCCAAGTGGGGCGAAGGCGGCTCTCCGTGCAACTGTAGAACGTCGAGCGGTGCATGCGATGCGGTTTCGATCAACTCCTCTTCGCTTGGGTTGACGAAGACGCCTACCTTTAGATAGGGGCCGCGCACGGAGCGAACCATCTGCCGGGCACGTTCCGCGGTGAGGAAGCGCGGGCTTTTGGAATAAAAGTTGAAACCAATGGCATTGGCCCCGGCCTCAACGGAGGTTTCGAGTTCGTCTTCGGAGGTTACGCCGCATACCTTAACGACGAAAGGGAGTTCAGCCGCTCTCAGAGTATTAGGCATGGGACGTGTGACCTATAAGGGCGCGCAGGGCGACGCTTGGATCGGGCGATTTCATGAGCGATTCGCCGATGAGAAATGCGTTGAACCCCGCGGCGCTGAGCGTTTCGATATCGGCGCGGCTAAAGATGCCGCTTTCGGTAACACGCGTCACTCCGGCCGGCATGAGATAACTGAGGCGCAAAGAGATATCGAGCGAAACTTCAAAAGTATCGAGATTGCGATTGTTCACGCCGATGATGTCCGCACCCGAATCGATAGCTTTGCTGAGTTCATCGTGATTGTGGACTTCGACGAGAGCGGCGAGGTGGAGTGAGTGAGCGAGTTCACGGAAATCGCGCAGTTCACGAGTGTCTAGGATGGCGGCGATCAGCAGAATCGCGTCGGCTCCGTGCGCCGCGGCTTCGAAGATTTGCAGACGGTCGATAGTGAAATCTTTGCGCAGGACCGGCAGGACACAGGCGGCGCGCGCGGCCTCCAAATCATGCAGCGAGCCCTGGAAATAGGGCTTGTCTGTCAGAACGGAGAGACAGGCTGCGCCCCCTTGTTCGTATTGATGAGCGATGAGGGCGGGGTGAAAATTGGCTTCGAGGAGACCTTTGCTGGGCGACGCTTTTTTGATTTCGGCGATGACGGAAACGCCGGGCGCGCGCAGGCGTTTGGCGAAATTCCGTGGCGGAGACTTGCGTTCGTACGCGTCGCGTTCAAGCTCGGCGGCGCGGGGGTGAAGCTGGGCAACTTCCTGTCGTTTTTGCGAAACGATTTCGGCCAGGATGCCCGATGAGGTGCGAAGCATCATCGCGAGGTTAGAAAGTTCATCGTAACAGGTTGATTCCTTCAGAGCCGGAAGCGTTAAGCGCCCCCCAAATCCGGCTCCGTAGGGGAACGCACTATGCGAACGCCGCCCCGCCTCTCCGCCTTACGCTACCTTGCTTTGTCCCGATGCCTTCTTCGTCCGGTTTCGAGATGTGGCTTTCCCCGCCGCGAGACTGCGCTTAAGCGCTTCCATCAAATCAATAACCGGGGCTTTGCGCGGCTGTTCGACGGTGGTAATCTTGCGGCCTTTGCGCTTCTGCTCGATGAGGCGTTCCACATTCTCGCGGTAGGTATCTTTAAATTGCTCCGGTTTGAATGGCGCTTTGAGATGATTCACCAGACTAATGGCCAGTTCAAGTTCCTTGGCGGAATATTTGGTTTTGGGAGCTTCGCGGCGATTCGTGGCATGCAGTTCGTTTGGATAGTAAAGAGTATGGAGTACAAGACCTCCACCGGCGGGCCGGATGAGCACGATGTGCTCGCGATTATGCATGGCGATCTTCGCGATGGCGTCCTGTTTGGTCTCGGCTAAAGCGGCGAGGAAAAGAACATAAGGTTTGGCGGTTTTGTCCTCAGCCGCCACATAATAGGAACTTTCAAAATAGATGGGGTCGACTTCACCGTTGCCGACAAATTGCAGAATGTCCATGCTGGTAGCAGTGGACGGCGCGATCTTTTTCAGTTCCTCGTCATCAACCACCACGTATTTGTCCTTGGCGATCTCGTAGCCTTTTTCGATATCGGATCGATCAATGGGCTTGTTTTCTTCGATGCAATACCAGACCTCTTTCACACGGGATTGATCTTTGCGATGCAATAGGTGGAAATGAACTGTCTCCGCCCGCGCGGCAGAAAAAAGACGCACAGGAAACGAGACGAGGCCGAAACTGATGAAACCCTTCCAAACGGTGGCCGGCACGAAATTCCCCCTTTCGATAGAGACAAGCGGCGCGAGCGTAGTTTCATTGAAACGCCTCCGCAACGATTTTGCGCTTCATGCGTTGCAGGCGCAGTTGCCGCCACAGCAAACTTCAGCGGGCTTTCTGGCGCGAATAAACGCGCTCACGATTTTGCCATCGACTTGCGCGGCAACCGTATCGACGTCAATGCCCTTCGCGGTCAAGAAGGCGCGGGCATCTTCGATGCTGTAAGCGCGCGTGACCTCGAGATCGATCGCCTCGAAACCTGCCTTCGCCAGTTTCTCGCGGTATTCGCTCTCCTCTAAAGCGCCGGCGATGCAGCCAACCCAAAGCTCCATATTCTTGCGAACCACCGCGGGCACTTCACCACGTACCACAACGTCCGATACTGCAAAGCGGCCACCGGGTTTCAAAACGCGAAACGCTTCGGCCAGTACGCGGTCTTTATCGGCGGAGAGATTGATCGCGCAGTTGGAGATGACGACATCCACCAGGTTGTTCGGCAGTGGAATGCTCTCGATTTCGCCCTTGAGAAACTCAACGTTTTCGACGCCCGCCTTGCGCTTATTCTCATTGGCGAGCGCGAGCATATCGCCGGTCATGTCGAGCCCGTAGGCGCGGCCTTTCGGGCCAACGCGCTTAGCGGAGAGAATCACATCGATTCCTCCTCCGGAACCGAGATCCAACACAATTTCGCCTGGAACAAGTTGGGCCAAAGCCGTTGGATTGCCACAGCCCAACGAGGCTTTTAGCGCCGTATCCGGCAACTCACCGGCTTGCCTTTCGTCATAAAGGCGCGACGTGATCGGGTCGCAGGACGCCGCTGCCATTCCAGAGCAGCATCCCGTGGAGGCGCAGCAATCAGCGGGCAGTCCTTCACCCGTCGAGACGCGGCGCGCTGCTTCGCCATACTTTTCCTGCATAGCATCTTTGATTTCCATAGTTCGAATATTATCGAAATGTTACCCAGCCCACCGTCAAGCCCTAACTGAACCGCGAGTGTCAACGAGCGGCACCCCACCCCCCCAACAACACTGAAAATCGAATCCGAGCCGGAAGCGTCAGCGCCCCCCAAATCCGGCTTCCTTGACCGTTCAAAACCTATCCAATCGCCGCCTTACGCTAGCGCCGGTTTTTGATTTTTTCAACGCCTCCCCCCATCCCCATGAGCGAAAATAGATCCTATGAAAACCATCCTCCTCTCCTCGCTCGCCATGGCGTGTTTCCTTGCATATGCCGCCCTCTCGCAAACCCCCGCCGCCGCGCCCAAACATCATGTCGCGTTCCAATTAAGCGAGGCCGATGAGGTCGCGTGGAACTCACTCATAGTTCACGTCAACAACACGCGCAAGGCTTTGGCCGACGATGGTGGCTCGCAAATCGAGGTGGTGTTTTGGGGTCCCGGTTTAGAGATGCTCAGGAAAACCAATACGAGCTATGAAGAGCGACTGAAAGCGCTTGCGGATTTCGGCGTGAAACTGCTAGCTTGCCGGAACGCGATGAAGAATAGAAGCGTGACCACCGAGGACCTGTTTCCGTTCGCCGGGCAAGTGGATTCAGGGATCGCGGAAATTGTTCGCAAACAGGAAGCGGGCTGGGCGTACATTCACTAACCGACTGTCCCATCGCCTGCGAAACCCCCGATAAACCTCCCCTCGCCGCGCCCCCCAGGTTAAACTCCCGCTAGGCACCGAAAGCGCTCCCAACCCCAAGCCAGTGCCTTTACGAAAACGCATCCCCGGCAAGACCAAGCCTAATCGTTTTCTTTATTTTTTATTTGACAATCGGGCTGACTTTTAATAACATCAGTGCCGAATAGGTGGTGTGGGGCTTCTTTCGGTGGCAGTTCTTCGCAATGCTACCGACTCGTCCTTCTGTGTCCATGTTGCTACCGAGGTCTAACGACTTCATGAGGGAGAAAAAGGGGATCGAAATGCCAAATTTTAAAAAGATTGGATTCATTTTTTTAGCGGCTATTGCCTTTTTGGCGTTCAGGCCAACAGTAGGCTGGAGCCAGAACGTGTACGGAACGATTGCCGGAACCATAACCGACAGCAGCGGCGCCGCTGTAGCTGACGCTGCCGTTACTTTGACGAACTTGGACACCGGCGAGGCTCGCAAGAATCAAACCAATGCCTCGGGTAACTATACGTTCGTGAACGTCTTGCCCGCTCGCTACAAATTGGAAGCGGAAAGGGCCGGCTTTAAGAAATTCTTGCGTCAGCCGATCGTTGTAGAAATCGAAAGCGGACTGAGAGTTGACATCGCCTTGGAAGTCGGTGAGCTGACCCAGACGGTCGAGGTGACCTCAGCGGCCCCGCTACTCCAACCTGAAACCAGCTCGCTCGGGCAGGTTGTGGAAACGCGAACAGTCACCGATCTGCCTCTGAACGGCCGCAATCCGCTAGCGCTGGTCAGCTTAACGGCGGGCGTTGTGCCGCAAGGGCAGCCATCGGCCGGCAACTCCTCCATGGGCAATCCGGTGGGCGCCAATCCTTTCGCGGCGGGCGATTTTCAAATCGGCGGAGGTCAAGCCGGACAGAGCCAGATTCTGATCGACGGCGTGCCAACCAACGGGGCGTATCTGAACGTGGTCACTGTCATCCCGACTCAAGACGCGATTCAGGAATTCAAAGTCCAGACCAACAATTTAGGCCCCGAGTACGGGCGCTTTGCCGGTGGCGTCATCAACCTGTCGACCAAGTCCGGCACCAACTCTTACCACGGTTCTGCCTATGACTTCTTGCGCAATAAATTGCTGAATGCCAATGATTTCTTCTCTAATGAAGGCGGTGTTCCTCGTCCCGCCTTTACCCAGAACCAGTTTGGCGCAAACGGCGGCGGCCCGGTTATCAAAGACAAGCTGTTCTTCTTCTCGAGCTATGAGGGCTTCCGGCAGCGCAAAGGCAGCCCCCTCACAACCTGGGTTCCTACCGCTTTGGAGCGTAGTGGAAATTTCTCGCAAATCGGCTCAACCGGCCAGAGTTCCGTGCTTCCCATTTATGATCCGACCACCAGTACGAACTGCTCCGCGCTCTCTGGCCAAACCAATTACGCTTGCAGGACCCCCTTTGCCGGCAATATCGTCCCCAGTACCCGGCTCGACCCGACAGCGCAGGCTCTCTTGAACTACTACCCCATGCCGAATCAGTCCGGCAACCCTTCCGGCAACTACGTGGAGAACTACAGTACTGGCGGCAACGTCGATCAGATCAACGAGCGTGTCGATTACGACCTCAGCACCAAGCAGCGGCTCTTCGCCCGCTACACCCGCTCGCATGTCTTGTCGCTGCCCGATAGCCCCTTTAAGGACATATGCGGCGACCGCTGTACCGAAGACACTGTTACCAATCAGGCTGGCTTGGGCGACACCATCACGTTCTCGCCGACGACGGTCCTTGACCTGCACCTCGGTTACACGCGTTATGTCTACGTGCGGACGCCGCTCAGTGAAGGCATCAGTCTATCGCAGTTCGGGCCCAACTGGGCCGCGTTAGCGCCGGAGATGACCTACACCCATGTCCCAGACGCGTGCGTCTCCCAGCAATCTGGGGACAGTCGATATGGGGGCGGCAGTTGGTGCAGTGGCGGTACCGGAAGCGGCATTGGCGCGTACGACGATACTCTCAGTATCGAGCCGGTGCTGAACTGGGTGAAGGGTTCGCACAATTTCAAATTCGGCGGCGAGTATCGCATGCTCCGCAACAATTACTACCAAAGCAACGATCCGGCCGGCGAGTACAATTTCGATGCTGGCATGACGTCGGCGAACCCGCTAACCGCTGGCGTTCCTGGAGTCGTGTCGGGACTCGGCATGGCCTCATTCGTGCTCGGCTACGGCAGCAATGGCAGCACCACCGAACCGGCAAAAACGGCCGACCAGAATCTCTACGGCGCGCTCTACGCGGGAGACACCTGGCAGCTCACCAGGAAAATAACACTGAACCTCGGAGCTCGCCTCGACTTACAGGGGGATTGGACCGAGAGATACAATCGAATTATTGTTTTTAACACCAACGAAACGAGCCCAATTGCTGGCGCGGCCGGAATTCCGGGTCTAAAGGGCGCCTACGATTTAGTGGACACCTCACTCCACCCGAGCCGCAGCGCCTTCCCTGGTTGGAACCACGTAAGCCCACGTGCCGGAATGTCGTATCAGGTTGATCGAAACACTGTCGTCCGGCTCGGCTACGGCATTTTCTTTTTGCCGGTGGATGGCCGCTGGGACGACGCACCGCACAATCTCTTCATCAATTCCGAAAACACCACTTGGCTGACCGCGCAGTCCGATGGAGTCACGCCCCGAAACCCGCTGAATAATCCCTTCCCGGGAGGAATTAATGCGCCCCCGGGTGCCAACCAGGCATTCATCAATGTGCAAGGGAATGGCAATTCAGCTCCGTTGGGAAATTATAAGGCGCCCTATGTCCAGCAATGGAACTTCGACATCCAGCGCCAACTCCCTGGCAATGCGCTCTTTGATATCGCCTACGCCGGCTCGAAGGGCACGCACTTACCCTTCCATAACCAGGACCTCGACCAACTGCCAACCCAGGATGTGCCAACGAATTCGGCACAAGTAGCGGCATTGACGGCTCAGGTTCCGAATCCATTCTACGGGGTAATGCAATCGGGCAATATAGGCGCTAATGCGACCGTCAAGGCAGCTCAGTTGCTTCTGCCTTATCCTCAGTTCGACGACGTGGGCATGGCCGAAATTGACGACCGCGATTCCATTTACCACTCTTTGCAGGTGAAGTTTCAAAAACGCTTCGCCGCCGGCGCGCAGATCCTTGCTACTTACACGTTTTCCAAACTGATCGATAACACCAACTCCGAAATCAACTGGCTAGAAGCGGCCTCCCCGACTTGGGGCGATGCCAATGCCTATAACATCCGCGCCGCCCGCAGCTTAGACGGATTTGACGTTCCACAACGCTTCGTTCTCGCCTCCGTGCTTGATTTGCCTGTTGGCCGGGGCAAAAGGTTTCTCCATAACCTGAACCCCATCGCGAATAAGATCGTGGGCGGATGGGGACTCAATACCATCGTCACCTTCCAGAATGGCTTTCCCGTCATTATTGGAGGCTGCCCCGGCGAACTGAGCAGCGCGGGCATTCCGAATTCCGGCTGTTCTCTCCCTACAAGAATTGGGAACGAGACTATGACCACCGGCACGCTCGACCAGAAGCTGGCCCACTGGTTTAACACCTCCGTATTCACCGCCGGCAATCCGAACGTTTACAACTACGGTAACGATTCGCGAACTGAGCCGCATCTACAGGACGACGGAGTCAAGAACTTCGATTTTGCGTTCTTTAAGAACACCAAGTTCGGGCGCGATGAACGATTTGGCCTGGAGTTCCGGGCGGAGCTCTTCAATGCATTTAATCGAGTACATTTCGATCCGCCCAATACCAGTTGCTGCGGTGGGGCCAGTTTTGGACAAATCACCGGCCAGTACAATCTGCCACGCATCATTCAGTTCGCGTTGAGAACCACGTTCTGAATTGCGTAGGGCGGGCATTCATGCCAGCGGGCCACCTTTCAAGTGGCCCGCTTCAATTGGTCAATTCGGTGTCAGACCCCTCTATTTCGCAACTGCACCCATCGCCCTCTCGCGGGATAATGTCTGGGTGAAAGCTGTAGCTTCCGTTCTTATTCTTCTCTGCTCGTTATCTCCCAATTCCCCCGCCGGCCAGACATCCGAAGAACAGATCGAACGCTCTTTCCACGCCGGCCAGCGGGCTCTGCAAGAGGGGAATTTCACGCACGCGGTCGACGAATTCAAGAAGGTCCTGGCCCTTGATCCCACTTTGCTCGAAGCGCAGGTCAACCTGGGCCTCGCCTATCAAAGCCTCTTCGAATACGATCTAGCGGTCCGTTATTTGGCCAAAGCTCTGCGCGACCGGCCGAATCTGCCTGGCCCGACAGTCATCGTCGGAATGGATTACCTCAAACTAGGTTCCCCGGAAAAGGCCATTGCGTTCCTGCAGCAAGGACTGAAGCTCGATGCGTCGAACCGCGACGCCCGTGAGGCGTTGGCCTCGGCTTATCTCAGCCAGGAAAACTTCCGCTGTGCGGCTGAACAATTCCGGCAGATCGCGTTGCAGGAGTCTGACAAATCCGAGGCCTTGTTCAAACTCGGACACGAGTATCTGGATCTGGCCGCTCGGTTGGCCTATAGAGGAGCGCATCTTTACCATGAGTCGGTTTGGGGACACCGCTTTCTGGGTGACCTGTTGTTTCAGCGCGGCCGTTGGGACGAAGCGCTGAAGGAATACCAAAAGGCGATTGGCATTGAGCCGGAACAACCCGGCTTGCATACGTCGCTGGGCCAAACTTATTTACACGCGCAAAAAATCCCGGAAGCCGAGAAAGAGTTCCGCGCGGAGCTTCAGCTCGATTCGCAAAATGAACAGGCGTGGCTCGGCCTCGCCAATACGCAACTAGCCGAGAACCAACCCAGGGCGGCGCTGGAATCTCTGCGCAAGCTTTGGGCGATATCTCCCGAGTTCTTAGCAGTGCAGCGGGAATTTCCCTCCGTCGAACCCTCTCCCGAGTCGGTCAGAGCAGCCATAGTGGCCGTCGAAGGCGAACCAGCCGAACCGGCGCAGCATTTCTTTTTGGCGGCTCTGTGTGTGGCTGGCAATGAAGGCGCTTGTGCCGATCGCGAATGGAAATCTTTCCAAGGCGATTTTGCGGCATGGCAGCAGAAAGCGAATACCGCCCCAGGAACTCACACCGCTCCGGACCCCTGTCAAGCCCATCGCGACTCCCAGTGCATACAAGCACTCGAAGCTCGAAAACGCCCGACTGATTCGGATCGAATGCTGCTAGGCAAGACGTACTTCAGATTGCAACGATACGAACTTGCGGCTGACTCGCTCGCGCAAGTCGAGGGCGTGACCAAAGCGAATGCCGAGGCCAGCTACTGGTTGGCGCGTACTTATCAGGCACAGGGGACTGAGGCGTATGCGCGGCTGCAGGAATCGTTTCCCGATTCCTGGCGTGCCTGCCAACTGCGCGCCGAAGGCTCCGCGCTCCGTGGAGATTTTGACGACGCGCTCAAACAGTTTCACGCGGCCTTGCAGTTGCGCGCCAATGAACCGGAACTGCATGAAGCGCTCGGTGAACTTTATCTCGACCATCATACCGATGACGCTGCCGCGCAAAGTGAGTTGGAGAGGGCGTTGGCGCTGGACCCCTCGCGCACGCGCGCACTTTATCTGCTGGGGCGTTTGTACGTGCAAGGCAAGGACAACGATAAGGCATTACCGTATCTGCAAAGAGCCTTGCGCCTGCAGCCCGATTTCATCGAAGCCAATAGCTTATTAGGAACCGTATACGTGCGGCTGGGACAGTTTGCGGAGGCCATCCCGAAACTCGAGAAGGCCGCTCCTTCCGACCACTACGGCAACGTGCATTATCAGTTGTACCTGGCATACCGGAAACTCGGCCGAGCGGAACGTGCCCAGAAAGAGCTGGCGCTTTCGCAAGATCTCCGTCGCAGCTATCTGGAACGCGACGAGGCTTTGATTATGGGATCTCCGCAGCCGGAACCAGAACCACGCTGAAGCCATCTCCAGCAGCCTGGTGTGCTGCCTTTCGGAGCCGCGACCGCCAGGGAGCGTTCTTCCAAACACCCGAACTTCCGTTGAACCTCAAATCGGTTAGCACGCGGCAGCTTGCTCGATACCGTTAGGACCTTCTCAGAATGATATGCGTTGCGTTTTCGCCCGCGGCTGTAAGGACGGGCGCGAAGCCCAGCTTTGGCAAGTGAATGCCTTCGAAAAGACTTTCTCCTTCACCCAGTAGGACCGGTGAAAAGGCCAGATGCATTTCATCGATCTGGCCGGCCATCAGGTACTGCCGAATGGTCGCAACACCACCGCCGATGCGCACATCTTCGCCTTGGGCCGCCTCTTTGGCTTGCTGCAAGGCGGACTCAGCGCCGTCGGTTACAAAGTAAAAGGTGGTGCCACCTTTCATCGGCAAAGGCGCTCGCGCGTGGTGGGTGAGGACGAACACGGGCACGTGATAAGGCGGCT
>Ga0302326_10008488_pt1 | contig 22657 bp, 25 predicted proteins | sample Palsa_T0_3_FD_202264 | JGI IMG/M metagenome (GOLD analysis project Ga0302326, IMG submission 202264) | Peat permafrost microbial communities from Stordalen Mire near Abisko, Sweden - Palsa_T0_3 | ecosystem: Environmental > Terrestrial > Soil > Palsa > Peat permafrost | place: Sweden: Abisko... | reverse complement strand
AACTGGCTCAGCGAGCCGTCTCCGTTGATGTGAAACGTGACATACGTCGGCGCGACGGTCGACAGGACGCGCACACCGTCCTGCGCCTTGTTGGCGACGATTGCCGTGTTGCCGGAGACGCCCACACTCGCGGGGGCCGCGCCTCCGGAGGGAAACGGCGAACCCTGCACTGCCGATAGCTCGCCGTCGGCGTGGACGTGAAAGACGGCGATCGAGTCTGAGCCCTGGTTGACGGCGAACAGCAGCCGGTGGGCCCGATCGAGCGTCACCTGCCCGTCGGCGTCCAGCACGCCGGAGTCGGTCAGGTCTTCCGAGCCCGCGCCTCCCGTCGGATATTCGGCGACCCGCAGCGGATGGAGGTCGCCGTTGGACGCATAGCGGAGTGCGAGAACGCTGTTCGCATCAGGCATCGCGACGTTCGACTCCACGTAGACGACGCCGGCCGTCGGAGCACCTTCTGCGGCTGTCGACGCGCTGCTGGAGTCGCCGCTCTGGTGGCCAATGAGATAGCCCAGGGCGAGCAGCACCAAGGCCCCAAAGAGGCCGGCGGCGATGATCGGGCCTTTCGAGCGCGGCCGGCGCTGGTCCGCTCGCCGCGGGGGAAACGGACTCGTCGGTGGCGTGGCAAGCGGCGCTCCGGGCCCGGCGGGCAGCACCGGCTGTGGCCGCGGCCGGGTCGCACCCGCATCCGCCCGCTCACGGGCGAGCACCTCGATCGTGGTCGCGCCCACCCGGACCCTGTCACCCGCGCGCAAGACGCGCTGAGCGGTCAGGCGCCGGTCGTTGACGAACGTCCCGTTTGTGGACCCGAGATCCTCCACCAGCAACACGCCAGCCTCGTTGATCGACACGCGAGCGTGGCGGCGCGAGATCTCGCGATCTCCGCGCAGATTGCCCGCACCCTGCTCCTCACGGCCGATGACGAGCTCGTGCGAGACCACGATCTCCATTCCGCTCCCCGTGCCGGCAAGGACCCGCAGCCTGTAGCCCGTCATTCTCGCGCGGACTGTACAGAAGGCTTTGTGAGGGTGTGGCCGGCGGCTTCTCCCCAGACCCAATCGTGCGAGCGCTCACCGCCGAGGGCGAGCTGCTGCGCCAGCTCACGCTAAACCCCAGCCGCGACGACACATCGCAATATGGAGACGGTGCATGTCAACGAGTCGGCCGCGGCAAGGCATAGGAAGCCTTTGAGCTCAAATAGAAAGCAACGTCAAAGTACATCGGAAAAGTGGACCGAATAGTGCCCGATTCGAATGGCCCTACGCACCACACGGAACCTCCGCCGCATCCTTCGATAATGCCAGAGGCCTATTCACCCAAGCTGACTGTGAAAACACCCAGCACGTTCGACTCGTGGCCGCCCCGCTCTCGCGAAGATGCTCGCGTCAGCGCGATTCCAGATGACTGCTCCCGGACGAGGCGCGACAGCGCGGGTCGCTCAAGCTCAGACTGCCGCATCCGCCTACGTAAGCGAGCTGCCGACACCTACGCTAGGACGACCGCAGATCGTCACGCAGATCGTCACGCAGATCGCCCGGAGCGACAGCGTCAGGTCAGACCCCGCTCGCTGGGTGCGAAAACAGTGGTTAAGGGCGTCCGGACGCTCACCTCCGGCGACTTGCGTCTCCAGGGCTTGCCTGGTCCTCGCCGTACACGAACCGGGGGTCTTTATGACTCACGCCCGCTTGCCGAGCAACGCGAGCAGGAGCCAACCTCGGCGTCACACTTGCGGATCGGACAAATCTGAAGCGCGTCGTGTGACGACCGCCAGACTCCTGCTTTCGCAGGGCAACCCGGACGTGACCGTGTCGGTGTGCGTCAGTGTTCGTGCTGTGAGAGTCCCTCGGGCTACCCGCCGATCGTGATCGTTTTTCCGGCACCATGGGTGCGGTAGGTGCTGCTGCGCGCTGGCCCGTGCAGTCGAGACTGGGACTCAACCCAGCGTCAGCGCGGCTCCCGCGCGCGTGCTACAGAGCCGCGATCGCCGTTGCAGTACACGCGCATTGAGGGGCTGCCCAGCGCTCGCGTGAGGTCTGGAGGCAGATCGTCCTGTCGGGGGCACAGGGGGCAAATGCGGTAGAAGCCTCTTCTTCCGTCTCTGCTCCATTCCTTCAGGCGTCGCTCGAGTGCGGGGGTGCCCTTCCATGTCTGTGCGACCGTGAGCGTGAGGCCCTCGGCGATCGTCTTCCTGGTCTCGTTGGCGCCCCAGCCCGAGCGGTGCTGTCCGTAGCGGCGCTGCAGGTCGCTCGAGAATCCGAGGTAGTGCTGGCGGTTCTCCGTCGTGCGGCCGGAGAAATGCACGGCCCCGAAACGGGTGGAAATTGCTGCAATTCGCAGTGTCGCGGCGGGTCGTTTGGATACGGTCTTGGCGCGCTCGACGGCGGCTGCTTCAGGGATCGCTACCGGCGAGCGGCACGGTTGCTCTTCCGGTCCGCTATCTACGCGTCCTCTATGCGCTAGAGGACGACGGCGCGAAATCGCTGTACAAGCCAGGACGCCCATATAACGCGCGCCGTTCATAACGTCTTGCGTTATCATCGTGGTGTGTGTTGCGGTCGTTTGCGGATAAGGAGACCGAGCGGATCTGGCGACGAGAGCGGGTGCGCAAGCTCGACCAAAGCACCCAGCGCGCGGCGTTGCGGAAGCTGCTCATCCTGGATGCTGCCGAGACGCTCGACGATCTGCGGGTGCCGCCAGGAAACAGGCTCGAGAAGCTCAAGGGCGATCGGGCGGGCTCTTACAGCGTCCGCATCAATCAGCAATGGCGTATCTGCTTCAGTTGGACGGACGCTGGACCCGAGGGTGTCGAGATCGTCGACTACCACTGAAACACCACAGGCAAGGAACCCGTCATGAGTACCGACTCGATCATGCCCCCCATTCACCCCGGCGAGGTGCTGATGCTCGAGTACCTACAGCCGCTTGAGGTCACCCAGCATGGCCTAGCGATAGCGATCGGCGTTCCCCCGCGCCGAATCAACGAGATCGTCCACGGCAAACGGCGCATCACCACCGACACGGCCCTGAGGCTAGCGCGATACTTTGGGACCAGCGAGCGCTTTTGGCTGAACCTCCAAGACCGCTACGACATCGAGGTCGCACGGGATCGACTCGGCACGACACTCGAGGAAATCCGGCCGCTCGCGCACGCCTGAGCGGCGAGCCAAGGCTCCAGAATCGCGTGCTGGCGATGCAGCGACCGTCGCTGTCGTTTCTCGGCCCGCCGATGGCCCTGGACGATGGACCGCGCAGTTCTCCTGGACTCCGGGCCGCTCTACGCGGGCGCGAACGTGACCCGGATATCCGACATCCGCCCGGCCGCGGAAATAGCCAACAGCCTCACCCCGTAGCCAGCCGCCCGCGCACCGGGCCGGTCGCGGCTATGCCGGTCTATCGCCGCGGCCCGAAAGCCTCAGCCATTCGGGTGTCCAACAGCGTCTTCACGAGCTCCTGCGGCAGCGGCTCATCGACCGGGAAGTGCAGTGAGCCCTTTGTCTTCGTGTAGCCCTCGGTCTCCTTGGCGAGCTGGCGGATCACAGAGCCGCTGTGCGGCAGGTAGCTCAGGTGGCTCTTGAACGCCGCGAAACCGGCAATGGTCTTGCCCCGGAGCTTGAACGCGGGCATCCCGTACGAGATGCACTGCTCTGCGTCAGGGACGATCGCAGCGATCGTGTCGCGCAACTGGGTGAGCGTTGCCCTCTTGGGCTCGCCAAGAGAGCCGAGGTACTGGTCGATCTCGTTCCGGGCCACAGTGGAGAGCCTAGTTCGCCCTGCTCGGTGTGAGCGGCACCGCTCGGCTGCGCCGCGGCGTATGATCGGCGTGGAGGACTCAGACATGATCACGCTCGGCCTCGCGCTAGTGCTCACAGGTGCCATCCTCGTGGTGGCCGAGGCGCATGCGCCCGGAGTGGTGCTCGGCGTGGCCGGGGGAGTCGCACTGATCGCCGGCGGGGTCATCGTGATCGCCTCGCTCGGCGGCGGAGCGGCGCTCGCCGTGCCGGTTGGCGTGGTGCTCGGCTTGGCGGCGGGCGGCTGGGCGCTGGTAGTTACGCGCAAGGCGGCCGGCTCGCGGCGCGTGCGCATCCAGGCAGGCACGGAGGCGCTGTGCGGGCGGGTGGGCGTCGTGCGCCGCTGGAGCGAATCCGCCGGCCAGGTGTTCGTCGACGGCGCGCTCTGGCGCGCCCGCAACCAATGGGTCGGCGCCGAGGAGGAGGACCTGCACGAGGGCGAGGCGGTCGTGGTCGAACGCGTAAGCGGCCTGACCCTGTCTGTGCGGCGCGCCGAGGAGTGGGAGCTGATCGCGTGATCGCCGCGATCGCCATCGTCCTGATCTGCATAGCGGTCACCGCGCTGGTGCTCGCCGGAGTGTCGGTACGCGTGCTGCGCGAGTATGAGCGCGGCGTCGTCTTCCGTCTCGGGCGCGTGACCAGCCAGCGCGGGCCGGGGTTGATCTTCCTGCTGCCGGTGATCGATCGCATGGTCCGCGTCAGCCTGCGCACGGTCACGCTGGAGATCCCCGCACAGGAGATCATCACGCGCGACAACGTGCCCGCGCGCGTCACCGCGGTCGCCTACTACCGGGTGATCGATTCGACGAGCTCGGTGCTCGAGATCGAGAACGTGCAGGCCGCCACCTCGCAGATCGCGCAGACGACGCTGCGCTCGGTGCTGGGCAAGGCCGAGCTCGACGCGCTGCTGGCCGAGCGCGAGCAGCTGAACGAGCACCTGCAGCAGATCATCGACGATCAGACCGAGCCGTGGGGGGTGAAGGTCACCGCGGTCGAGATCAAGGACGTCGAGATCCCGGAGCGGATGCAACACGCGATGGCGCGCCAGGCCGAGGCCGAGCGCGAGCGCCGCGCGAAGATCATCAACGCCGAAGGCGAATTCCAGGCTGCCGCAAAGCTCAACGATGCCGCCGACGTGATCAGCCGCAACCCGGTGACGATCCAGCTGCGCTACCTGCAGACGCTGATCGAGGTCAGCAACAACCAGAGCTCCACGATCGTGTTCCCGCTTCCGATCGACGTGCTGCAGCCGCTGATGGCCGCCGCGCAAGGCCGCACGTCGATCACCGACGGCGCCGAGCGCGCGCGATTGGAGGACGCACTCGTCGCCGCGCGCGAGGCGCTGGAGACGACGACCAGCGAGCCTAGCCGAGCTCGCTCGGAGTGATCACGCCGAGCTGCATGGCGCGCTCGGCCAGCGTCGCGCGCTTCTGGTTCTGTGGCAGATCGGCGAGGCCGAACTCGTTGAACAGCGCCCGCAGGTGCGTCTTGACGGCGTCCACGCTCAGGAACACCTCGTCGGCGATCTGCTGGTTGCTCGCGGGTGTGGCATAGGCGCCACCCTTGCCGAAGGGACGGCACAGCGCGACGAGCACCCTGCGCCGGGTCGGGGTCAGCGTCGGCACCTGCAGCGCGCGCGTCGTCACCGTCGTCTGCGCGCGCTTGCGCCCGCCGAGGCTGAACGCGATCGTCGTGCTTCCGATCCTGATGCGATCTCCGTCGCGCAGCCGCTGGCGAGTGCCCACACGGCGTCCGTTGAGGTAGGTGCCGTTCCTCGACAGCCCGTCGTCGAGGATCGTCCACTCCTCGCCTCTGCAGTGCAGCTCGGCGTGCAGGGCCGAGACCTCGCCGTCCCACGCGATCGGCACGTCCATCTCGGCTCGCCTGCCGAGCGTCAGGCTCGGCCTGCTGCTGTCGAGCGTGATCAGGTGCAGCGTCCCATCGGGTCCTCGCAGCGCGAGGAAGGGCAGTGCGGCGCGTTCGACCGCGAGCAGCTGTTGCAGCTCGCGCGGGGAGAGCGAATGGGGCGCCAGCGGGTCCTCTCCGCTCGCAAGTGCGCCCGCTGTGTGTGGCCGGCTCGATTCCAACGTGCTACCGCTGCCGAGGATGACAGATGGGACGGTACGGCGGGCCGGCAGGCGTGAGGCGGTGGGCCTGGTGTCGGCGCAAGACCTGCCTCACCAGGGTGTCGTCTTCTAACACCTTGGGTGGCTGTAGTCGCTGCCCTGCACCCGTCAGCATGCACTTTGCAGCGTAGAAGTACTGCAAGGAGCAAATGAGCACCGCCCACTCGTGTGCTGGGGGGCCATTGCAGCCAAGTCACGTATGACGGGTCACGGACGACGAGTCAGGGACGACACGCGATCTGGACCCCATGCCCTGCGCAGGAAGGCAGGCATGGGGTCCGTGGTCGTGACGCGCAACCGGCAGCTGCTAGCGGGGATCGGTGCGGTAGGCGGTGGAGCGGTGGCGGATCGTGGCGACCCGGACGGTTCTGTCGTTATCGGAGAGTTGGTAGATGATCCGATATGAGCCAACGCGAAGCGAGCGCAGGCCACGCAGCCTGCCTCGTAGGCGATAGCCGACGTGGGGGTCGCGTTCTAGCAATGCGAGGGCGTCCTCGGCTGCGTCGATCAGTGGCCAGTCGAGTGCGCGCAACTCAGACGCGGCGCGGCGCGCAAGCACGATGCGCGCCACCGATCATCGCGCCTCTCGCCGGTCGGCGAGCTCCCGGCGCAGGTCGCCGTACTCGACCGTTTCCCCGCGCTCGAGCTCCCCGAGACCAGCCTGCAGCGCGTCGAGCGTGGCTCGGTCGGAGAGGATTTCGGCGGTCTCCTCGAGTGCCTCGTACTCGTCGATCGGCACGAGCACGGCGGCCGGCCGACCGTTTCTGGTTACCACGACGTGATCGCGCCGATCGGCGACATCGCTGAGCACCTGCGCGAGGTTGCTGCGGAAGTCACGCACTGGGATGGTCTTGGCCATACCCGCCTAGTGTACCCGATAGCGTACACATCTGTGCTGGCATCTCAGGTGGGGGTGTGCTCGAGCAGCAGGGCGCGGGCGGCGCTTTGACCCGCCTCGTACATGTGCGGCACGTCGGTCGGGAAGGACGCGTAGTCGCCAGGCCCGAGCTCGGTGATGCGCTCGACAGGACCCGCGATCAGCTTGCCCTGGAGCACGTACACGTGCACGCGTGAGCCATCCGCTCTCGCGTCGTTCTCCTGCATCTGGCGAGCGCGCAGCGCGATCTCCACGACCTCCACGGCTCCCGCCAGCTCGATCGCGTCGAGCAGTCGTCGGGGGATGCCGTCGCCCTGCTCGTTCGCGCCGCCGGCGGCGCGAACGACGCGCATCTCCCCGAGCGGGGCTTCCTCGAGCAGCTCGACCACGGGGATTCGCAGCGCACCGGCGAGCGCCGCGAGCGTGTCGAGCGTCGGATTGGCCCGTCCGTTCTCGACCCCCGACAGGGTCGCCTTGCTCATGCCGGTGGCGCGCGCGAGCTCGGAGAGGGAAAGATGGCGGGCGATCCGCAGGCGGCGAAGGTTGCTGGTGAGCACATCCTGCACGCCGCTGCGACTATCGTCTATCATAGAGAACGCTTCGTTCATTCTAACAAACGCCCAGGAGGGGTCAGAGCACGATGCCCCAAGTGACCTTCTACTTCGACCTCGGCTCACCGTATGCGTACCTGGCCGCCGAGCGGCTGGGCACGGTATTGCGCGAGCCGATCGAGTGGCAACCGGTGTTGCTGGGAGGCCTGTTCAAGTTGACCGGCAGGAGCTCATGGGCGCTCGGCGACTACAGGCGCCGGCAGGCGGGCATGGCCGAGATCGAGCGCCGTGCCCGCGAGTACGGCCTACCGCCGATGCGCTGGCCGGACCCGTGGCCGACGAACTACCTGACGGCGATGCTCGCGACCACGTTCGCGTTCGGCGCAGGGCGCGGGCGCGAGTTCACGCTGCAGGCCTTTCGCAGCGTCTTTCGGAGGGGATCGGAGCTGAGCATCCCCGAGCACGTCTTCGAGGTCGGCACGCAGGTCGGACTCGACCGGGGTGAGGTCGAAGCGGCGACGCGGGACCCGGAGATGAAACGCGCGCTGCGGGCGGCCACCGACACGGCGCATGAGCTGGGCGTGATCGGAGTGCCGACGATCGCGGTCGACGACGAGCTGTTCTGGGGCGATGACCGGCTCGAGGACGCGGCGGCGCACCTGAAAGGTGTGATGGCCGCGTAGATGGCGGGCGTGTTCGGGCGCGGAGGTGCCGGTCGTGCAGGGTACGGGGGCGGGCGGGCACCGGGGTAGCTTTGTCGATGATGACAATGCGGATGGGAGCGGGCTGCTGGCTCTGCTGCGCCTGGTCGCCCGTGCGCTGCCGCTCCGGCTGATCGCGAGCGGTGGGATCGCCGATGGGCCCGCGGTCGCCGGCGTGTTGTGCGCGGGGGCGAGCGTCGCGCAGGTGGGAACGGCGCTGATGCTGGCGCCGAGGCCGGGACGACGCCGGCGCAGCGGGCGCTGCTCAGCGAGCCGAGTCCAACGCGGCTGACGCGGGCGTTCAGCGGGCGTCTGGCGTGCGGGATGATCAACCGGTTCCTGACGGAGCACAGCGCGAGCGCACCCAGCGCCTATCCCGAGATCAATCACGCGACCCGCTCGTTGCGCGCCGCCGCACGTGAGCGAGGCGACCCTGCCGCGTTCAACCTGTGGTCCGGTCAGGCGATGAAGCGCAAGAGCGCGGGCGCGACGAGCGCCTCGGCGTCAGAGAGCCGGTCGAGCTCGTGGTAGGCGAACATCCGCTCGGCGTAGGGCTTGGCGGCGCGCAGCAGCCGCGGCAGCGGTGGCAGGCCTGCGCCGACGAGTGCCACCGGCAGGCCGCGCTGGCCGACGCGGTTCATCGACATGCACACCGCCGCGAGCGCCGTCGCGTCCAGCGCCTGCATCTCATCGAGGAAGAACACCGCGCCCGTGCCGCCGCTCTGCGCCACCTGTCCGACCTCGGCGAGCAGCACCGCCAGGTCGCGCTCGGGATCGCCGCTGTCCGCGGTGCCGCTCGCCGCCTCGACGTCCAGCTTCGCGGTGAAGCCGCCCGGCACGCCGACCGAAAACGCCTTCAGGACCCCCAGCGCGGCGGTCGCACGTGCTCGCATCCGCTCTCGCCGGCTCATCGACAACAGCATCTGGTAGGCGAGCTCCGCGAACGTCTGGCGAAAGTCGCCCGAGCCGACCTCCTCGACGTCGTTGCACACCCAGCCCGCCTCGCGCGCGAGTGTCTCGAACTCCAGCAGCAGCACCGTCTTGCCCACGCCGCGAAGGCCCGAGTAGATCAGGCTTCGCTCCGGCTGGCCGCCCGCCAGGCGCTACAGCAGCACACGAAAGGCCTCCAGGTCGCCGTCGCGGCCCGCGAGCTTCAGCGGCTTTGTGCCCGACCCGGGCGTGTACGGATTGAGGCGTTGATCCATCTCTATCTGCAAACGCAAACAAAAGCAGATATTGGGCGGGCTGACGTCGGCGAGCGGCTACTACTGCGGTACGAGAGCGTCGGCGCCAATGACCGCCAGCATCCGTTCGCAAACCTCTTCGAGGTCGTGCCACGTCCCGTCTGCCGAGCGGCTCGAGTGTGTGGCGATACCGGCGAAGGCCAGGTCCCCGCTTATCGTGTCGAGCACATCCCTTGCTCGACTGGCGCGTAGATAGTCCGACGTGGTGGCGAGATCGGGCTGCTCTGACCAGCGCAGCACGCGTCTGAGAGCGGCGAGCAGCTGGGGCCAGTCGAGGTGACCGGGCAGTTCGCCGGGCGCGCTGCCGAGCAGGGCTGCCCACGCGGGACGGTCCGCGGCATAGCGCTGTTCGGAGCCGACGGCAAATGCCGACACCACCCCTGCGCTGCTCAGGCCCGCGAGCGCGTCGTGGACGTTGCGCTTCGCATAGCTCGTTGATCGGGCGAGGGTCTGGGCGTTTACCCACGGGGCCTGGGTGGTCAGCAGGATGCGAATGACCTCCGCACGGATGCCCACCCCGAGAATCTGGCGGAGCCGGAAAGCCAGGTTGATCGGTGCGCTTGAATCAGGCGGCTGAGACTTGCGTGACGGCGAGAGGGTCGGGCGCACCCAGCCGGCCGAGGCGAAGTACTCGTCGGGCTCGCTCACGTGGATCTCGGAGCGAAACAGTGTCTGGAGTGTCGACGGGGCGGCCCCCCTCGCACCGTTGCCGAGGCGCGCTCGCGGGCGCTCGTGCGCGAGCCACGCCAGTGTGGCAGCGAGTAGTGATCGGTCGCTTTCGTCGATGCACATCGCTCGAAGACGTCTGATGCTGAGCAGGGGCTCGTTGGCAAGCATCCAATCGAGAAGCTCGTCGAATAGGCGTGGCTCGGCCCGAGCGACCTCGAGCGTGAAGATGATCAGCGCCTCAGGGTCCTGCGCCCACGGGCTGACTCTGTGCGGCGTTGAGGAGACACCCATTTGTGCCCACTCGTCCCAAGCGAACGCGACGAGTTGGTCGCTGAGCCGGTCGCTAAGAGCCAAGATGTCCATCGTCGACCCCAAAGTGGGCGAGAACGCTGGCCAGCACGCTGCGATCCGACGCTACCTTGCCACTATCGATCGGGATGTAAGTCATCACGATCTAGGATGTTAGACATCTTGCCATGCAAGATCAAGGGCCTGGCGTGCCTCGCTCGCTCGCCACCTCTATCTGCAAACGCAAACAAAAGCAGACACTGCGCCTCCCCTCAGCGATACCCCTCCGGCGCGTGCCTGACCTGCGCCCAGCTCTCCGGATCGTGCCCAAGCACAACCAGCGCCCCGCTCTCCCGCGCGACCCCCCGCAGCCGCTCGAGCGACCGCTCGGCCTCAACGGGTGACCACAGCACGCGCAGACCCCTTCGCCCCTCCCACTGCGAGCGATTGTCCACGGCGTCGCCGGTGAGCAGCACCTGCCCGGTCTCCTTCAGGTCGAGCAGGACCGACATGTGCCCGGCCGAGTGCCCGGGCGTCTCGAGCAGGCGGACGGTGCCATCGCCGAACAGGTCCACGTCGCCCTCGACCGTCCGCCAGTCGATCCCCTCCCTGTCGAAGTCCTCGCGTACGTACCCGTGAACGTGAGGCGGCTCGGCGCTGCGCGCGGCATCGAGCTCCCGCGCGTGCACGATGACCGTCGCATCTGGGAAGTGCCCGAGTGCGCCCGTGTGGTCGCAGTGGAGGTGCGTCTGCACGATGTAGCGAACCGACTCGGTCTCGATCCCGAGCCGGCTGAGCTGCGCGGCGCAGTGCTGCTCCTCGGTCATGTGCACGGTGAACTGCTCGGCGATCACGCCCCAGTGCGCGTGAGCATCGCGGGCGACGGCGAGCGCGTTGCCGCCATCGACGAGGATGTCGCCCTGCGGGTGACGCAGGAGGAAGAACGGCACCGGCACGTCGACCCCTTCGACCTCGAGCGTCCCGCAGCTGAACGGGTACAGCGCCACGCCGGTCATCATGCGCCGCCCACGCCGCCGTACACCCCAACCCACGCGAACAAGCTGGCCGTGGCCGCCATCGTGCGCAACATCCCCGGGCGCGTTTCCGGGTCGGCGATCGCTCCGCCCCACCAGCTCCCCAGCCACAGGCCCGCGCCGTTTGCCGCGTTGCCAGCCGCGGCCGCGGCGTTCACTTCGGCCAGCTTCAGCCAGTACCCCTCGCCGGTGGCCCGCCCGTAGGCCATCATCCACTGCATGAAGATCGCGTCGTACTCCGGCCCGTAGTTGTACTGATAGCCGAAGGCGTTGACGTCTTCCTCGGCCATCGTCGCCGCCACCCGCCCGGCCTGCACGCAGTAGCTTTCTCCCTCGCCGTCCTGGCACAGCAGGTACTGGGCGTAGACCAGCGGCGCCTGCACGTAGTCGTTGACCGATTCGGGTCGATTCGGCTGCTCCAGATACAGCTGGCGTTCGTCGTGGTTGTCGTTGGCGTTCGCCCAGTCCACGTATTCCTTGACGTCTTCCAGTTGCCAGCGCTCGTGGTCGTCGCCGTACAGCAGGATGCCCAGCAGGCTGTCGGCGGCGAGCGCGGGTCCCGAGTGATAGGGGTGGCTGGTGTTCCACCACATTCCGCCGCCATCGCGATCCCAGCCGCGCGCGGCGATGAAGTAAAACGCGCGCTGAGCGTCGGACAGCCACCGGCGCTCGTGCGTGGCCTGGTAGGCGTTCACGAACGCGAGCCCCTGCCAGCCGTTGTCGTCGAAGAACGCCCGCACGTGCGCTTCGCGGTCCCCCGGGTACGGCGCGTAACCGCCGAGCGCGCGATCCCAGTAGCGCTCGTTGTGGCGCGCGAAGCGTTCGACGCTCGCCAGGTGTGCCGCGGAGGGCTGCGCGGTCTCCAGCGCGTCGGCGGTCTCGAACATCGGCACCTCGCCCCACGTCGTGATCAGCGGGTAGGGCCCGTGGGTGCAGTCGAGGTATTCGCAGTACCAGCCGCCGTGGCGCCAGTGCGCGGCCTGCCGGACCCCGGCTTCGGCGAGGCTGTTGTCGTCGAGCGTGCGCGGCTGCGGGAGCACGACTGGCGGCCTCTGCCATGGGGTCAGTGGCTGGAAGCCACCGAGTCCACCGCCGGCTGCGTTCGCCCCTGCGCAGCAGACGAGCAGGCCGACGATGGTGGCCGCCAGGGCTGCGATGCGCACCTGCCCATGGTAGGGGCGTTCCGGCGGGCCCGATCCATTGACCTGCGCGTGCACTGGGACATATGGTGCTCCTGTCGAGTCAAGCAACGAGGAGGTGGGAGATGTCGAAGGTCAGAGCGATGCTGCTCGCTGCGCTTTTTGCAGTCGCGATCGCGATCGTGGCACCGGCGGTCGCCAGTGCGTCGTACTCGGTTCCGTACGGCAACACGGCGCTCGGGGATGCGATCTGGAATGAGACGTGGGAACCGGAATCGGTGGTGGGGGCGAACAACAACTGCAAACCGAGCTCCGCGCATCCGTATCCGGTGGTGCTAGTGCACGCGACGCTCGCCGACGAGGGGTCGAACTGGGTGACGCTCGCGCCGCTGCTCGCCAACGAAGGCTATTGCGTGTACGCGTTCAACTACGGCGCGACGCTGGCGTCGCTGGAAGTGTGGCCGTTTATCGGGCCGCGCATCGACGCGCTCGGCCACATCGAAAAGTCGGCCGAAGAACTGTCGTCGTTCGTCAACAAGGTGCTGTCAAAAACAAAAACCACGAAGGTCGACCTGGTCGGCCACTCGCAGGGCGGGATGATGCCCAACTACTACCTCAAGTTCCTGGGCGGCGCCTCGAAGGTGAACGAGCTGATCGGGCTCGCCCCGAGCAACCACGGCACGACGCTCAGCGGGCTGACGAAGCTGCTCGAAGTGTTCCCGTTCGCGAGCGAAATCGTGGGGGGCCTGCTCGAATTCCTGGGAGCGCCGTCGCTGCCCGAACAGGAGGAGAGCTCGGCGTTCATCAAGAAGCTGTTCGGCTCCGGTGAACCGGTCGTCTCGGGCGTGCGCTACGTGGTGATCGAGACCGAACACGACGAGGTCGTGACGCCGTACACGAACGCGTTCCTGCACGGGTCGAACGTGCTCGACATCACGATCCAGAGCCAGTGCCCGAAAGACCCGGTCGCGCACATCGGCATGTTCGACGACTCGCCGTCGCTGCAGAACGTCGTCAACCAGCTCAGCTCGAGCCCGAACGAATCGTTCAAAGCGAGTTGCAGCAACTACGGCCAGGGGATCTAGCCTGGGCCGGTTTCCCTAGCTTCGGACGATCAGGCCGGCATCCGCCGGCAGGCCGGACGCCCCGCCGAGGTCCTGGCCCGCAACGAGCGGGTCTGGATCCCGGCTGGGTTGCGCCGGCAACAGCAGCGCCGCCATCACCGCGCTGGCGAGCGCGACGCCGCCCGCCAGCAGGCAGCCGGCGCTGAGGCCGTGGATGAACGCGTTGGACGCGGCCGTGTGCAGCCCGCCGGCGATGCTCGTCTGGCCGGCCGCGCTCAGGCGAGCGGCGACCTCGAAGGCCGCGCCGATGGACTGGTGCGCGGAATCGGCGAGCGAGGGGGACAGCAGCCGCGCGGGCAGCGTCGCGGTCAGGCGGCTGGTGTAGAGGGAGGCATACACGCTGCCGATGATCGCGACGCCGAGGGTCCCGCCGAGCAGGCGCGTGGCGTCGTTGACGGCGGAGCCGACGCCGGCCTTGTGCTCGGGCACGACCCCCATGATCGCCTCGGTCGCGGGCGCGCTGGTGAAGCCCATGCCGACGCCGTAGATCACCATCTCCACGGCGATCGTCGTGTAGCTGGTGCTCGCCGAGGACGTCGCCACCCACGCGTAGAAGCAGGCGATCAGCAGCAGGCCGGTGGCGACCACGAGCTTGGTGCCGAAGCGCACGGCGAGCTTGGTGCCGAGCACCGAGGAGATGCCCACGGCGGTCGCGACCGGGAGCAGGTGCACGCCCGCCGACAGCGGCCCGTAGCCTTTGATGAACTGGAAGTACTGGGTGATCAGGAAGATGAACCCGAACAGCGTGAAGAAGGCGACCGTCACCGACGCGCTGGCGGCGGTGAAGCGCGGGTTGCGAAACAGGTCGATGTCGAGCATCGGGTGTCGCGCGCGGCGCTCCCACGCGACGAACGTGACCGCGAGCGCGGCAAACAGGACGAAGCCGGCGATGCTGCGCGCGCTGCCCCAACCGTGTTCGGGCGCCTCGATGATCGTGTAGATCAGCAGCGCCATCCCCGCCGTCGACAGCAGGAACCCCGGCCGGTCGACCTTCGGCGCGTGCGGGTCGCTCGACCGCGGCACGCTCCACGCGACCAGGCCCACGGCGAGCGCGGCGACGGGCGCCATCGCGAAGAAGATGCTCGACCACGAGAAGCGCTCGAGCAGCCAGCCGCCGACGATCGGCCCGAGCGCGATCGCGACGCCGGCGGTGGCGCCCCACAGACCGATCGCCCGCGCCCGCTCACCGCGCTCGGTGAAGATGTTGGCGATCAGCGACAGCGTCGCCGGGAACACCATCGCGGCGCCGAGGCCCATGAAACAGCGCGCCGCGATCAGCTGCCCGGCGCTCGCGGTCAGCCCGCCGGCGACGCTTGCGAGGCCGAACACGGCGAGGCCGCCGAGCAGCATGCCCTTGCGCCCGATGCGATCGGACAGGCTTCCCGCAGCCAGCAGCAGCGAGGCGAACACGAGGTTGTAAGCGTCGACGACCCACTGCAACTGGCTGTTGGTCGCGTGCAGTTCGCGCACGAGCGTCGGCAGCGCGACGTTGACGATCGTCGTGTCGAGGTTGATCGCGAACGCGGCGATAAGCAGCGACACCAGGATCAACGGGCGGTTTCTGGCTGTGTCCATCACGTAGTCATTCGGTACATGGTCCGTATTGAAGTCGCTATATATATCATATATGATGGGGGGGTGAGCGGTTGGTATCCTTGAGGCATGTCGAAGAGGACCTACGGCGAGATGTGCCCCGTCGCTCGCGCGCTCGATGTGATCGGCGAGCGCTGGTCGATCCTGATCGTGCGCGAGCTGCTGTTGGGGCCCAAGCGCTTCAAGGACCTGCTCGCGAGGCTGCCCACGATGGGCACCAACCGCCTCGCGGATCGACTGAAGGGCCTGGAGGCGGCGGGCGTGCTCGCCAAGCGCACGCTGCCCGCGCCGGCCGAGGTGCAGGTGTACGAGTTGAGCGACTACGGCGAGCGGCTGCGACCGATGATCTCCTGCCTGAGCGCGTGGGGCGCAGAGCTCCCACTGCCTGACGACGTCGACAGGAGCACCGCGCGGGCGGAGCTGATCGCGCTGGGGCTGTCGACGACCGCGCCCCCCGAGCTGAGCGCCGGGTGTGATGAGACATACGAGCTGCACGTCGCGCACGAGTGCTTCCACGTGCGCGCCGCGGACGGGGCCGTGACGGTTCGCTCGGGCCCCGCGCCGCTGGCTGCGGACCTGCGCGTGGAGTGCGACCTGACGACGTTCTTGGAGCTGGCGACCGGCGCGATCACTCCGGCCCAGGCTGCGCGAGCGCGCCGCGCGAGCTTCACAGGCGACGCGGCGCTGAAGACGCGCGCCTTCCAGATCCTCAGCTACAGGCACGCCGATCGAGAGCTGCGGCTGGTGCCCGCGTGAACACGCGGCGGCTGGGCAGCGACGGACCGCTCGTGTCGGCCCTGGGCCTCGGCTGCATGGGCATGTCGGGGGTGTACGGACCGGCCGACCGCGCAGAGAGCATCGCCACGATCCACGCCTCGCTCGACGCCGGCGTCAACCTGCTCGACACGGGCGACTTCTACGGGATGGGCCACAACGAGCTGCTGATCGCGCAGGCCGTGCGCGGGCGCGCGCGCGAGGACTACACGCTGAGCGTCAAGTTCGGCGCGCAGCGCGGCCCCGACGGCGCGTGGCTCGGCTATGACGCGAGCCCGCCGGCGGTGAAGACGGCGCTCGCGCACTCGTTGACGCGCCTGGGCGTGGACTACGTCGACGTCTACCGCCCCGCGCGCCTTGACCGCGACGTACCGATCGAGGAGACCGTCGGTGCGATCGCGGAGCTCGTGCAGGCGGGCTATGTGCGCCATGTCGGGCTCTCGGAGGTCGGCGCTGAGACGATCCGCCGCGCGGCCGCCACGCATCCGATCTGCGACCTGCAGATCGAGTACTCGCTGATCTCGCGTGGCGTCGAGTCGGCGATCCTGCCGGCCTGCCGCGAGCTGGGCATCGCGATCACCGCCTACGGCGTGCTCAGCCGCGGCCTGATCAGCGGACACTACGCCGCCGATCGTGAGCTCGCAGCCAACGACTTCCGCAGGCACGCACCGCGCTTCAGCGACGCCAACCGCGCGCACAACCTGGCGCTCGTCGACGAGCTGCGAGCGCTCGCGCGGGAGAAGGGCGCGAGCGTCGCGCAGCTGGCGATCGCCTGGGTGCTGGCGCGCGGGCAGGACATCGTGCCGCTCGTCGGCGCGCGCACGCGCGAGCAGCTGACGGAGTCGCTGGCGGCACTCGAGCTCGACCTGGACGCCGACGAGCTGACGGCGCTCGAGCGCGCGTTGCCACCCGACGCGGTCGGCGGCGAGCGCTATCCCGAGCAGCAGATGGCGGTGCTCGACAGCGAGCGCGGCTGAGGCGCTGCGGCCACGCGCGTCAGCGGTGTGGCGGTGCGCGCCGTCGGGTGAGCTCGGCGCGGTCGGTCACGTCCGATTTCCGCCAGACATCGCGATCGGGGTGTGCCACGGTGTGCGCGTGGTCTTCGAGTCCGAGCGCCTGTGGCAGATACTCGAGTCGGGCGATCCGCGCTTCGACGGTTGGGTCTTCTGCGGCGTTACGAGCACCGGCATCTACTGCCGTCCGAGCTGTCCGGCGCGCACGCCCAAACGCGAGAACGTGCGCTTCTTCGCGTCCGCCGCGGCGGCCCAGGCGGCGGGCTTTCGCGCGTGCAAGCGCTGCCGTCCGGACGCCACGCCCGGCTCCCCGGAGTGGGATCTTCGCGCGGACATGGTCGGGCGCGCGATGCGCCTGATCGCCGACGGCGTCGTCGACCGCGAGGGCGTCCGCGGCCTCGCCGCTCGCCTCGGCTACACACAGCGACACGTGCACCGCCAGCTCGCGAGCGTCGTCGGCGCAGGGCCGCTGGCGCTCGCCCGCGCGCAGCGCGCGCAGACCGCTCGGCTGCTGCTGGAGACGACGGCCGTGTCGATCACGGACGTGGCGTTCGCGGCCGGCTTTCAGAGCGTGCGCCAGTTCAACGCGACCGTCCGCCAGGTGTTCGCGCTCACGCCCGGCGAGCTGCGCGCGCGGGCGCGGCTGGCCGGGCGCGCCGAGGACAGCGGCGCGCTGTCGCTGCGCCTGCCATACCGCTCGCCGCTGGACGCGCACGGGCTGATCGCTTTCCTGGGCCTGCGCGCGGTGGTTGGCGTCGAGCAGGTCGTCGACGGCGCCTACAGGCGCAGCCTGCGCCTGCCGCACGGCAGCGCCGTCGTCGAGCTGCGCCCCGCCGACGGGTACATACACGCGCGCTTCTGGCTCGAGGACCTGCGGGACCTCGCCGCCGCGATGCAGCGATCGCGCACGCTGCTCGACCTCGACTCCGACCCGCTCAGCGTGGCCGGCACGCTCGGTCGGGATCCGCTGCTCGGAGCGCTCGTGCGCCGAGCGCCGGGCCGGCGCGTGCCGGGCCACGTCGACGCCCACGAGCTCGCGATTCGCGCGGTGCTCGGCCAGCAGGTGTCGCTGCGCGGGGCCGCGACGCTGGCCGCAAGGCTGACGGTCGCGCACGGCGAGCCGCTCGAGCGCCCGCTAGGCGGCGTCACCCACTTGTTCCCCTGCGCGCGCTCGCTCGCCGAGGCGGACCCCGAGCGGCTGGCGATGCCGCGTGCTCGCCGCCGCGCGCTGCTCGCGCTCGCCGGAGGGCTCGCCGGCGGCAAGATCGTGCTCGACGCGGGTGCCGATCGCGAGGAGGCTAGGCGCCGCCTGTTGGCGCTGCCGGGGATCGGCCAGTGGACGGTCGAGTACGTGGCGATGCGCGCGCTGCGCGACCCAGACGCGTTCCCGGCGAGCGATCTCGGCGTCCGCCATGCGCTCGAGCGCCTGGGTCACGACGGCCGGCCGGCGAACGCGGCGAGGCTCGCCGAGCGCTGGCGTCCGTATCGCGCGTATGCCGTGCAGCACCTGTGGGCTTCGCTCGAGCAATCGCACCCCGCGCAGAGCGCGAAGCAGTCCGCAAACGACGAGGTTCCACTGGCCGCCTGAAGCAGTGGGCTGCGCCATCGGCCGCTAGTGTGAGATCGCCATGAGCACCGTCGAGGCCACCGCCGCCGGGCCGAGAAAGCTGATTCTCACGGCGATGATCTTCGCGGTCGCGATGACCTTCATCGACCAGACGATCGTCTCGATCGCCGCTCCGCAGATCCAGCACAAGCTCCACCTGACGGCCACCGGCGTGCAGTGGGCGGTGAACGCTTACCTGCTGTCGCTGGCCGCGCTGTTCGCCTTCGGCGGCCGGCTTGCCGACACCGTCGGGCACCGCCGCATGGTGACGCTCGGCGTGGTCGTGTTCGCGGCGTCCTCCGCGATGTGCGGGCTCACGCCGACGGGCAGCCTCGCGCAGGCGTGGATCGTGACCTTCCGCGTGATCCAGGGCGCGGGCGGGGCGATCATGTTCCCGGCGGCGCTGGCGATCGTCGTGCAGACGTTCGAGCTGCGCGAACGCGGCAGGGCGCTCGCGCTGTTCTTTGGCATCGTCGGCGGCCTGACCGCGATCGGGCCGATCCTCGGCGGCTTTCTGACGCAGTGGACGTGGCGCGCGATCTTCTGGGTGAACGTCCCGGTGGCGGTCGTCGCGCTCGTGCTGATCGCCGTGTCCAAGCCCTCCACGGTGCACCGGCCGGCGCGCATGGACTACCGCGGCGTCGTGTTGATCGCCGCCGGCGTCGCGCTCAGCGTGTTCGGCTTCCAGCAGTCTTCGATCTGGGGCTGGAGCGACCCGGCCACCGCCGCGTGCATCGCCGCAGGCGCGGCGCTGCTGGTCGTCTTCTACCGCGTGCAGACGCGCACGTCCTCGCCGTTGATCCAGGTCGACATCTTCCGCATCCGCGCGTTCCTCGTCGAGAACATCGTGCTGGGTCTGGCGATGCTGGTGTTCGTCCCGGTCTTCTTCTTCGCGAGCGAGTACGCGCAAATAGCGCTCGCGAAGACCCCCTCGCAATCCGGCGTCTTCCTCCTCTACTTCTTCATCGGTTTCGTCATCGCCGCTCAGGTCGGCGGGCGCATGCTCGATCGGATCGGCGCCAAGCGTCCGGTGGTGCTCGGCTGCGCGCTCAGCGCCGTCGGCTTCTGGCTGTGGGCGGGCAAGGTCGTGAGCCTCGACTTCGGTTCCCAGCAGGCGTACATCGTCATGGCCGGTGCGGGCATGGGGCTGATGGTCGGACCGGCGAGCACCGACGCGGTCAACCGCGCGTCGCAGCTGTCATACGGCGAGGCGACCGGCATCACGCAGACGGTCCGCAACTACGCCGCCAGCCTCGGCCTTGCGATCCTCGGCACGATCCTCGTCGCCCAGCTGCGCTCGCGGATCGTCACCTCGCTGCTCTCCCAGGGGGTGCCCAGCGCGCGCGCCCACGCCGAGGCGTCGAGCATCTCCCAGTCGCAGTCGGGCAGCGGCAGCCTCTCCGCGATCCCCCACTTCGTGCGAATCGACTTCGCCTACGCGACGCGCTCGGTGCTGTACGTGATGGCCGCGATGATGGCCGCGGCGGCGCTGGCGGCCTTCATCGGTCTACGTGCGGGCGTGCAGGAGGAGGCGCCGGCGCCCGACGCTGACGCTCGAGACGCTCTGCCTGCTGCTCGTTGAACTCGCGTCCGTCGCGGACGAACTCGAGCAGCAGCTCCAGCTGCTCGCGCGTATAGCGACGATAGAGCCGCTCTGACAGCGCGGCGTGGGGTGCGTAGAAGCTGTTGGCGGTCTCGCGCGCGTCGGGTGTGAACTCGACGAGCACGCGGCGGCGGTCTGACGGGTCGCCGACCCGGCGCGCGTAGCCCGCGCGTTCGAGGCGGTCGAGTGCGGTGGTGATCGCACCGCTGGTCAAGCCCGTGGCGTCGGCGAGCCGCCCCGCGGGTACCGGCCCCTCGCGCTCGAGCACGTCCATGCAGCGCATGTCCGTGCGGTTGAGGCCGAGCGCCTCGGCTACCGCCTGGTCGAAGCGATCGGTCGCGTTGTGGGAGCGGCGCACCTCCTCAATGAGCTCCTCGAAGACGCCGCGCTTATCGTTTGACATTCTGATCTCTTAATAAATAAGATACTCTGATGGCTAAGCAACTTGAGGAGGCACAGATGTCGGCGGCGATTGAGGCGACGGAGCTTGTGAAGACCTACCCTCCCGAGGTGAGGGCGCTCGATCGCCTCAGCCTATCGGTGCAGGAGGGCACGATCTTCGGGCTGCTGGGCCCCAACGGCGCCGGCAAGTCCACGACCGTGCGCATCCTGACGACGCTCTCGCGTCCCGACAGCGGCAGCGCGCGGGTGGCTGGCTTGGACGTGCTGGCAGACCCCGTCGGCGTGCGCCGCGCGATCGGCGTCGTCGGGCAGAAGCACGGGGCCGACCCCGAAGCGACCGGTCGCGAGAACCTCGTGCTGCAGGGTGAGTTTCACGCCATCACCGGGCGTGAGCTGCGTGAGCGGGTGGCCCAGTCGCTCGAGCGCTTTGGCCTCTGCGACGCCGCCGAGCGCCAGGTGAAGACTTACTCGGGTGGCATGCAGCGCCGCCTGGACGTCGCCATGGGCCTGCTTCACCGCCCGCGGGTTCTGTTTCTAGACGAGCCGACGACGGGGTTGGACCCCGAGGCGCGGGCGGAGATGTGGCAGGAGATCGAGCGGCTCGCAGCCGAGGAGCGGATGACGATCCTGCTGACCACCCACTATCTCGAGGAGGCCAACCGGCTGGCCTCGCAGCTGGCGATCGTCGACCGCGGGCGGGTCGTCGTCGCGGGCACGCCCGAGCGGCTCAAGAGCGACCTGCAGGCCGAGGCGATCAACCCGACGCTCGACGACGTGTACCTGCACCACACGGGCCGTGCGCTTCGCACGGCGAACGCCGAGCTCAAGGAGGTTGGGGCATGACGAGGATGAGGCAGACCCTGCTGGTGAGCATGCGCGGCATACGCGTGCTGATCAGGCAGCCCGCCTATCTGGGCATCACGTTGACGCAGCCGATCATCTGGCTGCTGCTGTTCGGGGCGCTGTTCAAGGCGGTCACGCAGATCCCCGGCTTTCACGGCGGCTCCTACATCGACTTCCTCACTCCCGGCATCGTCGTGATGCTCGCGATCACCTCCGCCGGCTGGACCGGCATGGGCTTCATCGAAGACATCAACGGCGGCGTCATGGACCGGATGCTCGCCACGCCGGTGTGGCGCGGCGCGCTGAACACCGGCAGCGTGATCTACGCGGTGCTCACGATCGTCATCCAGAGCGCGCTGATCGTGCTGCTCGCGCTCGCGCTCGGCGCCGACTACAAGGGTGGCGTCGGCGGGGTGCTGATCCTGGTCGTCCTCGCGGGCCTGCTGGGAGCGGCTTTCGCGTCGCTGTCGAATGGCCTCGCCGTGCTCACGCGCCAGCGTGAGACGCTGATCGGCGCGGTCAGCGCGGTCGTGCTGCCGCTCACGTTCCTCTCCAGCGCGCTCATGCAGCAGAGCCTCGTCCCCGCATGGATTCGCACCGTCGCCAAATTCAACCCCGTCAACTGGGCGGTCGAGGCCGGGCGCTCGGCGGCGATGGAGAAGATCGACTGGGGTCTCCTCGCCAGCCGCTTCGGATTGCTCGCCGCGCTTGCGCTGCTGTGCGGCGTGTTCGCCACACACGCATTCAGCGTCTATCAGCGCTCGCTGTGAGGCGACGCGCGCCCTCGGGATAGGGTCGCGCGCCGAAGGGGGTTGTCATGAAAGAACTGGCGCGCCCGGGCACGGGCGCAGAGTCCGCGGGGATCGGTCGCTCCCACTCGGCAGGGGCGATGCTCGCGGTCGCCGTGCTCGGCGCGTCGATGGCGTTCGTCGATCTGACGATCGTCAACATCTCGATACCGAGCATCGCCCGCAGCTTCGCGGGCTCGCGCCTGTCGGGCGTGTCGTGGGTGCTGAACGCCTACAACGTCGTGTTCGCGGCCTTCCTCGTCGGTGGCGGCCAGCTGGCCGATGTGCTGGGCCGCCGGCGTGTGTTCATGTCCGCGCTCGTGCTGTTCATGCTCGCCTCGCTGCTGTGCGCGCTCGCACCCTCCCTCGGCGTTCTGATCATCGCCCGGGTCGTCCAGGCGGGGGGCGCGGCGATGCTGATTCCGAGCTCGCTCGCGATCGTGCTGCATGTCCGCCCCGTCGCCGAGCGCGCCCACGCCGTCTCCCTGTGGGCG
>Ga0302326_10008486_pt1 | contig 22657 bp, 24 predicted proteins | sample Palsa_T0_3_FD_202264 | JGI IMG/M metagenome (GOLD analysis project Ga0302326, IMG submission 202264) | Peat permafrost microbial communities from Stordalen Mire near Abisko, Sweden - Palsa_T0_3 | ecosystem: Environmental > Terrestrial > Soil > Palsa > Peat permafrost | place: Sweden: Abisko... | reverse complement strand
CGCCGACGGCCGTTTGCCCGGCGCCGACCTGGTACTCAACCAACAATTTGAAATGGACCGCACCGTCTGTCAGGGCGAGCTGCAAAAGGCAAACCTTTCGGGCGTTACCTTTGCGGGTGGCGGCTTAGCTGGCGCCGCAGCCTCTGCTCAACGTGGCCAAGCGGCCGGACAAGTCCGGGCAGGGATGCATGGCTGAAAGGGGATATGTCTTAGTTCCTGAGGATCAAATTGCAGCAAAGCAGCAGGAACTAGCGGCCGTCGCAGCGGAAAAAGCGCGGCGCGAAGCTGTCGCCGCTGCACCACCGCCTCCGGCTGCCCCGACACCTAAAGTCGCCGCAAAGCCTAAGCCTCAGAAACCGCCGCCAGTTCAACCCGCTTCCCTGCAAACGCAGGATTGAGTGAGGAAACAAAAATGGCCACTTGGAAACGACTAACTCGGACCGGCGGCGAGGGCCCGCCCATCGACGTTAATTTAGATCTTGTGATTCACATGCAGTGGTTTGCGAACCACAGCAACGCGATCCTTTATTTCGCGGTACCTGACGGAGAAGGCGTGCGCTCGCTGCACGTTCGGGAATCGCCCGATCAAATCCACACAACCAAGCAGCTATGAACGTCGCTGTTGTTCTGTGCTGTACGGCACGCGCTCGGCCTGCAGCACGATTTGCAGCGCGACGCTGACATTCACCGGATCATCGCCGGCGGCACATGCTTGCGGCGTCGCGCTGTCCCCCTGCAAGGTGGCTTTAACCTTTGGAGCCTAATGCGCAGCGCTTGCACTCGACTCTAGACATTGATCGCGCATGAAAACCCGAAAGCTCGGCCCAAAGATTGGCTCTGAACGCCGAAACAAGCGTTATGAGCTTTTACCATTTCCAGATCGCCGCGGCGTAACCAAGCCCAATGGCGGCAAGCCTGTGCCAGTCCCCAGCAATGAGGCCGAGCGCCCCGCAATCGAGCAATCGTCGCGAGCATACCGATTACCTGGCTTCATAAAGCCGAGGAATGGCCGAGCAGCGGGCCGCTCAAAAACGAAGAGGGGGTCTTGAGTGTCATCACCTGCGGGATCGTGATCCGGCCGGGGCCGGCTCTCGATCAGTGATTAAACGCGCCGGCATCCGTGCTGGTGTTCGGCGCGCTCTGTGTAACGGCGGGAGTTTCGCTCGCTTTCCCGGTATTGGAGCCCGGGTTGGTATCCCCCACCGTTGAGGAGGTGTCCTTGCCGGGGGCGGCTCCGGAAGGTTTGTCGGAGCCCGTTTGGGCACTTGCCGTCGTCGTGAAGGAAAAGATAGCGACCGACGCGGCAGCGAGTAATGTCGGAATACGCATTCGTGTTTTCTCCTAGAGTTCCGTTCTGCTTCAAACCGGCGGTTTCGTTCGATTATTCAACCGCCATCAACGCAAACGCGCGGAATGTCTCAAGGTTTTATCGGACAGGACAGATATTTTCCCCGCAGTTGCGTCCGCGCACATTTATCGGCAGGGGCAGGGGCGTCGACTAGGTCACCTTGGCCGGCAGGAAAATGAATATCGCTCACCGGGCGCCAGATTGGCGTAGCTCTTAGCCTGCTCCCCGGCGACACTGCACTCTTGCTGTGAGGAAAACGTACGCCCGGTATTTACCGTGTGAACGTGGCCATTCAGAACGAACTGCAAAATCAATGCAAAACTCATCAGCGCTTATCCCTGAACATCAGGCCGAATGCCAGCCGCTACGGATTGTGTTAGAAATGAAAGAGGCCGCCATCTGATGCGACTTTTGCCTTGGGGTTACTATGGGACGCAGCTTTCGTACCAGGATACTCCTCGGAGCCCTCATCGTCATTGTCTCGTTTGAGTTCACCTCATGGATACTCAATGCTCTTGATCCAAAGTGATGGTTCGTCGCAATGAAAGAGGCCGGGCTCAGTTGGCGGCCCTATTCGACTTATTCATCACTAGCCGAATGCCGCGGCCGCGGAATGCCCTTCAAGATCTCGCGCGGCACGCTCGGCAGCTTGGCAATGTTCACGGCGATTAGGAACGCCTCGTCGCGCGATAGACGCTTCGTCGTCCTTTGCCGCGTCGGCTCGTCCTCAAAATAGACGTAGTAAGCGGCTGCCCGGGCGTCCTTCACGATGAAGGATTCCGTGCGTTGTTCAATCGACCAGGGCGGCGGGAAGCGGCGGGGCATGTTATAACGGCTCCATGGGCAATCCCGATTACCTTGAGGCTTTATTAGCAAGCCAGGCGATGGAGCGGCTTGAAATCTATTTACGAAACGGTCGGCATTTGCGTGACGTTCCTCTCGACACGCTGCGCACACTTTGGATTCAAGAAATGAGGGCCTGGATGAAGGCTTGGAACAGACGACCACCGCACCAAGTTCGATCATCGCGCGCACGAAGATATCGAGTCGGAAATGGCCCTACGCAAAATCGACCTTCCTTTTGACGAGATCAAGGACGTGTTTAAGGCGCTGCGACAAGCGAGCGATAAACAGATCGACGATCTCATGAGTGATCCCGAGCATCTAGCTCGCACGGAAAAAGCGATTGACGACGCGCTCGACAAATTTGAAGCAGAGGCTAAACGCAGCAAGAGCTAAGAAGCGAACCTCTAGGGCAAGCGCTTGCGCTCGACGATGAATGGTGGGCGCGTCACGATTGGTTTCAGCCATTGCGAGCGCGAGAAACTGCCGATCCTTCGGAGGGCTACCTTCATTCCACGGCATAGCCGATTTCCTTCCGCTTCCCATGCGCTTCCCAACAGAGATTCCTGGGAAGATTGGACAGTCGTTATATTGCGGGAAGTGCCTGATTTTATTGGTGCCGGATGAGAGAATCGAACTCCCGACCAACGGTTTACAAAACCGCTGCTCTACCGCTGAGCTAATCCGGCCAGTGCCACTCGGGCACTTCTCCTTTTATCATAGCGAAGCCATGATAGGCGACGGCTGCTACCGATTTGCTACCCTTCCGCGTGACATTGTTTATGGCTGCATACGGTGTGCCGTCAACAATCGCGGACCACCCGAATTTCCGCCACAAGGCGGCCTTGGGCTGGAGGTCGAATTTGAGGGCAGCGTTTGCAATGGCGGTGATTAACGCGGCCGTTGCGCTTGCAACCGGAGCCGTGGCCCAGGTTATGCCGGGGGCTCAGCACCGTCCGTACCCGAACCAGCTCCAGCACGATTTGAAGGGGGAGCTCGGAAAAAAGGCGCGGCAAACCTGCAATGAGCAATTCGGGCTTGAAGATCCGCCGGAAAGTCCAGCCGACTTTCTGGCAAAGTATGGTGCGTCGGTGAATGCATTGTACAACGATTGCGTTGTGAACGCGCTGATCGCCGAAGAGAACAAGAACCGGTAGTGTCTAGCTGTCGTGCACCTCGTGCACGGCGACCGCGCCGCGGCGCCAGTAGCCGGCCGCACGCATCCATTTCGGATTGGCGCCGTGGTCGGCGATGAGCTGGCGGCGCAGCTCTTTGGCGACGAGTGACTCGCAAGCAACCCAGGCATAGTAGTCGCCGGCCGGCATCTTCAGCGATGCGAGCGCTTTTGAAAGCGTCTCTCCACCACCCGCCGCTGCGCCGTTGCGATGCGCCCAGGTCACCGTCGCATCGGCTTTGGTCTCGAATTTCAGTTCATCGGCGGGGCCGTCGACTTCGCACAGCGCGACGATCTTTGTCCCGGCGGGAAGTTCGGCAAGCCGCCGCGAAATCGCCGGCAGTCCGGTCTCGTCGGCGATCAGCAGGTGCCAGTCATAAGCGATCGGGATGACGAACGAACCGCGCGGACCGCCCACCGCCAGCGTCTGCCCCGGTTTTACCTCCACCGCCCAGCGCGTCGCCGGACCGGCATCGTGAATCGCGAAATCGATCTCGAGTGTATTGCTCACACTGTCATAACGGCGCGGCGTGAAATCGCGCCCGATCGTGTTGGGTGCGCCTTCGGCGTTGATCGTGCCGTCGGGAAAAAACGTCTTCACATGATCGTCGAAGCCGAGGCTCGTGAAGCCTTCAAGGTCGCCGGTCAGCGTCACGCGGATCATGTGTGCCGCGATCTTCTCGACATTCTTGACAGTCAGCGTTCGGCGGCGCGGCTCGTGGCGCACGCGACGCGGCGCGCGCGGATCGGCCTCATGAGTCGCAACGGGAGCGGTCATCGACATTAGAAAGACTCCAGAAAAAATTCGCGAATGATGCACACGATTGCGCTTCAATCTGACAATTTGCAAGCGCCTTGGCAGGGCCTGTTTGCGCTCTGCTGCGCGGTTACGATGTTTGATCTGTTTTTGTGACCTAACAAACAAGTTAACGAATGTGGCGTGCGTGCCGCATTTTTCAACAGGTGACAATGGGGCCAGAATTTGGCGCGGGTGTCCCGCGAGCGGGCACCTAGGCATGCAAATCAGGACCGTGATGAAGGCGCATTTGTTGGTATGACTCGCGTCCCTTTGGCTGCTTTAGCCCCGCCATAACCGTTCGGTTTGGCGGGGCTTTCGTTTGCGGCCGCAGGGCAAAGCAAAGAGTCGATGTCGAAACCAACTAGGAGTAAAGCGTAATGAAGTTGATGATGATTCCGGCTGCCGCGCTCGCGGCTACCTTCGTGTTTGCTCAGTCCGCACAAGCGCGGGAGCATTACCACCATCGCAGCCTGTATCGCGGGGCCTCTGCGCATTGGGGACGAGCGGCCAAGCCGTTCGAGCAACCGCAGCAATTCACCAGCGGATTTTGGAACAATTCCGAAACACCGGCGTACCGCGTTGTCGCTCGGCGTCGGTCCCGGGCTCCTGAGCCATTTGGGCAGCAACAGCAATTCACCGGCGAATTTTGGAATAATTCCGAAACACCGGCGTACCGCGTCGTCTCTCGGCGCCGGTCCCGGGCTCCTGAGCCGTTCGAGCAACCGCAGCAATTCGCCGGCGCACATTGGAATAATTCCGAAGCCCCGCCTTATCACGGCAGTCTTGGAGGCCGTCCGGCGGCGTGGTGCGGCTGGGAGATGCGGCAACTCGTCAGCGGCGATCCCGGACCGGAGTACAACCTTGCTCGCAATTGGGCGCACTGGGGCCATTCCGGTCCGGCGGGCGTCGGCGCTGTCGTGGTCTGGTCGCACCATGTCGGCAAGATTGTCGGACAGCAGGACGGTGAATGGATCGTCGAATCCGGCAACGATGGTCACGCCGTGCGCACCCGCCCACTCTCGATCGCCGGCGCGGTTGCAATCCGCTGGGGATGAAAATGCCGTGAAGTCCTCCTGACGGAGGATGACTGTTTTGGACCGCCCGGGATGCCGGGCGGTCTTTTCTTATTTTAGCCTGAGGAGGGGTGCGGTTCGTCCACCGTCGCTATATTGAGAGTGAGGCAGCGCGATCTCCCGGATCGCGGTCTAATGGATCAGTAGAGGATTTTCACATGGCTTCCGGACGTCAGTTACGTCTCGGCGCGTTCATGCGCCCGGCATCGATCCATACCGGCGCATGGCGCTATCCGGGCGCCTGGCCCGACATGAATTTCAACTTCGCCCATATGAAAGAATCCATCCAGAAACTGGAACAGGCGAAGTTCGACGCGTTTTTCATGGCTGACCATATGGCTGTGCTCAACATGCCGATCGACGCGCTCAAGCGCAGCCATACCTCGACGTCGTGGGAGCCGTTCACACTGTTGTCGGCGCTATCGCAGGCTACCGATCATATCGGGCTCGTCGCGACCGGCTCGACTACTTTCGACGCGCCGTATCACATAGCGCGCCGTTTCGCGTCGCTCGATCACATCAGCAACGGGCGGGCCGGCTGGAATATCGTCACCACTTCCAATCCGGACGCCGCGCTTAATTTCGGGCTGGAAGAGCATATGGAGCACGGCGAGCGCTATAAGCGCGCGCGTGAATTCTACGACGTCGTAACAGGGCTATGGGACAGCTGGGCGGACGATGCCTGGATCCGCGATGTCGAGAGCGGCGTCTTCTTCGATCCGTCAAAGATGCATGTGCTCGATCACAAGGGCGAGTATTTCTCGGTGCGCGGCCCCGTGAATATCGCGCGGCCGGTGCAAGGCTGGCCCTTGATCGTTCAAGCGGGTGCTTCGGAGTCGGGCCGGCAGCTTGCTGCCGAAACCGCGGAGGCAGTCTTTACCGCGCAAAGCAACCTCAAGGCCGGCCAGGAGTTCTGTGCCGACATCAAAGGCCGCATGGAAAAGCTCGGCCGCAATCGGGAGCACATGAAGATTCTGCCGGCGTGTTTTATCGTCGTCGGCGATACGGTGGATGAGGCGAAGGCGAAACGCACCAAGCTCGACAGTCTGGTCAATTACGCCAATGCCATCGCGTCGCTGTCGATGGCGCTTGGCCACGATGCCTCGAAGTTCGATCCCGACGGTCCGCTACCCGAAACTCCGGAAACCAACGCGTCGAAGAGCGGGCGCGAGCGCACGATCAAGCTGGCGAAAAGCGAGAACCTTACCGTCCGCCAGCTCGCCCAACGTCTCGGTGGCTATTCCGGCCTTGCTATGGTCGGCACCGCAAAAACAATTGCCGACGAGATGGAAGAGTGGCTCGAGACCGAAGGCTCCGACGGCTTCACTATCCAATTTCCTTACCTGCCGGGTGGCCTCGAGGATTTCTGCAATCAGGTCATTCCCGAACTGCAGCGGCGTGGAATATTCCGCAAGGAATATGAGGGCAAGACGTTGCGGGAAAATCTCGGACTGCCGCGGCCGACCAACAGATTTTTCCAGAACTAGCCGCCGCTACTGCGCGGCGGCGAAGTCGGTGGCGTAGAGGCGCGCGCGCTGGTCGTCGTTCAAATTCTTTTCTAGGCCAGCAAGCGCCGTCTGGATCGACACCAGGGCACGCCATGTTGCATCCAGCCGCGCCTGGATCCCTTCAAGCCGCGCCAGCGGGTCGGTCGGCAATGATACCTGACAATTGGCGTCGAGTTCGCTCGCCGCGTTACGGAACGCCTGCTTGAGATTGTTCATGGCGTCGCGCTGCGCATCGGTCGGCTCGATCGACAGCGATATTTGTTCGACCGAGCTGTCGACCTTGGTCGGGGCCGCCGCACAATCGGCAGCCATATTATCCGCCCGGTCGGGATGAATGGCCGCAGCGGCGGTCGAGGGCGGTGCGAAACGGGCCCGCTGGGCATCGGTCAGCGATCCCTCGAATTCCTGAAGCGGTTGGCGAACGAAATCGAGTGCCTCGGCGACCTTTTCGATCTGCCATTCCATCAATTGCAAGCGCGCAGCGGGATCTTGCGGAATATCGGTCGGGCAGGCCTTGGCCAGATAATCGGACGCGAAACCCAGCGCGCCGCCGAGCTTTTGCAACGGCTGCATCTGATCCGGCGTCGGCTTGATCTCGGTCTTGATCCGATCGGCTATAACCGGGCGGCCGCCAAGTTGCGGGCAGGAATTAGCATTCTGAGCCGACGCGGTTTTTGCGAAGGCGGCCTGGAAAATCGCGTCATAGCTGAACGGCCATGGAGAGGAGGATGGCGCGGACGACGGCGGAGAGAATATCTCACCGTATACCGTCGGGAGTGCGAGGACTGGATAGATCAGCGGAGACATCAATCCGCCAGCCTGGCCAAGGGCACCTGTCTTCACGCTCGCATCGTCGCGCAGGTCGGTTGCCTGCCCGCTATGGCGCCAATGCCGATGCCACAATGAAGGGACGCCGAAATAGAACGGCCCAACCCTGATACCGAAAGCATGGCTTTCGGTAGGGGCAAAAAGAAAGGCCGCAAGCGCAGCAATCGCAAAAAAAGGGCCGATCTTTCGCATGACCAGGCACCGATAATGATTTGGCTGCGGTCAACGCGCTCGTCAGCCGGTTTGTTCCGTTCAGGCCGCGCTTGGCAAAGACTGCGTTTGTCAAGATTAGGCCTGCCAAGGCTCGCCCTGCTTTTTATCGCCGAGCCGCAGCAAAGGGACAAGGACAAAAGCAACGGCTGTGAATGCGGCGGAGATCAGGACCAGCGGCCGCAAGCTGTGGTCGAAAAGATGGGTGTAGAGAAATGAGCCGACATTGTCGGCGAGCGTCGTCGCCAGATTGCAAACGGACATCAGCACGGCAAAGGCGAAACCTTCGGCGCGAGGCGGGCAGTAGTCGGCAGCAAGCGTAAGGGTTGCGACCATGGCCAGCATCCCGGCGAAGCCGGCACAAAAATAAATAACCGCTGCCGACACTTCATTCGACAAAAATATAAACGCCACGGTCGTGAGCGCGCCGAACACGATACTGAGATTCAAAAGCCTCTTCAGAGTGAGGCCGTCGAAGAGCCGGTGATAGAGCAGGGCGCCGACAATCCAACCCGCGGCCGAAATCGAACCAAGGACGCCGATATAGCCTTGCGAGAATTGCAGGCTGTCGGTCATGGTGAAATAAAGCGGCGTGCTCAATCCCGGACTGAAATTGTACAGAAAGAGAAATCCCGCGATCAGCCACAGCTCGCGGCGCTTGAACGACGATTTCAGACCCTCGAACGTGTCCTTTATTCCCTGGATATTGATCGAGACTTTTTTCTCAGGGATCAGAAACAACGTGCCGGCAATGACTGCGATTGGGGCGACAGCGATGATTGCCGCCGCCCCGTGCAACGCTCCTTCGGGGGAAAGGCGTTGAACCAGTTGCCCGCCCACGACTGCGGCGGCCATGGCGGCAATATTGAACCAGAGCCATTGCTGGTTGACGAAGCTGCCGCTTGCCGCAAGACGCTGACCGTTTTCGACCAGTACAGCGCCACACAGCGTGCTCGATATCGCCATTGCATAAGCGGTGACCGTCAGCGCGATAAACAGGTCGCTCGGCGCGGCGAGTTGGGTGACAACGATAAAGCCTGCGATCGCGGCCACGTTCGCGAGCACCAGGTAGCCTTTGCGACGATAGCCGAACAGCGGCACGAAATCGGAAATCAGTCCGTAAAGCGGTTTGATGATCCAGGGCAGGTTGAACAAGGTTATGAAGGCGGTGATCTGAACCGGCGTCCAGCCTTGCGCGGTTTTCAGATAATAATTGAGAGGCTGTGCAATCAGTCCGCCGATCTGGCCGAGCCCTTCGACAACATAGACCAGCGCGAAGAACGTGAGCAGACGTTGGCGCATATCCCGGTCGTTGCCGTAAACTGCCGGCGCGGCAATCGGGTCATCGATAGCCATGAAACTCCCGGTTGGTTGTTGTTTCGCAGCAACAGCCATTTCCCGTTTCGTGTTGTAGTTTAATCCGACACCCGGTTAAACCTTGCTGTGCGTGCGACTGTGCCCCTGAACTGCCTGCACTTCAAATTTGCCTTAGCAGCTGCTGTTGCAGCCATGGTCGCAGGCTCGGGAGGTCCGGCGGCAAGTCAAACCTTCGAGCAATTCATCGGCTTCGGCGACAGTACGAATGACAGCGGCTGGTACAGGAACGCCGCGCCGAATTCCACCAATCCGGTCTACAACACCGACTTCGCCATTGCGGTGACGCAGGGTGGGGGCGAGGCGACCACCAACCCTGGGCTGGTCGTTTCGCAATATCTTGCCGCAAAGTTTGGGCTCGCCGCGATTCCGGCGGACCAGCCTGGAGGTACGAATTATTCGACGGGCGATGCGCGGAATGCTCAATTTAATACCGTTGCAAGCGGCGGCCTGCTAGGCGCGATGCCAACCGCTGTGCAGATGCAAAACTATCTCGCGGCCAACAACGGCGTCGCCAACGGCAACGCACTCTATCTCATCAGCTCCGGTGGCAACGACATTACCTACGCCGCCAACAATATTGCCGGGGCGCTAGCGCAAAACGCCTATGTCACCACGGCTGCAAATGCTCTTGTCGGCGGCATCGTAAATCTTGCCGCGGCAGGCGCACGCTACATCATCGTGCCGAACACACCGAGCTCGTTCGGTACGGTGCCGGAGCCGACCCTGCGCGCTACCTACAAAAGCGTGCTGTGGAACGGTCTTGCCGCGGCCCATGTGAATTTTATTCCCGCCGACGTTAACGCCATTTATCGCGCCGTCACGTCGAATTTTTCCGAATTCGGTCTCGTCGCCGGAGCAGGGCCGGCTTGCACGCAGCCGGCAGGCATCCCGAGCGGTTGGTCGGTCATGTGCTCGCCAACCTCGACCATTTCGACACTCGTTGCACCGAATGCGGAATTCACCCATCTGTTCGCCGACGACCAACATTTGTCGACGGCGGGACAGATGATCCTCGGCGATTACGAATACAGCCTTGTTGTCGCGCCGATCGAGATTTCCATGCTGGCTGAAGCGCCTGTGAAAACGCGCCGCGGTGATCGACTCGATCTTCAATCAAATCGCGATATCCGAACGGGGCCGCAACGCCGGCACGTTCAATACCTGGGTGAGTGGCGATGTGTCGGCGCTATCCATGAACTCCGGCTATCCGGGATTTCCCAACGATCCCGGAGTTCCGTTGTCGGGCACGGTAGGAGCCGACTATGCGCTTGCAGGCGGGTGGCTCGTCGGCGGCGCGATGTCGGTCGGCACGACGCAGCAAAGTTTCAGTCTCGGCGGCAACTTTAAATTCAACGAATTCGCGGCAAGTTTCTACGCGGCTAACACCACGGGTCCATTCTGGGCCGATCTTGTCGGCACGATTGGCGGAGGTCATTACGATACCGACCGCATCGTTCCGATCGGGATCACGTCGCAGCAAATCTCGGGACGACCAACGGCAGTAATGTGTCGCTTGCCACCGAGGCGGGCTACAAGTTCTTCACCGGGCCCATTACGCACGGACCGCTCGCCGGCATCACGATGCAGCGCGTGAACGTGGATGGATTTACCGAAACGGACTCGTTTGCGGCGGTCGGCGGATTCACGGCGCTTTCCTTTGCCGATCAAATCCGGAATTCAGCCGTTACCGAACTCGGCTATCGAGCAAGCCTCGACTTGGGGACTTGGCAGCCTTTCGCCAAGGTGGCCTGGGACCACGAACTTGTTCCCTCGGACCGCTCGATCACCGCGTCACTTACCAGTACGGTGGCCCCAAGCTACACCATGCCGGCGGTCGTATCTTGCCACGACTGGGCGATGGCGCAGGTTGGAACGACCGTTGCGATCGGTCGCGGAATTACCGGTTACGCGGTGTTCGGCGGGCAAATCGGCGAGACCAACGTAGTGAACTATAGCGGCCAGGTTGGACTCAATTTCGCGCTGAACCCGCAGACCACTCCTGCGAAAGTGAACTGAACGGCTCCGCATGGTCAAAGTGTGCGTGCCGAGTATAGCATCGGCACGAAACACTGTCGCTTTACGCATAACCTTTAATCCGGGAGACGCATCATGAGTTGGTCAATCAAGCTGTCGGTCATCGCTGCCGGTACTTTTCTGGCATCGGCTGCTTCGGCGCAGACCCTGGTCACCCATCGCATTCCCGCGGCGCTCGCGGCCGAGGCGGCAAGTGAAGCTGTCGCGTCCTGCGCCAAGGGCGGCTATTCCGAGACGGCGGTAGTGGTCGATGCCGATGGTGCCACGATCGCGGCGGTGCGCGGTGATGGCGCCGGTATCCACACGCTCGATAGCGCGCACGACAAGGCGTACACCAGCGTCACCTTCAAAAGCGACACGATGGCGCTTGCCGATCGCGCCAAGGGTGACGGACCGATTACTCCGCTCGCCAAGCTGCCGCACATTCTTTTCTTTCCCGGCGGGGCGGTGATCAAGCTCGACAATGAAGTCATCGGGGCGATCGGCGCCGCTGGCGCGCCAGGCGGCAATCTCGATGACGGTTGCGCCAAGGCAGGCCTTGAAAAAATTCGCGACCGGCTGAAGTGATTACGCGCTCGGTATGGCGTGCAGCACGGGAAACAGCATTCCGGCGAGCGTCGGCGGCCACGGAATGGCGAGAAGCTGATCGAACACGACATAGATCAGCAACACCACGCCGGCTGCCATGGGGATGACGATCTTCCAGGGCTCGCGGCCTTCGAGCCGCATGAAGGAGATGATGAAGACCGGAACGGTCGGGATAAGCCCGATCAGCGCCATGCTCGCGGCAAAGCCCGCCATCCAGCCGAAGAACAAAAATCCACGCGTGACAATAGTCTTGCCCGGTAGGTGAGCGGTCTTTGACGCAATGTCCATGTGGATTTTCTGCGAACCTTGACCGCCGGCTCCAGCGGTAGCGGCGCCCTGGCGCTCATGGAGGCCGAACACGTCGTTGATCAGGCTGAGCGTGCAGAACAGGATCGCACCGGTGCCGACGATGCTCGGAATGATGCGCGCCGCAAACGACCATTGAAACGACGCGCCAAGCATGGCGATGAACAGACAGAGCAGCCCGGCAGCGAAAAGGTTGTTGACCGCGAACTGCGGATGACCCCATTGCGAGACCATTTTCGTCAACCCGCCATGGCTGCGCACGTCCTGCAATAGCGGTCGCAGCAGCGACAGACCCGCCATGATGAACATGACCACGACCACCGGGCGCAGCATCCAGCTTACGCCGTAGCGTTCGATGGAAATGAACATGTAACGCTCGATCACCTCGCCGAGGATGAAGCCGAGCACCAGCGGTGGTCGCGGCCAGCGGAAGTGTTTCATCGCCCAGCCGAGCATGCCGAAGAACAGCAGCGAAAAGACATCGCCCCAATTCCGCGAGGCTTCGAAGGCGCCAATATAGATCAGGCTCAGCACCCCCGGCATGAACACCGTGTAACGCAGCGTCGCGATCTTCGCGAGCTGTCCGGAGAACGCAAAGCAAAGGCCGGACCCGAGAATATTGGCGATCGCGATGCTCCACACCATCGAATAGGTGATGTCGAGGTGCTTGGTCAGCATTTCCGGGCCGGGCACAAGGCCGTGAATGAGAAACGCCCCGAGCAGGATCGCCATGCCGGCGCTCGACGGTACGCCGAACGCCACTGTCGGAACCAGCGCGCCGCCCTCACGAGCGTTGGTCGCGCTTTCGGCGGCAATGACGCCACGCACGTCGCCGGTGCCAAAAGTCTGCGCCGCGCCTTTTTCGGTTCGCAGCGCATGAGCGTAGGAAATCCAGTCGATCACCGAGGCGCCGATGCCGGGAATGGCGCCCATCGCCGCGCCGATCCACGAGCACCGCAGAATCAAAAACCAATGCCGCATGCAATCCTGGACGCCGAGCAGCATGCCGGTTTTGGTGTCGAGCGTTTGGCCTTCCTGCACGACCGCCATGCGGCCGATGGCGAGGTCGCATAACTCGGGCAGCGCAAAAATGCCGAGCGTCAGAGGCACCAGCGGCAAGCCATCCCAGAGGTAAAGAGAATCCATGGTCCAGCGCAGGGTGCCGGACTGCGGATCCGTTCCGATCATCGACAGCATCATGCCGAAGCAGGCGGCGGTAAGCCCACGCAGTGGCGCGTTGCCAGACAGCACTGCGACCATCGAAATGCCGAACACAGCGATGCCGAGGAGTTCCGGCGAACCGATGAAGAGAATGATCGGACGCAGCACCGGCAACGCGACCGCCATTAGCAACGCGCCGAACAGGCCGCCGATCAGAGCGGCCATGTAGGACGCGCCAAGGGCACGGCCGGCTTCGCCACGCCGCGTCATCGGGTAGCCATCGAGCGTCGTCGCGGCCGAGGCAGCGTGCCCCGGTGCGCCGAACAGAATGGCGGCGATCGGATCGGCCGTGGTCGTGGTCGCGCCGAGCCCGAGCAGCAGCGCGAAAGCCGTCGGCGGATCGAGATTGTAAGTGAACGGGAGAAGCAGGGCCGTGCCGGCAATTCCGCCAATGCCGGGCAATATGCCAAGCGAGAGGCCCATACACACGCCGCCGAACAGATAGAGCATCCGAGTTGGGTCGAGGATGATCAGCAGGGCACTCGCTGCGGAATGCAGCATGTCCGTTTCCATAGACGCTCCTCTCCAGCGGCCCCATTCAAACATTCGCCTCCCGTTTTGGGAGGCGCCCTGCATGAATGTTTGAAGCAAGGACCACTAGCGGGCGCGATGTTAGTGGAGTATTCCGCCGTCGGCCAGCGCGGCTAAATGTTGCGCCGTAGCTTGACCTGACAGGCGTTCACTCAAGGAAGCGGTCGGACCGGAATGCTGCCGTCGTTCTATCTTTCACCAGACAAGCAGCAGGCATGGAATATTCCGCGTGCCGCAATCTACGGCGCGGGCATCGGCCTCGCTGCGGCGTTATTAAAGACGTTCGCTCTATTCCATGTGGTCGGGATAAGCGATCGTTCGGTTGCGGTGCTGGAAAATCTGCCGGAAATCGCCGGCGCCGCTCTTGGATTTGCGGCGCTGTGCGCGCTGGCAGCCGCATTGCGTAATTTCATCGCCCGGCGGCTTGTCTGACTTAAGATTGCTGCCTGCGAAAAATCACGGGGCGGCCATCATGGCCGCCCCGTTTTGCTCACTCGTCGTGTGCTTATCAGATCTTGCTGATGTCGCGATCCTTCGTCTCGGGCAGGAAGATCAGCCCGATGACGAAAGCGACGGCCGCGACACCGACCGGGTACCAGAGACCGGAGTAGATATTTCCGGTCGCTGCCACGATGGCAAAGACGGTTGCCGGGAGGAAGCCGCCGAACCAGCCGTTGCCGATGTGATAGGGCAGCGACAGGCCACTGTAGCGGATGCGGGTCGGGAACAATTCGACCAGCCATGCCGCAATCGGTCCATAGACCATCGTGACATAGAGCACGAGGATGGCGAGCAAGAGGATCGTCATCGGGTAGTTGATGTCATTCGTGTCGGCGCTGGCCGGGTAGCCGTGCGTTTTCACCGCCGCCGCGATCGTCTTTGCGAGGTCTGGCGCGTCGGCGGCGATGGTCTGATCGCCGATCTGCACGCTGGCCTTGGTGCCCGGCGCAGCCGCCGTGTTGGTGTAGTTCACCGACAGATTCACCAGCGCGGATTTGATGATGTCGCAACCGGTGGTAAACTTCTCGACGCCCGTTGCCTTGAACTGGAACGAGCACTCGTTCGGGTCTGCGGTGACCGAAATCGGAGAGCCGTTGAGCGCCGCCTCCAGCTTTGGATTGGCGAAGTGAGTAATGCCCTGGAAGAGCGGGAAGTAGGTCGCAACGGCGAGCGCGAAGCCGGCAAGAATGATCGGCTTGCGGCCGATCTTGTCGGACAGCGCCCCGAACAGGAGGAAGAACGGCGTGCCGATCGCAAGGCCGATTGCGATCAGAATGCTTGCCGTCACCGCAGGCACTTTCAGAGTCTGGGTGAGGAAGAACAGCGCGTAGAACTGTCCGCCGTACCAGACAACGGCTTCGCCCATGGTCGCGCCGAGCAGCGCGAGGAGCGCGATCTTGGCGTTTGACCACTGGCCGAACGCTTCCGACAGCGGACGCTTCGACTGTTTGCCCTCCTGAACCATCCGCTGGAACAGCGGCGATTCATTGAGCTTAAGCCGGATCCAGATCGAAACCGCGAGCAGGATGGCGGAGAGCAGGAACGGAATGCGCCAGCCCCAGTCGCCGAACGCGGCTTCACCCATCCAGGTGCGGATGCCGAGTACCAGGAGGATCGCCATGAACAGGCCGAGCGTAGCGGTGGTTTGAATCCACGACGTGTAATAGCCGCGTTTGTTCGCAGGCGCGTGCTCGGCGACGTAGATTGCGGCTCCGCCGTATTCACCACCAAGCGCGAGACCTTGCACGAGGCGAAGGCAGATCAACACGATAGGTGCAAGGATTCCCCAGGTAGCAAAGCCCGGCAGCACGCCGATAAAGAACGTGCCGATACCCATGAGGCTCATTGTTATGAGGAAGGTGTATTTGCGGCCGATCATGTCGCCGAGGCGACCGAAGATAAGCGCGCCGAACGGTCGCACCGCGAAGCCAGCGGCAAACGCCAGCAGCGTGAAAATGAAGGCGACGTTCGCCGGTACGCTGGAGAAGAAGTACTTCGCCAGGAACACCGCAAGCGTGCCGTAGATATAAAAGTCGTACCATTCGAAAACGGTGCCGAGCGATGAAGCGAAAATGACAAGCCTCTGTTCGCTTGTCATGCCGCCGGAGCGCGGCGCGTTCACTGCCATGGTTGTCATGGACGAGTCCCCCTGATGTTTAATCGTTAGGAATCGCGCTGCACCGGAACACGGGCGGACGCAGAGTTTTTCCAGCGCAAAGCGTATTCCGGGGGCGGGGCGGTGTCTCTCCGCCGGAGGTCGTAAGCCTAAAGTCGTGGGTATTGCCAGCTTCTTTGAACGCCACGGGACCGCTAAGCGAACCGGCAATTAATCTTACCGCGCAATTAACCGGCTAAAGTGTCGGGATTTAAACGAATTTCCGCCGCGACTTCCTTAGAACTGCCCAAAGAGTTGAACAGCTCCGGGCTATTCGATGCGCTTTTTCGCTGGTGTATTTCCATATCTGACGGCGATGCTGCTTACCGTAACTGCTTCGCCTGCCTTTGCGCAGCGCGAGCCGCAGATCGTCATTCCCGGCCGTCCCGATGTGCCGGTGATGATCAACGGCGTCGACGCCTCATGGGGCATCGTTGAAGGCGAATTTGGCCTAGACCGCCCCGGTCTGGTGGCGCCCACCGTAGTTTACCGGTCGCTGCAGGTTTCCGTGCCTTATTCCGTGCCGGGCTATTTCCCGCGCGACAATCGCAAGCCCGGCTATGGGCGTCTCGAAATAGTACCGCCGCCCGGTGCGCCGAAGCCGCCGCCTGCGCCGAGCTACTTCCGTAGCTGGTCCAGCCAATCGGCGCCGGGGCCGGTCACCGATTATCCGCCGTATCTGGCACCGCCTATCGTCCACTCGCCGACCATCGAGCCCAATCAAAAAGGACAGCACCACCATCATCCGTGATGGTCATCGTTTTGGCAGGCTGAAATCCGGCCGGCCTTTTTCCGCCTCCTCATCGGGGCAGTTGCAGAGGGAGTAACATGTCGTTCCATCGTTCTGTCTTCGTGGCGCTCGCCACAGTCTTCGTCGTCGGCATGGCGCCGTCGGCGTTTGCTCAGTGCTGTGGCTACCAAGCCCCGGCGCAGACTTATTACGCACCTGCGCCGGTCGCGCAGGGTTGCGGCACCTGCGGCGTGCAGGCTTATGCACCGATCGTCTACGCAACGCCGGTGGCGCCCGCGCCGATCAATGTCGGCTGCGGCGTTTGCGGCACGCCAACCGCGGCGGTGACCTTTGTTCCGCAATTCGCGCCAACCCCGACCTGGGGCAACGGCTGCGGCGGTTGCGGTGCTCCGGCCCCGGTCGCCTACAACGGCTGCAATCCATGCGCCGCCCCGGTCTACACGCAGCAACCGGCGCCGCTATATGTGACCAACCAGGGTCCCGACTATTCCGGTCCGGGCCTCATGGTGCCGTATCGCACCTATGCTCCGCAGGCGGAATATGCGCCGCCTCCGTACTATCCGGCGTACCCGCACCGGTACTATCCGCGCCCGTACTATCATCACGCGTACTACGCGCCGCGTCCGTACTATGGCCACCCGTATTACGGCCATAACTACACGCATCACTACTGGCGCGGCTGAGTTCGCCGCCCATCGCTGAAAAATGCAGAGGCCCGCGCTTGTCGCGGGCCTTTGTTTTTTAGTTGCTAGCTGATGGCGCGGTTGGCGATGTAAAGCGCAAGCGCCGCGGCGTTCGATACATTAAGGCTTTTGATCTCGCCGGGAAGATCGAGCCGGGCAAGGCGATCGCACGTTTTACCGGTCAATTGTCGAAGCCCTTTGCCTTCGGCGCCAAGCACCAAGGCTAGCGGCGCGCGCAATTCGATCGCCGCGAGAACATCCTCGGCGTCGCTGTCGAGCCCGACCAGCAGGAAGCCGCGCTCCTTAAGCGCAGCGAGACCGCGCGCCAGATTTTGCACAGTACAAATCGGCACAAGTTCGAGCGCACCGGAGGCCGATTTGGCGAGCACGCCGGTGGCTTCCGGGCTGTGCCGCGCCGTGGTGACAATTGCGGTGACCGCGAAGGCCGCGGCGGTTCGCAAAATCGCGCCGACATTATGCGGGTCGGTGATCTGATCGAGCGCCAGGACGACACCCGTTTCCGGCATTTCCTCGATGTCCGGCGAGGGCAGCGGATCGGCCTCGGCGATCAAGCCTTGATGCACAGCATCGGGCGTCAGCCGCGCTGCAAGCGCATCCGGCCGCACCAATTCCGGCTCGATCTTGAGCGCGATGCCGTCCTCGGCAAGACGCCGCATCGCATTTTCGGTGGCGAGCAGGCGCCGGATATGACGCGCCGGATTGGCAAGGGCTGCAGTGACCGTGTGCCAGCCATAGAGAATGACCGGACCGCCCGGTTCCCCGCGTACCCTCTCGCGTGCCGCTGGCTTGCCGCCGAAACGGCGGCCTTGCGGGCGCGGTCTTTTCTGCCATGGCCGTTCAGGCATGGCCGCTTCTGTCATGGGGCCATGAGGTTGGCAATTCTGGCCATTTTCGATTGACTAGTCGGAGCGACCCAACCATATAGCGCCCTCGGCCGGGCGACCGGTTCAAGGTGGCCCGCTATGGTGCGGGAGAGTGTCCCGAGTGGCAAAGGGGGCGGACTGTAAATCCGCTGGCTTACGCCTTCGTAGGTTCGAGTCCTACCTCTCCCACCATATTGATTCCACAAGTAAATTTCGAAAATTATGGGGTCGATTTTCCGCTGTCCATGTTGCGCCGTGTTGCAAAAAAATACTGTGCATTTTCAATGACTACATTGACCCCCGGCGACTCCGTGCGACATACCTGCGACATGAAACGTGAAAAAACGTTGCCGCCGCGCGATCCATTTGACCCGACCTCGGCGGGGATGATCTACGGTTTCGCTATGCTTGCGGCGTTCGAGCTCCGTCATCTCGGTGCAAGCGATGAAGACCTTCGCAAATTTCCTTCAGAATTTGGCAAAGTTCTGGAACTCCAATACGACCGGAAAGTAGCGGCGCAAGCGCTCCGCGAACGCAGGCGGTGGCGCAAATCCGACCTCCCGCGATTGATTGAATTACTGTTGCGCCCGGGATTGGCGTCGCCAAAAACTCAGGGTCTGATCGCTCAGTTGCAGAGCGAGAACGCGAGTGGTCACGGCGTAATCCCTGAGCCAAAAAGATGCGATGAAGCGTTTTTCGATTCGCTTTCTAGTTTGCAGCGAATTGCAAACTCCGCTACCTCGCGCGATGAGCGGCGGGAGCTTCGCAAGCGATTGGAAATATACCCCGAGATGATCGAAGCGGCGTACAGGGGGGAACTCGGAAGGGCGCAGGAGGCGAACGTCGTCGAAACCCCGCGTCTGAAAGCATCCGAGATCGCGGAATGGAAAGTGGCCGACGCTGCTGGCATCTCGCCGGCAAAAGTTCATCAGCTCTGTCAGGAAGCGCGGGACAGGGTCGCAATCGCAGAGAAGTGGGCCGCAGCTCGACCAGGTGTTCGGTCTGTTCAGCGGAAGCCTGAGATGACAACGAAGGAGCTGAAAGGTTGGCTTGAGGGCTGTCCGTCTTAAACCGACCGAGTTAGCAAAACTCCGAGGTTTGAACTAACCCAGCTGTGGAGTTTTTTGTGATGAGGTGTCTCCGGGGAAATTAACCGGAGTACACCGCATGAACGAGATCCTAAGGGACCTCGACAGGCCGATCTGGGGCAAAGGCGATCGCGCTGGAAGCTAACCTCCTTGACGAGGAAGGTAACGCCGACGTTCGGAAGTGCTATTATCTGTTGGAAAGCGGCGCGATCGCGGCCAAGCGCGTGAAGGGACGCGACAAGGAGGGCCAAGAAAAAAGCCGCGGCCAGTGGGTTTCGACGCCGCGCGCGATCCGCAATAGCCTGTTGCCGCCGGCGTCATGATCGCTTCGTTCGATCCGCGTCAAGTTGCGCAGGCGCTCGGCGGACAAGTTGCCGGACGCGACACCATCTTGGCGCCGGGGCCTGGCCATTCTCGACAGGATCGCTCGCTGGCTATCCGGCTCGACCCCGCGGCGCCGGATGGTTTTTTGGTTTATAGCCACTCCGGAGACGATTGGCGTGATTGCCGAGACTATGTGAGGGAACGGCTCGGACTTCCGAAATGGCAACCCGGCGACGAGCAATGTCGGTTCATTCCCGAGCTGTACAAAGAGAAGTGGGATCTCGCGGCAATCGAAGTTGAGGTCGACCGGCGTCCTCCTCTATTCAGCGAAGATGAGATAGCCCGCATTGCGCGGGCGCGCCGCATTTGGGATCAGGGAGAAGACCCGCGCGGAACGCGCGCGGATTACTACTTGCGCCACGGGCGCAAGCTTGACTTGCCAGAAGACCTCGTCGGTTCCGTCCTGCGTTACCACCCTGCTTGTCCTTGGCGTGACGAAAATACCGGCTGCACGATCTTTACAGGGACAGCATTCTCCGAGCAGGCCCTGGTTGAATGCAGTAAGCGACATGAAAAGGCTCTTGCTGCGGCGTCATGTTAGCCCAGAAGAGGCATCTCCAAAGCGTGATCGTTAAACGTGGATTGCGCGCGCGAGCAGGCGGTTCCCCTATACCACGCTTCTTGCCTCTCATAGGCTTTCTGACGACCTCATGACCATCGATAGTCCTGCAGCTTATTCGTTGCCGGACGCTTGATTCAATCGGCACTGGCTAACCGATGTCTGCCTTGGGTCTTGGCTGTGTAAAAACGCGGGGACGCGTAACGGCGATAGAATGGACATCTCCGAAATCGCATTCTGGTGCGCAAAGATTCGTCCGCGCATGTAGCATCGATCGATTGATGAAAAATTATTCTTGTCGCTTCTTAGTTTTTTGCGTTTTCACACAGCCTGGGTCACGAACCGCCGCAGCCGTAATTAGCTGGCGCGGCAGCTTTGCCCCCAATCGCGACCAAGTCAGTGCGGGGACCAAGCGCCGCTCCGGGCCAGGATGCGACATCGCATACCGGGAACGCACGTTGCCACAACTTTCGTTTGTGGATACCGTTCTTGCAATCAACGCAGGCGGGAGTTGGTTATGCAAAGCGATAAAAAGCGCCCCTCCTTTGACGTGATGCGTTTGCTCACCCAACACAGCGCGCGATGAACCGCATCGAAATACAAAGAAAATCAAATTCTTTACGCTCAGGGAGATCGGGCCGATTCGGTTTTTTACATCCACACTGGCAAGGTCAAAGTCGCTGTCGTTTCCGAGCGTGGGAAGGAAGCCATCGTCGCAATTCGGGGACCGGATGAATTCTGCGGCGAAGGCGCTCTGACCGGCAAGCCACTGCGCCTGGCTACAGTCACGACGATGTCAACATGCGAGATCGTGCGGCTGGAGAAGCAGGCGGTAGTCTGCCTCCTCCACGACGACCCTGATTTTGCCGACTATTTTCTCAACCATCTTTTGATCCGGATGGGCCGAGTTGAAGCGGATTTGGTCGACCAACTGTTCAATTCCAGCGAGATGCGGTTGGCGCGGGCTCTTCTGCTATTGGCCAATTATGGCAACGACAATGGTCTGGAACCGTTACCCCTAGATTTAAACCATGAGACACTGGCTGAGATGATTGGCGCGACCCGCTCTCGTGTGAATTTCTTCATGAACAAGTTTCGAAAGTTGGGCCTGATAAAATACAATGGCAAACTGGAGATTCAAAAGGCCCTGTTGAACTTCGTTCTGCACGAACGACTACATATTGAGCGCTAGAATTACAGGGCGCGTGCCTTGATTACTGCGGCGGCAAATGATGAGGGTCGCTGCTGAGCGGGGTGCGCAAACTTTTGACGCCGCCGCAACCGCTCAACATAGGCGAATGAGCCGCCATTTGCGATGTCGACTCCACAACGCCGTCCTCTCTTGGATGCGTGCAGCCGGTATTTTCTCTGCCTTTCTCTGTGGTGTAGGCCACCGACAGGACACGCGACGCTGTGCAACGATCCGGCACCGTGTTTCAAGGAGGTGCGCTGTGTCCGAATCGGACTATTCGCGAAGGCATGCGTTAGAGTGCATGCGCATGACGGCAGATTGCCTGCAATTGGCGGGCGACCTTCAGAACCCTGCTTTGCAGTCGCATTTTGTTCGGATGGCGAGGGTATGGTCCGACCTAGCGGTTCGAGGACCGAATGCGGATACTCGGACGGAAAGCGGATACTAAGAGTCGAAGCAAACGGGGTTACCTGGCCCGCGCGAGAACTTCGCGACAGTAATTGCCAGCGGCGGTGCGAGCTCGCTATAATTTGCTTCTTGAAGGTGTGACGCCCGCGGACGTTCGATCCTGACATGCGCGGCCGACATGTCGCTGGCGAACCATGGGTTACTTATTTGTTGCGTCGCCCTTTTGTGTCGCCCTGAACCGCAGTCGAGGGCGGCTTCAAGAAGGCGTCAAATCGCTCCTTGACGATCGCATAGCACTCGCACGACGCCTTTTCGAGTCCGGGACGATCGAGAACTTTAATAGTCCCCCGATAGTAGCTGATGAGGCCGGCCGTCTGCAGCGATTGCGCTGCAAGCGTCACCGATTTACGGTTGGTGCCCAACATGTGCGACAAGAACTCGTGCGTGTAGGGTAGGGCTTCGCCTTCGGCGCGATCATGCATCATGAGAAGCCACCGGCATATCCTCTGTTCCGTCGTATGCATGGCATTGCATGCGACAGTCTGCTGAACCTGTGACAGTAGCGTCTCCGAATAGCTAACGAAGAGATCGCGCATGTGTTCGCTGCGTTTGAATTCCGATTGCAACAATTCTATCGGGCAGCGAACGATGCTACCCTCCAGCTGAACAAGACATCGATTACAAGAGACCCGGCTGTACATGGCCGCGAAGAG
>Ga0302326_10008484_pt1 | contig 22657 bp, 17 predicted proteins | sample Palsa_T0_3_FD_202264 | JGI IMG/M metagenome (GOLD analysis project Ga0302326, IMG submission 202264) | Peat permafrost microbial communities from Stordalen Mire near Abisko, Sweden - Palsa_T0_3 | ecosystem: Environmental > Terrestrial > Soil > Palsa > Peat permafrost | place: Sweden: Abisko... | reverse complement strand
CGCGAAGTGCTGAACGCCGTGATGCTTTATCACTGCGTCCAGGCCGGTCTCGATCTCGCGATCGTCAACTCCGAAAAGCTTCATCGCTATCCATCGATTCCCGAGGAGGAGCGCAAGCTCGCCGAGGATTTGATCTGGTGGCGGGGCGACGATCCGATAGCAGCGTTCGCTGCCTATTTCCGCGCGCGCAAAAGCACGGTCACGGCCGAGGATCGCAAGTCGATGCCGCTGGACGATCGTCTCGCGCGTTATATCCTCGAGGGTTCAAAGGACGGCTTGACCGCGGACCTCGACGAAGCGCTGACCACGCGCGGACCGCTCGAAATCATCAACGGCCCGCTAATGAAAGGGATGGACGAGGTCGGCCGCCTGTTCAACGCGAACCAGATGATCGTTGCCGAAGTTTTGCAATCGGCCGAGGCGATGAAGGCCGCGGTCGCGCACCTCGAACCGCACATGCAGAAGTCCGAGAGCGCGACCAAGGGCAAGATTATTCTCGCGACGGTCAAGGGCGACGTTCACGACATCGGCAAGAACCTGGTCGAGATCATTCTCAGCAACAACGGCTACCGCGTCGTCAATCTAGGCATCAAGGTGCCGCCCGAGGAATTGATCAAAGCGTTCCGCGAGCACGGGCCCGACGCGATCGGGCTGTCGGGCCTGCTGGTCAAGTCGGCGCAGATGATGGTCGCGACGGCGCAGGACCTGAAGACCGCGGGCATCGATTGTCCGATCCTGGTCGGCGGCGCCGCGCTCTCGAACCGCTTCACCCGGATGAAAATCGCGCCCGAGTATCCCGGCCTCGTCGCATACGCCAACGACGCGATGAACGGGCTCGACCTCGCCAATCAGATCATGGACTTCGAGCGGCGCGAATCGCTCAAGCACGTGCTGGCGGAGCAATCGAAAAGAATGATCGACGCCGCGCCGAAGGTCGTCGACACACCGGCCGACGCGGTGCCGCGGACTTCATCGGTGCGTCGCGATGTCGAGATTCCAAAGCCGCCCGACCTCAAGACTCACGTCGTTCGCAACTACGATCTCGGCGAGATCTTCGAGTACATCAATCCCAAGAGTCTCTACTCGAAGCATCTCGGCTTTCAGAACTATGTCGAGGCGTTCGAAGCCGGCGAGCCCAAGGCGCTCGAACTTCACGACCGCGTCGAGGAAGTCGCTCAGCAAATACTCGCGCGCACCGATATCTCCGCGAATGCCGTTTACCGGTTTTTCCCCGCGCAATCCGACGGCGATCGCACCGCGATGATCTATTCGCCCGACGGCAAGACGGTGCTCGAGTCGTTCACCTTCGGCCGCCAGAGCGACGCGCCATATCTGTGCCTTGCCGATTACGTCGCCTCGCGCGATTCCGGCCGTACCGATTACCTGTGCATGTTCGTCACGACTATCGGCACCGGCGTGCGCGCGCTCGCCGAGGACTGGAAGAATAAGGGCGACTACCTGCGGTCGCACATTCTGCAAGTGCTGGCGCTCGAAGGCGCCGAAGCATTCGCCGAGTTGCTCCACGTGAAGATTCGCCAGATGTGGGGAATCGGCGATCCGCCGGGACTTTCGCTCAAGGATCTGGTGCAGGCGCACTATCACGGCAAGCGTTTTTCATTCGGCTATCCCGCCTGCCCCCGTCTCGAGGATCAGGATCAATTGTTCCGCCTCCTCGAGGTCGAGAAAAATGCGATCGGTGTGCAATTGACCGAAGGCTTCATGATGGATCCTGAGAGCGCCGTTAGCGCCGTCGTCTTCCATCATCCCGAAGCCAAATATTTCAGCCTCTCACCGGCCGACATCGAGCGCCTCGAACGCGAGTTCGAAGCGGCCGCCGTCAAGCGCGCCGCCAGCTAACCCGTCTGACGTAGCCGATTATTTGAGGCGTGCGCGATGTTGCGCCGCACCGCTGCGGCCGTTGGCGTTGCCGCCGTCAACCGCATGCAGTTCCACCGCCTCCCCCTTTTCGTGCGGCTGATACGCCTCGCATCGAATCATCACTTGTCGATCGCGAGGCCCGTCGAGCTCGACCATAAACACCCGCTGCCAGGTGCCGAGTGCGAGCCGTCCATCGATTACCGGAATCGTCTCGCTGGTCGAAAGCAGGAGATGCATCAAATGCGAATGAGCGTTGGGGCGTTCGTCGGGAGCGATCGGCGGCTTGCGGCGGCTCATGTCATTGTGATTGTAGCCGCGCCCGGTCGGGCACAGCTCACGCAGCATCTCCTTAAAATCCTCGAGCAGCAGCTCCTCGGCCTCATTGATCTTGATCGCCGCCGTGGTATGCCGCGAGAACACCGTCACCGTGCCGCTCTCCACCGCATTCACCCGCAGATGATCGTTGATGTAATCCGTGAGATCGATGAATTGAATCGGCTCGGCGGTCCCGATTTCCAGAATCGAATCGAACAGCACAACCGAATGTCGCGAGCGCGATGCTCTCGCACGAAGTGTTGCGCGCGCAGGACTGGAGTTTTCAGGCATTGATGGTTCCCTCGAGGAGGCAGCGATCGATGATCCCGGTGTGATCGTTCGTTCATCGTAAGCGTCGCGAGGAAAGCAGGGCAATTGGGATCAAGCGATCTGACCGACTGACCGTGGGGCGGTTAGTCGGTCAATTCAGCTGCGTAACTGAATTTACGAGTTTGAGTTGCCGCGCAGCTCACGCTGGGCAAGTTCAAGATCAGCCTCGATCATCAACGCGGCAAGATCTTCGAACTTCACTTTGGGCTCCCAACCGAGTTGACGCTTCGCCTTCGAGGCGTCACCGATCAGCAGATCGACTTCCGCGGGACGGAAAAATCGCTGATCGATCTCGACGTGATCCTGCCACTTCATCTTCAGGCGATCGAACACGACTTCGAGAAACTCCTGCACCGGATGCGCTTCGCCGGTCGCGATCACGTAGTCATCGGGCTGCTCCTGTTGCAACATCAGCCACATCGCCTCGACGTAGTCGCCGGCGAAGCCCCAGTCGCGGCGCGCGTCGAGATTTCCCAGCGCAAGCTTCTCCTGCAGACCGAGCTTGATTCGCGTCGCGCTGCGAGTGATCTTACGCGTCACGAAATTTTCGCCGCGCCTTGGCGACTCGTGGTTGAACAGGATCCCGTTGCACGCGAAAAGCTCGTAAGCCTCGCGATAATTTATCGTCTGCCAGTGGGCGTACACCTTGGCGCATGCGTACGGACTGCGCGGATGAAACGGCGTCGTCTCACTCTGCGGAGTCTCCGACACCTTGCCGAACATCTCCGACGATCCCGCCTGGTAAAGTCGCGCCGCCCGACCGCGCCGCTTGTTGTGGTCGCGCAACGCCTCGAGCAAGCGCAGCGCGCCCAGCCCGACCACGTCGGCGGTGTACTCGGGTTGATCGAACGAAATACGCACGTGCGACTGCGCGGCGAGATTGTAAACCTCGTCGGGACGCACCTGCTCGATTATTCGCCGGAGGCCGGTGCCGTCGCCGAGGTCGCCGTAATGCAGTTGCAAACCTTCGGAACCCGGCCCGAAACCCTTGCGCAGATGATCGATTCGTCCGGTGGCGAAACTCGAAGTGCGCCGCACCATCCCGTGCACTTCGTAGCCCTTCTTCAAAAGAAATTCGGCGAGGTAAGAACCATCCTGTCCGGTCACGCCGGTAATTAATGCTACTTTTGCCATCTGACGCCGCAACGCGCGGCGACATCGAATATACCACGTCCGCCAGAGCGCAAAATATAGCCCCGGCTATAAACAAAAAAGGCGCAGCGTTATCTCGCCGCGCCCCCTTGCGAAGGCAGCTCTATCGATTTGCGCCGGTCTCGCTTCAGTCGCCGCGAACCAGCCGATGCGAATCGCTATCGAAGTGCTGGGTCGAGAACTCAAACAGCTCCGCGTCCTCGAGCGCTTCCATCTGATGCACCAGTCCGATAGGCACGTCCATGCATTCGCCCGCCACCAGCTCGAACTCATCGAGCGTCTCGCTTTCCGGCGACTCCTTGACGCGTACCAGCAACTTGCCGCTGCGCAGGTAAAACGATTCGGTCTTGAGCTTGTGATAGTGCAGCGAACACTTCTTGCCCTTGCTAATCTCCAGAATCTTCCCGCAGTAAAGATCACCGTTGGCGATCCACACTTCGCGGCCCCACCCCTTGGGCACAATCCGTACCGGCTGTCGTGCTCGCTTCATTTTTCCCTCGAGTCCTTTTTATTGACTTTCCGCGACCGCGCTAATTCGGCGTCGCGACGCTGGCCAGCACGGATCCAAATCTGCTGGTGACCTTAATCCTATCAAATCGCGACTCCGCCAGATGCCGCGCCCGCACACCCATTTGCTTGAGATGCTCCGGCGCGTTGACGGCCTCGCGAATCGCACCGGTAAGCGCTTCGACGTCGCCCGGCCTTACGACGAATCCAACCGCATCTTCGCGCGCGATTTGCGCAACTTCCGCGTTCTCCTCCATCATCGCGATGAATGGTCGGCCTGCCGCCAGGATTCCGTAGATTTTGCTCGGCACCAGGCATCCCGCAGCCCCCGGCGCGAGTGGAATAAGATGTAGATCGGCGGCACTCAGCGATTCGGCCAGGTTCTCCTGCGGCTGGTATGGCAGGAAAATCACGTTGCTCAAGCCCATCGCACGCGCCCGCTCCTCGAGCCACTTTTTTCGCGCGCCTTCGCCGATCATCGCGAACAGAATCCGCTCGTCATCGCGCAGTCGCCCGGCGGCCTCAAGCACGGCCTCGAGCTGCTGTGAAAGTCCAATGTTCCCGGAATACATCACGACAAACTTCCCGCCGAAATTTCCCCGAAACGGATTGCTCTCGAGCGGCCGGATTCGCCCGCAATCCACCCAATCCGGAACCACGACCACTTTGGTGGTCGGCACGCCCTTATCCACGATTCGCTGCGCCATGTCGTTGCCAAGCGTGACGATGAGGTCGGCGCGCTCGTACGCATAATCGTTGGCGCGGCGCAGCAGCTCCAGCAGGAACTGGCTGCGCACACCGCCGGTGACTTCCGCAATATCAGGATAAAGATCCTGCACGTTGTACACCAGCCTGCATCCCCAGCGCCGTTTGAGCACCGCCGCCAGCGCGCCGAGCAATGGCGGATCGGTCTCCGCAACTATTACATCTGGTCGCGGCAAACGAAATGCCACTATTGCCGCCAACAAGTAGTACGTACCGAGATTGACTAGTCGGCCGAGCAGATTTGCCTTTGAAAATCTCGTTCCCCAGGTTCGAACGATGGAAACACTGCCGCGCCGTTCGCGCGACCACAGACGAAAGCCCCAGTTGCCGCCTGGGCGCAACGGGCCCGCAACGATTGTGACTTCGTTGTCCTGCGACAGATCGTCGCAGAGTTCGGTCAAGAATTGACCGGTAGCTTCGCGATCAGGCCAGAACGAGCGGTTTAAGAACAGTATTCGCGTTGGCCTACCCCCGTTGGTAACTATTTGTGATGCTGCCTCATTTACGCGCCGAACATAGCTGATTTTCAACGCTACGGCGAACGCAGAATGGCCCAATTACCAACAGGTCCATCCTCGTCCTCAGGAAGCAGTCGAGCGCCTCTGCGGGCCGGCATACCACCGGTTCGTTCTCGTTGAACGAAGTGTTGAGCAGCACCGGAACGCCCGTCTGGCGGCCAAATTCGCGGATCAGCTTGTAGTACAGCGGGTTCTGCTGCGCATTCACCGTCTGCAAGCGCCCCGTGCCGTCGACATGCGTCGTCGCCGGAATCGTCGTGCGCTTCTCAGGCCGCACCGCATACGCCATCAGCATGAACGGCGACGGATACGACTGCGTGAAGTACTCGCCCGCCGCTTCCTCGATGATCGAAGGCGCGAACGGCCGGAACATTTCGCGGCGCTTGATTTTGGAATTCAGGATTTCGCGCATCTCGACACGCCGGGGGTCGGCCAGGATACTGCGATTGCCCAGCGCGCGCGGGCCCCACTCCATTCGTCCCTGGAACCATCCGACTACCTGCCCCTTCGCGATCGCCGCGGCAGTCGTGCGGCAAAGCGCGCTTTCATCTTCGATCTTGCTAATCACGCAACCCTGACTGGCTATTTCAGATTCGTGCGAACTGAGTAATGCGGCAATCTCGCTCGCGCCGAATTCCGGCCCCCAATTCGCATGCTCCATTACGAACTCACGTGGTCGCGGCGCGCTCGAATGCCACTGGTCGAACGCCGCGCCAATCGCCAGCCCCGCGTCGCCCGCCGCCGACTGTATATAGATGTCCTCGAAGCCGGTCTGCTCAAGGATTTTGCCGTTGACGACGCAGTTGTATGCGACCCCGCCGGCGAGGCAGAGCTGTTTGAGCCCAGTCGCGCGCTGCAGACTTCGCAGCCGATCGATAATTACTTCCTCCAGCCGACGCTGCATCGACGCAGCGATCGCAATATGGCGTCGGTCCACCGGCTCCGCCGTATCGCGCACCGCGCCCAGCCTCTCGACGAGGAAGTTCGAGTACAGTTTTCCAATCGTCGGCTCGCCCGCGCTCCATGTCATCTCCGCGCCCGATTTCTGGTAGGTGAAATATTCCGGCGCCAGCATGAAATCCATCCGGCCGCCGTTCGGCGCGATCACGATTTTGCGAAACTCCTCGACCATCTCCGGCTCGCCGTAAGACGCCAGCCCCATCACCTTGAATTCGTCGCCGTATTTCGGAAATCCCAGGTACTGTGTGAGCGCGGTGTAGAACATTCCCAGCGAATGCGGAAACGTCACCACGCCCATCGGCGAAATCGCGCCGCCGCGCCCCACGCCCCACATCGCGCTGGCAAAGTCGCCCAGCCCGTCGATCGAGAACAGGGCCGCCTGGTCGAACGGAGAAACCAGGAACGAGCTCGCCAGATGCGCTCGATGATGTTCGACGCGCCCAACCTTAATCGAGTCCGCAGCCGCTCCCAGAGCGCGCGCAGCCTCCTCGCCAATCGACGCGAAATGCGATTGTGCGCTGAGCCGGTCGCGCGCGAGCATCGGCGCCTTCAGCGCATGCCACGCCTTGCGCACAATTCGCGCCCACGGATCGCGCGCTACGGCGATCATGTCGATATCGCCCGGCGATGCCCCCGCCGCCTTCACCACGTAGCGCACGGCCTCGACCGGAAATCCAGCCGCATGCTTGATACGACAGAACCGCTCCTCCTCCGCCGCCGCAACCAACCTGCCATCGACGACAGCAGCCGCGCTAGCATCCCCGTGATAAGCGTTGATCCCGACGATTAGCATTTGTAAGAGCGAACAGCCCTACAACTGATGCGCGGCGGCGAGGCGCCGATCGCTGCGCTGCGCGAGCAGACTTTTGTAGAGCGTCATCATCTCCGACGCGGATTTCTGCCATGAAAAATCTGTCGCCATCCAGCGCCGTCCGCGCTCGCCCATCTCGGCGGTTGGCATCGCGCTTATCTTTGCGATTGCGTCCGCCAGGCTTGCCGGATCGTTGTCCACCCACAGCCCGCAACCGACTTGCTCGACTTCTTTCCATGGAGTGCCGGTGCTGGCAATCACAGCCGCGCCGTGAGCGAGCGCTTCAGCGACGACTATCGCGAAATTCTCGGTGAAGGACGGCGCCACGAGCACATCGGTCCGCTCGAGCATCCGCCGCTTTTCGTCGCCGCGAATATCGCCGAGCATTGCGACCCGATCGGCCAGTTCGACCCGATCGATCTCTCGGCGGAGTTTGGCTTCGTACTCAGACGAACCTGCACCCGCTATTGCAAGCGAGAATGCCGGCGCGTTCCGATCTTTCAAAATACGGCAGGCGGCCAGCAGGTTCTCGATTCCTTTCTTTGGGTCGAGGCGCCCGACAAATCCGAGCCGCAGCAAGGCGCCTCGCGGCTCACGCTTGAATGTTTTGGGAATCTCGACGCCGTTCGGAATCGTTCCTATGATGGCGCCTGGAAACCGCGCGCGCGTCTCGGCGGCTTCGCTGGCCGAAGTGAGATGGATCACCATCTCGCGCTGCCCTGCCGCGATACAAACCTTCTCCCACAACGACTTCAAGCCGACGCGCCGCGATCCGCTCCAGCGCTGCAGCGCGCCATGCGGGGTCCACACGACCTGCCTCTTCAGCGTCCGCGCCGCAAGCATTGTTGGAATGGTCGGAAACGAATACGCCGCATGCAGATGAATCACGTCCGCCCATCGCACCTGCTCGACGAGCGCGCCGAGAAGTTCGATTGATACGGACTGACATGCGACGCGCGCGCAATAACGAACCTCGAATCGTTCGCCGTGCGAGTATGCCGCAAACGCCGCCGGGTCCAGCCGCGTTCCCGGACCGTTCGCGTCCGTCGTCAGCACCCGAACCACGGCTCCCGCATCTGCAAGATGTCGCGCGAACTGGTATGCAGCCTCCGGCAGTCCGCCGTAAACCCATGCCGGCGCGAAGAACGGGCTGATGTGCAACACACGCACTGCGTCACCGTCGTTGTCGTTATCTGCGACCGGGTGCTGCATCGGCGATCTCAAATCGCGCGCGGCCTTGCGCTCGCCGGCATGCGCGAGTCGACCGTCCTCGCATCAACCTCGGCGAATTGGATCACCAGGTGAATCAGCGCAATGAATACGATGCTCCACGGGATCGCGCCGAGGGTCAGCGAGGCGGCGGACCCGACATCCAGCAATCTCGACGAAACGTAAACGCCGCCGACCAGCGCGCCCAGCCCCATCCCGGGATGAACGTACATTTCAATGATGAGGCGAAAGATCAATCCGAAGATGAACATGCCGACGATCACTCCGATGATCCCGAAGTTGCCGTACAACTCGACAATCTGCGGAAGGTTGACCGACGTCACGACGTCTTTCCTGGCAACCAGCCCATAGCGATGACCGAACCACCCGCCGCTCTTCTCCTCGGGCTTCTCGGGCATGATGAAACGCGGAATCGGTTTGAACAGGATCGGGTAATAGGACGCGCCCTCCCAAAACGGCACCATCGCTGGCGTGTCCGCGATCACTTCACCGAACACGGTGAATTGCGCCAGCCGCATGCTCGCCATGTCAATCAGCGCTTGCGGATCCACCGCGCCACCGAACGTGATGCGGTAAACAATTTCTCCGAACACTTCTGCTTTCTCGATCACGCTCGCGTCGCTCATTCTGCCGCCCCAGGTCGCCAGGCGAAACGGTACCTCCGCAGGACGCAGAATGAAGATTGCCAGGGTCCCGAGCGCAAGAATCTTCCACGGGATCGATCGCCGCACCGAAGCGAACATCATTGCGACCGCCAGTCCTACTATCAGGCCGCTGGCGGCGGACCCGGTCGCCAGGCCGATCAGGATTCTCACCGGAATCAGAAATCCCCACGTAAATACCGAAGTCATTCGATCCAGCTTTCCCGCCACTTGCAGCGCGATCAGCGCGCAGATTCCAACCAGCGACAGGTCGCCTGCGAACACGCCAATCTGTGCCAGGCTCTCCGGCAGAAACGCGAGTACGTGCGACGCCGACATGAACAGTCCACCGACTCCAATGAACAACGCGACCAGCTTTACTATCCGCGTGTCGCGCCATTGCAAGTTGAGTCGAGGTAGTATTGGTGCGAATAGCCACTTCGCCGGTCCATAGTATCCGGCAAACATGCAATAGAGACCGAGAAGTGAGTATCCAAGAGCGAGCGTAATGTAATGTCCGGGAACCGCAGCCTTGAGCAGTCCGGTGGAATAGGTCCGCAATAAAAACATCGGCATCGAGTAATAGTAGGCGAAGATCAGCGTCATGAATGGCATAAAGGGAATCGATCGATCAGCGCCTGACATCCATAACCAGACCGGAAGCGCGACCGACGCCAGAATCGCCGATGCGAACAGGCGTTCGAGCAACGTCGGCGATCCGGGGGCGTACAGGTTCAGCAACAACAGCCCGATTACCACCGACGCGAACAGCCTCGCCGCCGCACCGAGACTCGTCGATCCCGGCGCGGGCGTTGCCACTCGCGCATACCACTCGCCGCCCGGTGGATTCAGCGCCACCAACTCGACTCGCTCGTCCATCTATTCGATTTCACCGGCTGGTGCAGCGCCGGCCCTCGCCGACGTCCGTAATTCTCTTACCCTTCGCGCGGCTTCGACGATTTCCGCCAATCGATCGCGATAGCTATTCCGTCCCTGCGTGATCCTGCGGTACCCCGCGGCTGCAATCACTGCCCGGTCTTCATCGCGCCCGAGATAACTGCGAACTTTCGCGGCGAAGTCATCGGGCGAGTCGAACAACACGGCCCCGGCGTTATCGGAAAACAACTCGTCGTGAGTCGCCGATCTTTCCGTGAGCATGAACCCGCCGCACGCGGGAATCTCAAACGTGCGCATCACGTGATCGTCGCGATTCGCATGCCTCACCAGGTTCGCCGCTATCTTCGCGCCGCCGACCGCGAGCCGATAATCCCGCCCCACCGCAAATCCCCGCGCGTACTGCCGCAGCGCGCGCACCCGCTCCCAGTACATTCCATAGAGCCTCAGCTTCACCTCGGGCACCGCACGAATCAGCGCTTCGAAGTATGCAGTGCGATGCGCATCGCAGCCGCCGATGAACATCACGTCGCACGCAAATCGCTCGCGCTCCTCGGCAGTCACCGCCGCTTCGGGAAAATGCACCTCCGGCTTGTAGCCGAATCGTACGTACGCAACGTTCGCGCATCCCGCGCGCCGCACATCGCGCATGATGTCCTTCTTCGTACACACATATAGATCGTAAAGCGGAATCGAATTCAGCAACTCGCGCGAGTTGTCGGCCCGGTTGAACGGATCGTCAGTCGCCCAGTTCACCAGCATCGAGCCGCCGGCTTTCTTCACCGCTTCAAGTGCCGCCGGAGTAAACCACCGGCCCTTGCCGACCAGTATCATGTCGGGTGAAAAATCCGCCGCCTGTTCGACCAGCGCGCGATTCAATTGTTGATAGCCGCTGAGCGGCCGTCCCGCGACGCGATCCGCTATCCGCTCCGCTATCGATCGCGAGTTCTTGATGAACGTCGCCTCGTCGAGAAAGCGGAACTCATGCTCGCCGCGCGCCGCGCTGGCTTCCAGAGCCTCCAGGAAGTGCGCACTCGAAGGCGCGTAGGCCGTGGTTTCAGCGTAGAGAATCCGCATGGGCCCCGCTCGCACGCGCCCCAAGCGCCTCGCGATAGCAGTTCGCCGCGCGCGCGCCATAATCGTTCCAGCCACCGATTTTTTGAACGCGCGCCAGCGCCGCCTCGCCCATCTCTTCCCGCTTCGCGGGATTCTCGTAGAGCATCAGCAGCTTCACGCGAATCGCGCCGGCATCCCGGATCGGAACGATGTACCCTTCGACGCCGTCCGTAAACAAGTCCGCGGCGCCCGTATTTTCGCTCGCGATCACCGGCACACCGCACGCCATCGCCTGCGCTTGCACCAATGCCAGTCCTTCCTGGATCGAGGGCAGAACCAGCACCGACGCCTGACTGTAATGCCTATACAAGTCGCTGCGCGCGACCGGTCCCAGATAGCGAAACGTGCCCTCATACTTCGCCATGATCGGACGCATCTCAGCCTCGAGCGCTCCGATAACGCACAATTCGACCTCGGCAATTGAAAGCCCGGCCATCGCTTCGAGTAGGTAGGGCAAGCCCTTCTGCAGTGAGACTCTTCCGACAAACAGCACCCGAAACGTGCGATCGGCTTTCGGTTCGCGATGAAACAATTCGAGGTCGACGCCGTAAGGATTAAGTCGCATCTTTTCGAGCGGCACACCTTTGTCGATAAACGTACGCATGACGGACGAGGACGGCACAAAAATCAAATCGCACAGCGCGTACTCTTCCAGTTCCCGCTCGACGATGCGCGCATCGATACCGCGAAAGCGTGCGCCGAACCGCGCGAATTCGTCGCGCAGGATTTCATCCTGATACTCGATATGCATCGAACCGCGATCGCAAACGGTCAGCGCTCCGTACTTCGATCGCACCGCCTTATGGCTCTGCAAGCCAAAGCTGGACAGGCAATGAAACACGTCGCAGGGCGCGACGCGCCGCGCCATCCACCGGTCGAACGTTTCGATCATCGGAAAGTTCAGACTGTCGCGCACCCGGTTGAAGCCGAACCGGTTCGCCAGCATCGCCGGCCCCATCAGCCACGGAAAGGTGCTCACCTTTTCTCTCGCCAGGCCGTCCACTCGCCACGACGGATACGCCGTGTACAGATGTTCGAGATGACCGCGCGCGGCCATCTGGCGCGCGAGATCGAACGTGTGAAACGGGCCGGCGCTGCCAACGCAGATCTTCACGAGGCCGCGGCGAGATCGCATGCCGCTGAATTGCCCGGCTTCGCCATTCCGCTCAATTCGAAAATCCGCTCGAGCGCAGGCGCGAACACGCGCTCGTAGCTGTATTGTTCCTCGAAAGCGCGCCGCGCCGCCCGGCTCATCGCGACATATCGCTCGCGGTCCGCGAAGATAGAAAGGATCGCGCGCGCGATCGATTCGGGCTCCTCGATGTCGGCGTACGTCACCCACTCTGCGCTGCCCAGGAAGTCGCGATAGCTCGCGCGCTCGGGCACCACCACCGGCAATCCCGTCGCCGCATATTCGAACAGTTTGTTACTCGCCGATCCGAGGTACTCGAGGCCTTTTGAAATCGGCTTATGCAGCGACAGGCCGGCGCTCGCCGCCGACGCTCGCGCAACCAGCTCCGCTTGCGGCAACCATCCGTCGAGACTGACAAATTCCGCAACGCCAAGCTCGCGCGCCAGCTGGTTGAACTTTTCCCCGAACTCCTGCCGAAACCCGCCAATCACTCGCATTCGAATCCCGCCGCCCGTCATCGCAAGCGCGCGCAGCCCTTCGAGATGGCCATTGCCGGCGCTCGCTTGACCCACGTAAACCAGCTCGCGTGCGCGATATCTGGCGGCGATCGTCTCACTCCAATCCGCCGGCGCAGGAAAGTAGGCGTGATCGGGACAATTCGGCACGATTATCGGCGCGCGCGGATCTCCAGCAGCCGTTAGCCAGTAATGCGCGCGATGTCTTTCCGGAAACACTACTGCGTCCGCCGACTTGGTCCCTCGCAACGCCGCCGTCAGCACCCACTTTTGCAACGAGTTCCACGACAAGCTCTCCGTCTCCGGCAACTCGTGAAGATGAAAGACGATCGGCGTCGATCGCCGCCCGATAGATCCAATCATACACGCCACGAATGCGTGCGGGTCATACGCATAAATTGTTGCGGGCTGTATTTGCTTGATCAGAGCGCGCGTTCGAGCCACAAATCCTGCGTATTCGGCCAGCTTTGGCCCCGCGCCGCCGCGTTCCTTGTCAGCTGCCGACGCATACTTGCCGATTCGCTCAACCGTCACACCGGCCGGCCATTCGCGAACCGCGCGATCCATATTCCGGCAGAGAATATGTATTTCGAAATAGCTACTTAGTATCCGCACTGCATACACAGTCGGCGGATAGTAATCCGGGTTGGAGTATATACTGATAAGTAATCGCGGTTTCACTTGTTGTCAGGACCAGACATGCGAACCTACAGGGCGGTCAACGCCGGCCCGACAGACTCTGAATGTGCGAATCACCGCCGACACTCTCATTGCGGCCGCTCATCCAGCAGCGGCGGCCCCGACAGACCCCGCAGCAGCCGCGGTGAAAACATCGGCGACAGCGCGCGCGCCAACGATTCCGGCAGGAGCGCCCACCCCAGCCGCAGGTAGGTCTTCAACATCAGCGGCCGCCTGCGAATCGAGCTCAGATAACAGCGCCGCGCGTATGCGCGATCTCCTTCATGTATCGCCAGCATTCCCAGGCTCACCTGCTCGCTCGCCGCCCGATCCATCGCAATCCCGGCCAACGGCCGCCCGCGATCGCCGAAGCGCTCCACCATCAGCCGCGCGAAGATGCGATTGCCGGCGAAGTAGCTATCGGGGTCGGCCAAAGCGCCGGATGCTGCTTTCCCCCCGACCGCGCTCGGATGAAGCCGCTTGCCAAGCCGTTGCATGAACTCGCTAATCCGGTACCGCGTGAGCGTCTCCGGCACGTACACGATTTCGCCGCGCTCCCGTAGCAGGAGGAACGCCAGCACGTCCTCGCCGAAATAATCGCCCGCGCCAAATTCCTCTGAAAATCCCCCGGTCGCGCCAATCGTCTCCCGCCGGATCGTCATCGAGCTCACCATCATCGGCCAGATGCGGCCCAACATCTCGTCGAGCGTCGGCGAATGCTCGCACTCGGGCGGAACAAATTTCGACACGACGACGACGCCCGCCGCGTCCACCAGCATCCCGTCCGTGAAGGCGGCGACGCCGGCCGGATTCTGGTCAAGCGCCTGTACCGTCTTGCGAAGTCTGTCCTCAGTCCACAAATCGTCGCCGTCCAGCAGCGCGATATATTCTCCCGCCGCCGCCGCGACTCCGGCGTTGCGTGCTGCCGATACCCCGCGTCTCTCCTGATCGATTACATGAATCCGATCTCCGAACTCCGCCAGCACCTTGCGCGTGCCATCAGTCGATCCGTCGTTAACAACGATCATCTCGAACTGCCCATCAAACCGCTGTGCAAACACACTCTCGATCGCAGCCCCAACGGTAGCCTCGTTATTAAAAACCGGAATCACCACCGAAACTTTCACGGCAACAATTTTCTTAACACCGGGTGCAGGGGTCACCCCTGCCGAAGGAAGTGTGAAACCCACGCGGGTTTCACATTAAATAAAGTGTATGAGCCTTCACGCCTGCGCAGGCCCGCAAACCGCCCGCTGCAACCGCTGCGGCAGCTTCGCCGATATCGTACGCGCCGCGCGCTCAGGCAGGTACGTCCACGCCAGCCGCACGTAAGTTTTTGAGTCGAAGCGATCATAACGCAGCGCCAGCCGATAACAGCGCCGCGCAAAATCGCGATCGCAGTCAAGCATCGCGGTAAGCCCAACGCTAACAAGCAGGGCCGCCGTCGCACGGCGAACCGCGCCTGTCAGCCGTATCGCTCGATTGCCGAAACGTTCGCGCACCAGCCGCTGCATCAATTCGGAGTTCCGCGTGTATCGCTCGACCCGCATCGCTTCGGCATTGTCGGCGCCATCCTTCCACACACGCCGCCGCCTAAGGCTCTCTTCAACCGAACCCGCCACCCGGTAAAACACCGTCGGCTCGTCGAGGTAGATGAACCTGCCATGCTCCCGCGCAACAATCATGAAGTAGCTGTCTTCCCATTGCGGATGCCCGGTCGCGAACTCTTCGCGAAATCCGCCAATCGAGTCGAAGGTCGCACGCTTCATCACCGCCGTGCTCGGCAAAATATTCCAGAGCCCGCGCAGGAGGTCGTCCATCGTCGGCGCACGCTTCTCGGCCGCCGGAGTATAAGTTGTGCCAAGCAGCCCGCCGCCAGCATTGATCATCGAGGCATTGGTATAGACCATCGCAGCGTCCGGGTCGCCGTCGAGCGCCGCCAATGTTTTCGCGAGCTTGCCGGGCATCCAGATATCGTCGGCGTCGAGAAAGGCGACGCACTCGCCATGCGATCCGCGCACGCCCGCGTTGCGCGCCGAGGCCGGCCCACCGTTGTCGCGATCGATGATCGTCAAGCGCCCGCGATAAGCGTCTAACACACGGGCCGTGCCGTCGCTCGATCCATCGTTGACGACAATCACCTCGAGCTCACCGTCAAACTCCTGAGCAAATGCACTTTCGATCGCCGCGGCAACAGTAGCCTCCCCGTTGAACACCGGAATGATCGCCGTGACGACTTTGCGCAACGAGTTCATCAAATCTTACGCCGCCGCGCGTGCTTTCCGGCCCGCGATTGAATCCAGTGCGGCGAGGAGCCCTTCCCGATCTGCGTTGAAATCAAGGCGCGCAACCTTTTCGAGTGCATGTGCGCCCATCGCCGCGCGAGTATCCGCGTTATCAATCAGCCGCCGCAGCCTGTTTGCCAGCGCCGCGACGTCACCGGCCGGGTACACGAATCCGTTGACGCCCTCCTCGACCAAATCGGGACCGGCGCCGACGCGATCGCTCACGACCACCGGCTTGCCCGCGTTCATCGCCTCGTTGACGACCAGCCCCCACGGTTCGCGCTCCGACGGCAGCACGAACACGTCGCAGAGATCGTACAGGCCGGGAAGGTCCGACTGATTGCGAAACCCGATGAACCGAATCGAGTCCCACTTCAAAGCTCGAGCGCGCCGCTCGAGGTAAGCGCGCTCCTCGCCATCACCGGCGAAGACGATGTAAGCAGCAGGCTCCGCAATCGCGTCCGGCGATAGGCGCGCGTACGCTTCGAGCAGATCGCCCGCCCGTTTATGCGGCTGCATCTTCGACGCGAACAGGATAACCGCGCGCTCCGGCCTCAATCCCAAGTCGGCGCGCAACGATTCGCGCTCCGGCCGCGCGCGCTCGGCGGCACTTCGAAAGAATTCGTTGTCGACCGCGTAAGGCATCGCAAAAATCCGCTCCGCGCCGACTCCATAATGAAGATAGTAGTCGCGATTGAGCCGCCCGATCGCGAGCGTAGCGTCGATCGTCCGCAGCAGCGCCGGTATCGCGATACGCTTGACGCCCAACTTAAGCGCGTCGTCGGTCTCACTCAGCAGATTTGACTCCCCGCGCAGCATCACCGGGATTCCGAGCGACTTCGCCGCCGCAATCCCCGCCAGGCATCCGCGATGCGCATAGCCGTGGACCCACAACGCGTCGAAGCGCCCGCGCCTGAGCCGCGCGCGCAGCCCATACGTCCACGGCCGCCAGAACGAAAGCCCCATGCCGGAGCCAACGCGCGGCAAAAACTCATGCCGGTAGCCGTCGAGCAGCGGCACGTCCCATTTCACGTCGACGCCGAAGCCCGAGTCGCGATAGGCGCGCACCGAGAGATCACTCAGGAAGAAGACCGTCAGATCGACTCCCGGCCGCGCTGCGATATAACGGAACAGCGGCGCCTGGTACTGGATCGGATGGCTGACGAGGCACGCGACGCGAAAGCTGCCGTTCATCTGTCAGGCCACCTGCGGTTTCCGGCTGGGCTGACGCGCGAGCACGCGCCCGGCAGCCGCGACCACGTCGTCAACGCCGATCGCCTTGATGCACTTGTTGTCGTAGGGGCACACGTCGAGGAAGCAGGTATGGCACTCGACGTCCTTCATCAGCACTTCATGCTGCGGGCCGTGCGGCCACCACATCCCGGGAAACTCACGGCGCGTGAAGAGCGAAACGCACTGCGTGCCGACCGCGGCGGCAAGATGCTGCACGCCGGAGTCGTTGCAAATCAGCATCACGCAACGCGCGAGCACCTCGCATGATTCACGGACGGTGGTCTTGCCGGCGAGGCTCGCGGCATTGCGGCCGATCGCATTTGCGATCTGATCGCACATCGGTGCGTCGGACGCGCCGCCGAGGATCAATATTCGATTGCCGCGTGCAGCCAGGCTCTTACCGACCTCGATGAATCGATCGGCAGGCCATCGATTCGGTTCCAGTTTCGCGCCCGGTGCCAAGGCGATCATCAGCTCCCCGCCGCCCTTCACTCCCGCCTGGTCGAGCAAGCCGCTGACCGTCCGGCTGGTCGAGTCGCTGATCTGAAGAGGGAAGTCGTCGTCGGTTCCATCGAACCCCGCTTCTCGCACGAGTGCGAGCAACCGCTCCACTTCGTCGGGGAACTCAGTGAACGTTGACTGGGCTTGCGCGGCAAAACGCGGTTGGTAGCGCCAGCCGAACGCCCATCGCACGCCGGCTGCACGGGCCACTGCGATGTTACGGAACTGCGTCGCCAGGGAAGCAGCGACGGCGGGCAATTCGATCCACGCGTCGAACTTGTGCGAGCGCAACTTGCGGATCAACTCCCGGCGGCCGCGCGCGGTCGCGATATCCTCGGCGTGGTAGACGACTATCTCGTCGAGCCAACTCGCGCCCTCGAGCAGCTCGCGCGCGCCGACCGAGCCGCTCTTGCCCGGTGATGTCAGCAGCGTGAGACGCGCGGCCGGGTACGCGCGCCGAATCGCGTGCATCGCGGGGATCGCACACGCGGTGTCGCCGATATTGCCGATCCGGTAGACGCATACGCGCTTGGGGTCGAGCGGCCGGCGCCGCGGCCAGAAGCATCTTGCCGCGCCGCTGAGAGCCGAATTAGCGAATGCACAAAACACCTGAACCGCAAGGGCTTGCTGCCTGGCCAGCCGCATTTGTCAACTTATGTAAAGATCACGTGGTCGTCGCAAACAGGTGGTGAAGATCGGCGCTGGTCAGGCTTTCGGGCGAAGATTGCGAACAAAGCGGGGATGTATTTCCTCGCTGTCGTCGGGGGGCGACGAGTCGTCGCTAGTTGTGACGGGCTGATCCGGCTCGGGTTTGAGGGCTGCGAACTGCGCCTTGGCGCGACGAATAAAATCCGAGGCGAGAATCCAGCCGCACACGAGCACGAGGGTAATCGAAGACGCCAGGATCGCATTGTGGCGGGCTTTTGGTGCGTAGTAATTGTCGGGCACGACCGGAGGCTCGACGAGCTTGAAGGCGAAGTCGGATTGCACCTCCGCCATCTTTTCGCGCTGAATCTGTCGCGCCATCAGCTCGTAGAGTTGAGTCTGGAGGAGCGCATCGGAACTTTTGCGGACCTCCTCTTCCAGCGACGCGGCCGCGCTGGCGCCCGCCTGCACTTCCTCGTTGCGAAGTTTTTCGCGGAGGCTGTCGAGGTAATAGCCGAGCACCTTTTGCGCTTCGTCGGGCGACGGGTCCATGAAGTACAGTGTGAGGTTGCCGCTCTTGAAATCGTATTCGGTGCTGAATCGATCGATGATCATCGTATGGACCGACCATTTGGTCTTGGTCGGCGCGTTCTTGCTCTGGACGCCGATGATGTTGTGCTCGAGATGATATTTGCTGACGAGGTCGGTGGTGAACGCGTAGCTGTTCATGATTGCCGTGTAGCGTTCAGCGAGCGTGACGGTGTCCGTGGTGCCGCCATTGAGGATCGACGCGAGTCCTCCGCCGAATCCACCCATCATTTCGCCGGCGGATCCGTTCGCCATCTGCAGGCCCACTTCCGGCGAGACCGGCGTGATGGTGGCCTGCGCGCGATACCATTTGACGGTCAGGAATTTTGTGTAGAGGCCATAGGTGAGTCCGATCCCTAACGTGAGCGATACGATCAGGATCCAGCGCGAACGCAATAGATCGATGTAGTAGAGAAAATGGAGCGTCGCGTATTGCGCGTCAGTGAGATGCGCGCCGCCGCCATGCCCGTTGCCGCCTGAAGCATCCATCGATTTGCCGGAGACAGAAGTTGCGTCTAGTGCCAGACGAAGCCGCCCCATGACGGGTTGAACGCGAAACTGAGCTGGAGCAGCGCGCGGAAAGTATTGTCGTTGGTGGAGTTGACGTCGGTGACGTATTCCATTCCGGCGCGCGCCTTCATTTCGCCGAGCGAATCGGCCAGCGGCTGAATTTCCAGCGGCAGGTGCATGAAGTCGAGCGCGACGCCGTAGCCGGTCTCGGTGTTACGCGTCGGCGGCTGGTAATTGGGCAATGCGATCGCCTGGCGCCGCGTGTAGAAAGTATCCAGGCCGAGCCGCGATTCGAGATTGAGCCATCGATCGATTTCGAAGTTCACCTGCCACGCACCCGGCCCGAGCGAACTGCCCATCAGCGCGTTGTTGTAAGACCAGTACAGCGAGTCGTCGTGGACGGAATATTCCTTGTCGGTGAGCGCGTACTCGAATCGCGCGGTGGTGCGTCCATCGAGCGTGATTTGCGGACAATAGAGGCCACCGGTGTACGACGGTCCCTTGAAGGGCAGCTTGACGTCGCTATTGCCGCCCAGCCGGAAGAAATCTTCGTTCAGCAACTCGCCGTAAAGTTGGGTACCGCGGAAACGCGTAAAGTAGGTTTTCGCGAACAAGCCGAAGCGCGAGTTGGTGTTGGCGTTGTGCGGACTACCGGTGTCGAGGCCCGTCACCCTGCCGAAGAATCCGGCGGGACCGTAATTATCGTTGCCGCTGCCGCCGAACATGATCGAGTCATCGACGCCCCATTCGAAGAACGGCAGCGTCCTGAACGTGATCACATGACCGGAAATCCACGGCCGCGAGAACGTGCGTCCCGAGTTGAGCTGGCCGAGGAACGCCTGGTACCGATACAGCCCGAGGTATCGCAGGATGCCGGGCAGATGGCCGGGATGAATATTCTGGATGCGCAGGGCCGGGAACGGCTGCGCGTTGGCGGATTGTGAAAGCTGGTTGTAATGCGATACGCCCCACGACGTCTCCTCCTGCCCGAAGGAGATTGCGGTGTTGCCGAGACTGACGACCATCGCCGCCGTCAAAAGCTGCGCGCGACTCGCCTGGCTCGGACTGTCGGTCAAAGGACCGGCGAGCGCGCCCTCGCCGTAGCCGGTGACAAAGCCGCCGATCCCGGCCCATCCCGACCATCGCAGCACTTCATTGCTGCCCGAATCGGTCGGGAGGTCGTCGTTATTCGGTAGCAGCGGAGTTCCTTCCTGGTAGTCGATTCCCTTGGAACCCGTCTCGAGCTCGCGCCGGGTGCCCTCGGACAGAATGTACTCGCCCTCGATGCGATCGACGGGATGGAACATCGTGGGCAGGTTGTCTTCGCGGTCCTGCTCGATCCATTGCACTTCGTCGGGCAACTGGAGGCGCAGCGAGTTGATGACGCTGCGAGCGAGCGCGTTCTCATCCTGCATTTCGGAGAGTTTGGATTCGGCCTCGACCGTGATGCGCGCCGCCTCGACCCGACTGATTGGCTGGATTTCCGAAATGTAACTGTCCGCCAGTCCCAGGTCGTTCAGCGTGTCGAGCTCGTCATAGATCGAGCTGTCGAGCGGAATGTAGGCTGCGTAAGTCGAAGCGAAAGACGGCCGCGCGAGCCAGGCAAGCGCGAGCACCGCCAGTATCAGCGCAGGTTTCATGCGGCGATCGGATCGCACGGCGCTAGCGGGGGCCATCAGGTTCACCGACGCGGCTGGCAGTCTGTTGTTGCCGGCTGAGCTCGACCTGGCGCAGGCGCTGAATCTCGGTGAGCTTATCGATCATATCGACGGACGGATTCTTCTGATGAAACAGGGCGGGCTGCGCATGGTTGGCCGCCGGCCTGTGACGAATCGCCATCGCCGGCGAATCGGTCGACTCGAGCCGGCCCTCGCTCAGGCGCTCGGCGAGCGGGGAGCGGCTGTTGCCGAACAGATATGCGACCAGCACCTTGCGCACGTATTGCTGGGTCTCAGGATATGGCGGGACGCCGTCGTATTTGTCGACCGCGCCTTCACCGGCGTTATACGCCGCGAGCATCTCGGGCAGGCTGAGAGGAGCGCCGTCGCCGCCGGCGGTGCGGTACTGGCGCAGGAAGATGATGAAGCGCACGGCGCCGAGCGTGTTGCTGACAGGGTCGAAGGAGTCGCGCACGCGAAAGCGATTGGCCGTCGCGGGCATCAACTGCATCAGGCCTTGCGCGCCCTTGGGCGAGACCGCCTCGGAGTTGCCGCCCGACTCGACGGTCGCGATAGCCTCGAGCAGATCGGGATCGATGCTGTAGAGCTGGGCGGCGGCGCGGAACAGACGATCATTCTCCGCCCGCGAGTTGGCGGACACTTGTGCGCGCGCCGACCCTGCGCACAGCAGCAGGAACGAAAGCGCGGTCGCCAGGAATGTTTTTCGACGAACCCCCACCGGTGTCCTTCGATCCACAACCAAAGATCCGCTACAAGCTGGTACCCAATATTCCTATCACAGCGAGCGACGAAGCTGCATTCGCGATAATCTGAGTGATCGTCGCCGTCTCCTGCATCTTGTTCTCGTAAATGAGTTTCTCAGGAACGTACACCGTATCGCCAGGGTCGAGCCGCGCCGACATCAGGCCGCCCGAGATTACCGGCAGCAGCGGGAACATGGTGGACTCCTTGCTGGCCTTGATTCCCTCGTCGGTCATCACCGAGCCGTCGGCCCTGATGACCATGATGTGATCGGGGTCGGCGCCTTCATTGGGACCGCCGGCCTGGTTGAGGTAGTCGCGCGTGGTTTGGCCGGGGCGATACATGATCGCGTTGGGACTGTAGACTTGGCCGAGCACGTTGACCGCATCGGGACGGCGCGGAATCGTCACCTGATCCTGATCGACCATCACGACGTTGTCAGGCGAGTTGGCGAGCTCGTTTAGCGGAAGCATGTGGATGACGAGGCGGCCCTGGGCCTGCTGACCTTCGGTTTGCGAGAGTACGCGCTCGAGCGCGACCAGAGTCTGCGGGCTGGTGGCAGGATTCTGCTGCTGGTTGGGCGCGGCAATTGCGCTGGGATTCATCTGAATGCGCACGATCGATTCCTGCAATCGGGCGCGCGCCTCGTCGAGGCGTTTTTGCTGAAGCTGTTTTATCGACTGGCGAATCAGGATGGTGGCGGGCAAGTAGGCGTCGGGCAGCAAGCCGCCTGAACGCTCGAGCACCGACGCGATTCTTTCGCCGTCATGAATCGTGTACGGGCCCGGCCGTGCGACCATCCCACGAACCATCACTACCCAGGGCAGATGCCAGTCCGAGGCGCGGCGCACGAAGAGCTGATCGTTGGCCTCGAGCACGGGATTCTGCACGTCGGTGCCGGACAGGGCCGTGCGCAGGTCGACGTCCATGAACGTGTGGCTGGTGTGGGTGCCGTCGACGACCTGAGTGCGCGCGAGCTCGGCCGCCTTCTGATAGGCGTCATCCTTGAGGCCGCCGGCGAGGTAAAGCAGGT
>Ga0302326_10008480_pt1 | contig 22662 bp, 18 predicted proteins | sample Palsa_T0_3_FD_202264 | JGI IMG/M metagenome (GOLD analysis project Ga0302326, IMG submission 202264) | Peat permafrost microbial communities from Stordalen Mire near Abisko, Sweden - Palsa_T0_3 | ecosystem: Environmental > Terrestrial > Soil > Palsa > Peat permafrost | place: Sweden: Abisko... | reverse complement strand
CGGCGGTACAGCGGACGGATGAGCCCCGACTCGAAGGCCATGCCGAAGAGACCGATGACGAGCGCCGCGAGCAAGATGCTCGGCCAAAATCCGACGATCGGTGCGAGCGCGTACGCGGTGTAGGCGCCGAGCATGAAGAACGCGCCGTGCGAAAAGTTGATGACGCCCATCAAGCCGAGGATGATGTTCAGCCCCAGCGCCACCAAAATATAGAGCATGCCCAGCGTGATGCCATTGAAAAGCTGATCGCTGAACTGGTGCAAAAGCTGGGAAAACGGCACTCGACGCGGATTCGCTGGCTTGGGAGAATCCCTTTTCCCGCCGGGCGTGGTCGCCTGCGTTGCCGCCGCCGTCCGGCAACCGCCCTCAAGCCTCCGGCACGACGAAACTAAATTGCATCCCGTGCCGGTTATGTCCCCACACGAGCGGCGACTCCGGGACCACGGTCGGATGTCCGACAAGCGGTACAAGGGATGAACGTCGGGGACCCCGCAGTGGAAAGTGGTGCGCCGGAGCCAAGTGAGGCCGGCGGACGAGGAGCCTTAGCCGATATGTCAATGTGGGAACCTTTTACCGAGCGTGCTCGCCGGAGCATCGTGCTCGCGCAAGAAGAAGCGCAGCGTCTCGGCAACAACTATATTGGGACCGAGCACATCTTGCTCGGGATCATTTCCGAAGGCGAGAGCTTGGCGGCGAAAGTCCTCGAGACGCTCGGCGTCAACCTGGCCAAAGTGCGTCAGGAAGTCGAAGCGATCGTGGGACGCGGCGGCCAGACCGTCCAGCAAGAGATGGTCTTTACGCCGCGCGCGAAGCGCGTCATCGAGCTCGCCTTTGAAGAAGCGCGGCAGCTGAACCACAACTACATCGGCACGGAACATCTGTTGCTCGGGCTGATCCGTGAAGGCGAAGGCGTCGCGGCGCGCGTGCTGACCAATCTGGGCGTCGACCCGGCCAAGGTGCGCGTGCAGACGACCTCGTTACTCGGGGCCGAAGGGCAACCCGTTGCGCCCAAGGGCAAGTCCAAGACGCCGACGCTCGACGCGTACGGCCGCGATTTGACGATGCTCGCGCGCGACAACAAACTCGATCCGGTCATCGGGCGGGCGAACGAAATCGAGCGGGTCATTCAAATCTTGGCTCGCCGTACCAAGAACAACCCCGCGCTCATCGGCGAACCCGGCGTCGGCAAGACGGCCATCGCCGAAGGCCTGGCGCAGCGCGTCATCAAGGGCGAAGTCCCCGAGCCGCTGCGCGAGCGGCGCGTGATTACGCTCGACCTGGCGGGCCTGGTCGCCGGTACGAAATATCGCGGCGAGTTCGAAGAGCGCATGAAGCGCGTGATGGACGAGATCCGCGCGGCATCCGGCGAGATCATCCTCTTCATCGACGAACTGCACACGCTCGTCGGAGCGGGTGCGGCCGAAGGTGCGATCGACGCCAGCAACATCATCAAGCCGGCGCTCGCGCGCGGCGAGTTGCAGTGCATCGGCGCGACGACCCTCAACGAATTCCGCAAGCACATCGAAAAGGACTCGGCGCTCGAACGCCGCTTCCAGCCGGTCATGGTCGGCGAACCGACCGTTGAAGAAACGATCGAGATCCTCAAGGGTCTGCGCGATCGCTACGAAGCGCACCATAAGGTCACGATTACCGACGAAGCGCTCGCGGCGGCCGCAAAACTCTCGGACCGCTACATCAGCGACCGGTTCTTGCCCGACAAAGCCGTCGACCTCGTCGACGAGGCGAGCTCGCGCGTCCGCCTGCAGGCGACGCTCCCGCCGCCCGAAGTGCGCGAGATCGAAAACGAGATCCGTAAGGTCAAAATCGAGAAAGAAGCCGTCGTCAAGTCGCAAGAGTTCGAGAAGGCGGCTGCCATTCGCGATCGCGAGGAGAAGCTTCGCATCGAGAAGCAGCGCCTGGAAGCGGAGTGGCAAGAGCGCAAGCTTCACGCCGACAAGACGCTGAAAGTAACCGAAGAAGACATCGCGCACATCGTCGCGGCTTGGACGCGCATTCCCGTCTCCAAGCTCGCACAAGGCGAGACGCAAAAGCTTCTGACGATGAAAGAGGCGCTGCACAAGCGCGTCATCGGGCAGGACCAGGCGATCGAAGTCGTCACCCGGGCGATCCGTCGCTCGCGTGCCGGCCTCAAGAACCCCAAGCGTCCCATCGGCTCGTTCATCTTCCTCGGCCCGACGGGCGTCGGAAAGACGGAAGTCGCGCGCAGCCTCGCCGAGTTCTTGTTCGATGACGCCGATTCGATGATCCGCATCGACATGTCGGAATACATGGAGAAGTACGCGGTCAGCCGCCTCGTCGGCGCACCGCCCGGATACGTCGGATACGAAGAAGGCGGTCAGCTGACCGAGGCCGTGCGGCGCCGTCCGTACTGCGTCGTGCTGCTCGACGAAATCGAGAAGGCTCATCCGGACGTCTTCAACTTGCTGTTGCAAGTTCTGGAAGACGGACGCTTGACCGACTCTCAGGGCCGGGTGGTCGACTTCAAGAACTCCGTCATCACGATGACCTCCAACGTCGGCGCGACCGGCATGCAAACGACCACCGAGATCGGCTTCCGTCCCTCGAAGTCGAGCGGCGAAGTCGACGATGCGGCCTACGAGCGGATGAAGAACAAAGTGCTCGAGGAAGTCAAGCACACGTTCCGGCCCGAGTTTCTCAACCGCGTCGACGAAGTCGTCGTCTTCCACCAGTTGAGCCGCGAGCAAATCGAAGAAATCGTCGGGCTCGAACTGGCCAAAGTCGTGCTCGAGGTCAAGGCGCAAGAGATGGACCTGGAGGTCACGGAAGAAGGCAAAGCGCTTCTCGCCCGCAAGGGTTGGGATCCGCAGTTCGGAGCGCGTCCGCTACGCCGCGCCATTCAGCGCGAAGTCGAGGACGAACTTGCCGAGGAGATGCTCAAAGGACACTTCAGCGCGGGCGACCGCATCTTGGCCGAAGTGAATCCCGACAATCCCGATAAGCTGCGCTTCTCCAAGATTCCGTCGGTCGATCCGCCAGCCGCGGCACCGCCGGAGCTGACCGTCGGGTAACCGGATCAGCATCCTTTCGTGACGCCGTTCGCCACCTGGCGGGCGCGTCTCCCCGCCTCGATCGGTTCCTGGTTCGCCCGGGATCTTGTCCGTAACGCGCTCGCCCTCGTCGAGGGTGGGCGCGTCGCGCTTCGCGCGGTAGAAGATGCGAAGGTCGAAGCCGGCGTCGACGATCCGCGCGGCGGCATGCGCAACGTCGCGGTGGAATGGGGCAGCGGGACGGGACCGCTCGCGCTGCGAGCGGTGTGTTCGTGCGGTGCGAGCGGGATGTGCGAACACGTCGTGGCCTCGCTCGAGGCGGTCCGCTCGCAAACCGAACTCGACAGCGCCGCGCCGGCATCGGAGCTCAATCTCAACTGGCTGCCGGTCCCGCGCGTCGAGGCGCGGCAAGTTCGAGCGCGGAGCGTTTGGCCGGTCTTCAGTTCGCCCGACGGACAGACGCTGAGCGCGACGCTGGTGCTCGATTCACCGCGTCTGCGCGGAGCCGTGCGCGACGCGCAAGCCGTCGTCGCGATGATGGATGCAACGCCGCTCGACGACTGGGACGAGGTCGACCGCGAGCTCTTGCGCGACGAAGCCGTCGTCGAGTCGTTCGCGGGAAGAAACGCGCCGCGCGCGCTCGCGCGCGCGCTCTTTTCGCTGTCGCGCCATCCGCGCTTGCGCTTCGACGACGATCCCTCCGAAGGCCGGCACCCCTCCGAGTTGCCCGAGTTTCACATCGACTTACGCGGCGTCGCCTTGCGTGCGACGCGCCACGGTGGCGATTTCATGCCGCTTTTCGAGACCTCCGACGGCCGGCGCATTGCGGCGCGCGACGTGCTTCTGCTCGAGGGTCCGCCGGTCTGGGTTGCGACTCGCCGTGCGGTGTATTTGATCGACGGCACGTTCGACGCGCGCAAGGCGATCGAAGTCGCGCGCTCGATGAACGGTGCGCTCGAGTCCGCCGAGCCGGCGACCTCGCCGCGCACGATCGCACGCGTCGCGCCGTTCCTGACCGAGGAGGACCGCTCCGACCTCGGCATCCGCGACGCGACCGAACCCGGCGCCGAGATCGCGGTCGGCTGGGCCAACGGCGCGCTGCTCGCGACCCTGACCTTCAGCGATCGCGCCAGCGGCGCCCGGGCGCCCTACACGGCCCTCGGCGCGATCGCGCCCGAGGGGAACCGCTTCATCCGCTTTAGTCCCGAGCACGCGGCGCAACTGCGCACGCGGCTCCTCGACGCGGGCTTCGTGCCGCGGGCCAGCGACGGCTTTGCGTTGCACGGCCCCGACCGCGCCGCCGCCTTCGTGCGCGAGACGCTTCCGACGTGGACCGACCTCGAACGCCGCCTCGATCCGGGCCTCGGCGAACTCGCGGGCGGCCGCAGCGAGCTCGATATCAACGTTTCGGCTGTCCGCGCCGGCGAAGAGTCGGATTGGTTCGAGCTCAAGGTCGACGTGTTGCTGGGCGACGGCGAGACCTTGACGCAAGCCGAGCTCGCGGCCTTGCTTTCGACCTCCGGCCGCTTCGCCGAGGTTCGTGGAAAACTGGTTGACGTCGGCAAACTGCGCGAACGGAACTCGCTGCTCAGCGATTTGGCGGAACGGCGCAGAAGCGGTTTTGCCGCGCTGCTGGCGCTGCGCGACGAACTCCACGAGAACTTCGCGCGGGTCGATTTACCAGAAGACGTCGAGCGCGCGCGCGAGCGCTTGCGCAACTTCGCCGGAATTCCGGTGGTCGAGCCGCCGCAGCTCACCAACGGCTCGCTGCGCGGGTACCAGCAACGCGGTCTCGATTTCCTCGCCTACCTGGCGGGCTTCGGTTTCGGCGGCATCCTCGCCGACGAAATGGGCTTGGGCAAAACGGTTCAGGTCATCAGCTATCTTCTGCGCCGCAAGCGCGAGGAGGGTTCGATCCCCTCGCTCGTGATCGCGCCGACCTCGGTGACGCACACCTGGCAAAACGAGATCGCGCGCTTCGCGCCCGAACTGCGCACGCTGCGCTTGCACTCGGGCAGCGAACGCGCGGCGCGCTACGAAGAAATTCCGAATGCCGACGTCGTCATCACCTCGTACGCCTTAGCGCGACTCGACGCCGAGCAGCTGGCCCAGCATCATTTTCGCTCGCTCATCCTCGACGAAGCGCAAAATGCCAAGAATCCGAGCTCCCAGATCGCCCGGGTGGTGCGCGCGCTGCGCGCCGATCACCGCTTGGCGCTCACCGGAACGCCCGTCGAAAATTCACTGCGCGACCTGTGGGCCATCTTCGCCTTCGTCGAGCCGGGCTTACTCGGATCGGAAGCGTCCTTCCGGCGCCGTTTCGAGCTGCCCATCGCCGCGAACGACCAAAAGGCCGTTGCGACCCTGCGCTCGCGCCTCGAGCCGTTCTTGTTGCGGAGGACAAAAGAAGACGTCGCTCCCGAGTTGCCGGAACGCACCGAAGTCGTGCTCGAATGCGATCTGTCGCCGCTGCAGCGCAGGCTGTATCGCGGCGTTGCCGAGGCCGCGCGGCGCGAAGTCTTTGCGCTGCTCGACGAACAGGGTATCGAGCGGGCGACCGTCCACGTTCTCGCGGCGCTGACCCGGCTGCGTCAGATTTGCGCGCATCCGGGACTGCTCTTCGAGGAATATCTGGACGATCCCGAAGCCAGCGCGAAGTTCGACGCATTTCTCGAAACCGTCGACGAGATTCTTTCGGGCGGCCACCGGCTGCTCGTCTTCAGCGCCTTTGCGTCGATGCTGCGCGTCATGCGCTCGGCGCTCGACAAACGGGGCATCGCTTACGGCTACCTCGACGGTTCGACCAAAGATCGCGACCGGCAAGACGAGGTCGCGCGTTTCATGGAGCCGGACGGGCCGCCGCTCTTTCTCTGTTCGCTCAAAGCGGGCGGCGTCGGTTTGACCTTAACGGCAGCCGATTACGTGATTCTCTACGACCCGTGGTGGAATCCGGCAGTCGAGCGTCAAGCGATCGACCGCACCCACCGCATCGGTCAGCACCGTGCGGTCACGGCGTACCGGCTCGTTACGAGCGGTACCGTCGAAGAGAAAATCCGTCAGCTTGCGGAGCGCAAGACCAGTCTCTCGCGCAACATCATCAAGGCGGATGGGGCTCTCGCTAAATCGCTGACCCGCGAAGATCTCGAGATGCTCTTCGCGGATCCGCAGTAGCGCCGGGCACTAGTACCTCAGGCGCGGTCCCCAGCCGGCGAACGCTTCGCCCGGAGCGACAGCGATCGTAGGACGGCGAACCTCTTCTTTTTCATTCAGTGTACGCGGTTTGATCATTTCGAGACCCTCCTTTCTTGGAGTTCCATGAGATACTACGGCCCGAACGGGACGATGTTTCGGGCCGAATGCGTGCGATTTGCCTCCAGGTAAGGGTGGGCGCGGCGCGCGAACCGCTCGACCATGCAGGATTCGAGCTACGCCTTCGGCGCCAGCGACGTGCCACTCATCGGCGAGTCGATCGGCGAAAACTTCGACCGCATCGCGTCGACGTTTCCGGAAAACGAAGCCGTCGTCGCATCTCATCAAAACAAGCGCTTCACGTATCGCGAACTGCGCGAGGTCACCGACGCGTTCGCGCGCGGATTGATCGCGCTGGGCGTGAAGCACGGCGATCGCGTCGGCATTTGGTCGACGAATTCCGTCGAGTGGGTCGTGGCGCAATTCGCGACGCCCAAGATCGGCGCCATCCTGGTCAACATCAATCCGGCGTATCGCAGTTCGGAAGCGCTCTACGCCTTACGTCAGAGCGAAGTCTCCGTGCTCTTGACGCAAGTGCGCCATAAGACCAGCGAGTACGTGGAGATCTTGCGGGAGATTCGCGGCAGCCTGCCCGACCTGCGCACGATCGTGCTGCTCGGCGACGACGAGGTGCAGGCGCCGCTCGAACAGGCATTGCGCTACGCGGACGTCTTTACGGCCGCCGAGAACGTGGCGGACGAGCGTTTGCGGGAACGCTTCGCGCGCGTTCAGTTCGACGAAGCGATCAACGTCCAGTACACCTCGGGCACGACCGGCTTTCCCAAGGGCGCAACGCTCTCGCATCACAACATCCTCAACAACGGGTTCTTCATCGGCGAGGGCTGCCGCTATACCGAACGCGATCGCGTCTGCGTTCCCGTGCCGTTCTATCACTGCTTCGGCATGGTCCTCGGAAATCTCGCGATCGTAACGCACGGCGCCACCATCGTGATCCCCAACTACAGCTTCGATGCGGAGCTGACCCTGCAAGCCGTTGCGTCGGAACGCTGCACCTCGCTGTACGGCGTGCCGACCATGTTCATCGCCGAACTCGCCTTGCCGAATTTTTCTGAGTTCGACTACTCGACGCTGCGCACCGGAATCATGGCGGGGTCGCCCTGTCCGGTCGAGATCATGAAGCGCGTGCAGAGCGAGATGCACATGCCCGAGGTCACGATCTGCTACGGCATGACGGAAACCTCACCCGTCTCGACGCAGACCTCCGTCGACGATCCCTTGGACAAGCGGACCGGAACGGTCGGCCGCGTGCACCCGCATCTCGAGGTCAAAGTCGTCGACGAAGCGGGGCGGATCGTGCCGCGCGGCACGCCCGGGGAGCTGTGTACGCGCGGCTACAGCGTCATGTTGGGGTATTGGAACGACGCCGAAAATACCGCGCTCGCAATCGACGCGGCGCGCTACATGCACACGGGCGACATCGCCGTGATGGACGCCGAGGGATATCTCAACATCGCGGGCCGGATCAAGGACATGGTCATCCGCGGCGGCGAGAACGTCTATCCGCGCGAGATCGAGGAGTTCTTATACTCGCATCCGTCGGTCAAGGACGTCTCGGTCATCGGCGTTCCCGACGAAAAGTACGGCGAGGAACTCTGTGCCTGGGTCGTCCTGCACGCGGAGGGGGCGGCCACGGAAGAAGAGATCCGCGACTTCTGCCGCGGCAAAATCGCGCACTACAAGGTGCCGCGCTACGTCCGCTTCGTCACCGAATTCCCAATGACGATCACCGGTAAGGTTCAGAAGTACAAGATGCGGGAGATCTCGACGGCCGAGCTCGGGCTCGACTCGGCCGCCAAGATCGTTACCGCGTAGCTATTTGAGGCTCAGGACCGTGTAGTCGGCGCGCGGCGAAATCTTTTCCGACGAGATGATCGCCGCGGCTTTGGTGCTGTCGGGATTCGAGCACGATTCCGCCGCGAAGTCGCCGCCGACTGCGGACGAAATTTCGAAATACTCGTCCGAGCTGCGCCGCTTATCTTTCGGCGCGATGACCGCGGTGAAGGTCTCCTGGACCGCCTGATGATCGCACTCGCGCCAGTAATTGGGCTGCTTCTTGGCGGCGTTGTAATGGTGGCCTTCGAAGGCTTTGATGATTGCCGACGTGTCGGTCGTGCCGGCCGCCATCATCCGGTCGACGATCTGCTGGCCCGAAATGTAGCCCAGATAGATGCGCCAGTTCATCGGGAAGCCTTTGGCGAGCGGCTTGAGCTTTTTGTAGAGCGCGGCGGTGTCCGCCCCGCCGGCTTCGGGTCCCCAGACGTAGCCCCAGGTCGAGCCGACCAAGTCGTCGACCGGCATGCCGACCGCGACTTCGTTGCCGCACAGAATGCCGCCGAAGGCCATTTTATTCTGCAGACCGAGGCCGACCGCGGCCTTGGTCGCGTTTTGCGTGTCGGGACCGTAGTTGCAAAAGACCAGCACGTCGGCGTCGGTATTCCGGGCGCGCGTCATGTACGAGGAGTAGTCCGTCTGGCCGAGGGGGTGACGGTCGTTGCCCACTTCGGTGCCGCCGGCCGCGCGGAGGATCTTCGCCAAGCGGTCGTGCGCGTCGTTTCCGAACGCGTAGTCGGCCGTGATGAAGTACCACTTCTTGCCCTTCTTCACGAGCTGCGGACCCACGGCGTTGGCGAGCATGTCGTTCGAACAGGTGGCCCGGAAGCACACGCGGTTCGCCTTCGGGCCGGTGATGTTCGTGTCGTGCGTTCCGATCGCGAGGAAGAACACGTTATTTTCCTCGGCCGTCGCGGAGACGGCTAACCCGACTCCCGACGACAGACAGCCGGCGAGCACGTCGACTTTCTCTTGCGAAATGAGGCGCTTCGCTTCGTTCGTGCCGATCGCCGGCTGGCTCGCGTCGTCGCCGCGCAAGATCGTGAACTGGACGCGAGAGTTCTTCTTGTTGGCTTCGGCGATGGCCAGCGCCAGGCCGACCTGCTGCGATTCCGACGCGGCGGCGTAGACGCCCGAGAAACCGTCGATGTGGCCGATCTTGACGGTCACGCCGCCGCCCGCGGCGATGACGTCCTTGGCAGGCGCGAGCGGAGCGGCTCCGGCCGGCCGATTTTCAAGGAGCGGAAAACCGAGCACCGATGCGCCCGCCACTCCGAGCGCGCCGGTGCGGCGCAAGAACTCCGAGCGAGAAACTTCACGCTCTAAATCGTCACTCATGAAGGACCTCCAAAAAAAAATACGTTGAAAATGCGTTCGCTTCATGACTGATAGGCCTTCCGAGGCGACTTTCCTGTGACTCGCGAACTGCGCGGCATGGCGACGGCCAAGATCGCACTGCTGCTGCGCCTGTTGGCCGCGATCGACGAGGGGCGCTACGGCTTTGAAGAACTCAAAGCGCACCTCGACGAGGAGAATCCGCCCAGCACGCGCACGTTGCGCCGCTATCTCGCGACGCTCGCCGAATCGGGCTTTCCGTGGCTCTACGAGCGAGCCTCGGGAACGTACCGCTTCGAGTCGGGTTATTCGCTCCGGCGACTCGAGTTATCGGGCAACGAACTCTTCGGTCTGCTCGCGCTGCGCGGCATCGCCGCCTCGCTGGGGGGCAATATCGGCGCCTCGATCGGAGAGGTGACCGAAAAGCTGACGCACGTCTCCGACCGTTCCGCGACGGCGAAGCCGGCCGTGCGCGTGCATCTCAGCGATCCGCAACTCGACCCCGAGCGCGCGGCCATCTTCGAGCTCTTGCAGCGCGCGCAGCGCGAACATCAAAGCGTGCGCTTCGACTATGTCGACAAGAATGCGAAGCGCTCGACCCGGCACGTCGATCCGTACGGCTTCGTCGTTTCCGGCGGGCGCATCTATGCGGTCACCCACGACCGGTTGCGCGGCGGCCGGCGCGTCTTCGCGGTCGACGGAATCGCCAACGTGCGCCTCGCGCCGCAGCGCTTTACGGTGCCCGACGATTTCGACATCGAAGCCTTTGCCGCGCGCTCGGTCAGCGGCATCATGCACGGCGACCTCACGACGCGCGTAACGGTCCGTTTTTCAGCCCTCGTCGCTCGCGCCGCCAGGGCCGACCGGATCGTTCGCGAGCGCGCCATCGAGGAAGGTCCGGAAGGCGGCGTAACGATCGCTTACGGCGTCGCCGATCCCGCCGAGTTCGTGCGCTGGGTCCTCAAATTCGGGGCCGAGGCGGAGATCGTCGCACCCGAAGAAGTCCGCGCCTTAGCGCGCGAGATCGCCATTTCGGTGGCCGCGCTGTACGAAAGCTAACGAGGCCTCCGCGATCGCTCGCGGAAGCCTCGTCGACGTGTTTTCCGCGACCGGCGGCGCGTACATCAATTGCTCGATTCGCATCTCTGCCGTTGGCGTTCTTCGGCCGGTTCCCGGATGTCCGCCGCGAAGCGGTGTTCCAAGGTGCGGCGACCGCGATGTCACGTTCATCGCACTTCATTGCTGAAGTGTTTTTATTCTAAACGCCGCGTTTTTCGGTTTCAAGAGCCTAAGCCGCCTACCCACAACGAATCCACAAGAAAGTACGTTTATTCGCCGAAATCCACCGCGTACTCACAGGACGGAGCCTATCGTGCACGCTTTCCCGGATCGAATTCCCCGCGCTTTCGGGCTCGTTTGCGCCGCATTTTTGGGCTTCGCATGTTGGGCGGCGGCCGCCGCCGGCGTCCCGCCGGCCGGGCAACCCGTGGACGGTATCCGCTGCGATCAGATGGAGGGCGCGGTTTTTCACATCCATCAGCACTTGGCACTGTACGACCGCGGAAAGTCCGTGGCCGTACCGAGCGACGTCGGGCGTCCGCTGGTCGGAGGCTGCCTCTATTGGCTGCACACGCACTCGCCCGACGGCATCATTCACGTCGAGTCCCCGGTGTTCCGCAGCTTCACGCTGGGACAGTTCTTCGATATTTGGGGCGAGCCGTTGACGAATTCGGTAGCCGGTCCGGTCCACGCCAAAGGCAAGCTCACGGTCTTCGTCGACGGCCACCGCTATGACGGCAATCCGCGCGCGATCGAACTGGCGCAACACACGGAAATCGTCATCGAGAACGCCCCGCCGCTGGTCGCGCCGCCGGCCGTCGATTGGCAGGGTCAGTAGCCGGCTTCAGCCGTCTTCGGGAGCGCCGAGATAGGCCGCCGTGATCTCGTCGCGGCCCAGCAATTCGGCACCGGTGCCTTCCATCGCGATCTTTCCCCGTTCGAGAACGTAGGCGCGATCGGCCAGCGCCAGCGCTTTACGAGCGTTCTGCTCGACCAGCAAAATCGACGTGCCGCGAGTGCGCTCTTCGGCCACGATCGCGAAGATTTGATCGACGAGCTTTGGAGCGAGCCCCATCGACGGTTCGTCGAGCAGCAGGGCTTTCGGATGTGTAATCAGGGCGCGGCCGAGCGCGAGCATTTGCTGTTCGCCGCCGGAAAGCGAACCGGCCGGAACTTTACGCCGCTTTCCAAGGATCGGAAAGCGCTCGTAGAGCGCCGCGATCTCCGCTTTGCGATTCAAATCGGGCCGGATCTCCGCGGCGACCAGCAGATTTTCCTCAACGGTCAACTGCGCGAGCATCCGCCGGCCTTCCGGAACGTGCGCGAGCCCGGCGCGCACGACGTCGTGCGAAGCGGTTCGCGCGAGGCTGCGTCCGTCGAACCGGATGGTTCCGGCGCGGATCGGCAAGAGGCGTGAGAGCGTCATCAACAGCGTCGTTTTGCCGGCGCCGTTGGCGCCCACGATCGCGCACAGCGTGTGCGCTTCGAGCACCAGCGAAACGCCGTGCAACACTTCGATGCGGCCGTAGCCCGCGTGCAGGTTCTCGACTTCCAGGAGGGCCATCAGCCGAGGTACGCTTCGACGACGGCGGGATCGCGTTTTATTTCGGCCGGCGTCCCTTCGGCGATGCGTTCGCCGAAGTTCAGCACGACGACGCGATCGCACACGGCGCTGACCAGCGACATGTCGTGCTCGACCAGCAGAACGCCGGCGCCTGCCGCGGCCGCACCGCGAATGACCGCGCGCAACTCGTGCGTTTCGCGCGGGTTGAGTCCCGCCGCCGGTTCGTCGAGCAGGAGCAACTCCGGCTCGCCGGCGCGAGCCCGCGCGATTTCGAGGCGGCGCTGTTCGCCGTAGGGCAGCGCGCCGGCCCGCCGCCGCAGATCCGGAGCCTCGAGCGCGGCTTGCGCGAGCAGCGCGTGGATCGCGCCGTCGTCGAGCCGGCCACGGCGCCGAAACGCGCCGGCGCGCACGTTTTCGGCGATCGAGAGCGCGCCGAAGAGGCGGATGTTCTGATAGGTTCGCGCCACGCCGGCGCGCGCGATGCGGTGCGGCGCGAGCCGGTCGAGGCGGACGTCGCCGAGCCGGATGGAGCCGCTGCGCGGCCGTACGATGCCGGTGACGGCGTTGATCAACGAGGTTTTGCCGGCGCCATTGGGTCCGATCAAGCCGATGACGCTTCCCGCGGGCACGCGCAGATTGACGCCGTCGAGCGCGCGTACGCCGCCGTACTGGACGCCGAGCCGATCGACGATCAGGTCGCTCACGCGCGCCTCCGCCACAGTCCCGACAAGCCGTCGGGCGCGAACAAGACGATCGCGAGCAAGATCGCGCCGCTGGTGACGTCGCGATAGTCGTGCAGAAAGCGGACTGCCTCGGGCAGTACCGTGAGCAGCGCCGCGCCGAGCGCAGCTCCGATCGAACTCGTCACGCCCCCGATCACGCAGGCCACCAAAATTTGCTCCATGCGTCCGAATCCGAAATCGCCCGGCGTGATGAAGAAGTTGGAATGGGCGTAGAGCGCGCCGGCCAGGCCGGCAACGAACGCGCCCGCCACGAGCGTTCCCAAGCGCACGCGAGCCGTATCGATGCCGACGCCCCGCGCGGCGCTTTCGTCTTCCCGCGTGGCGGCGACCGCGAGCAACGCTTTCGTATTCCGAAGCGCGAACAGCACGAGGCCCGTCAGCGCGAGGGTTCCGTAGATCAGCCAGGTGTTCGCGTCGCTCGGAATGTTCGAAAACCCCTCAGCCCCGCCGGTGGCCGGGATGTTGACTTCGACGATCTGCGCGATCTCACCGAAGCCGATCGTCGCGATCGCGAGAAAGACGCCGCGTAATCGCCCGATCGGCCAAGCCAGCAGCGCGGCTGCCAGCGATGCGACGAGCGCTCCCGCAAGCGCTGCGAAAAAGATGTTCCAACCATAGTTGACCGCAGTGATGGCGCTGACGTACGCGGCGATGCCCATGAACGCCGCTTGCGCCAGCGCGAGCTGGCCGGCGCGCAGCGAAATGGAGAGCGATACCGCCAGCAGTGCGTTGATGCCGATCTCATCGAAGAGCTTCGAGTGCGAAACGAGGAACGCGAGCACGCCGCTCCTCAGGCCGTTCGCAACGCGCGCTTACCGAGAAGCCCCGAAGGCCGCAGGACGAGGATCAGAAACATCACGCCGAACGCGATCGCGTCGCGATAGCTCGAGGAGATGTAGGCGACCGAGAGCGTTTCGACCACGCCCAGAATGAGCGCCCCGATCACGGCTCCCGTGATGCTGCCCATGCCGCCCAAGACGATGATCGCAAGGCCCTTCAGCTCGATGCTCGAGCCCATTTGCAAACTGACGCTGTTGTACTGCAAGCCGATCAAGATGCCGGCCGCGCCGCCGAGCGCCGAGGCGATGAAAAACGTCAGCGCGATCGTTCGTTCGAGATCGACGCCCAGCAGCGCCGCGGCGGTCCGGTCGTCGGCGACCGCGCGAATATTCCGGCCGAGCGCGGTGGAGCGAATCGTGTAGCTCAGAAGCAGCATCAACACGATTGCCACGCCCAGAATCGTGAGGTCGAGGACGCCGAACGTGAACGGGCCGGCATGATAGCGTGCGGTGAATTGGGCTCCCGCGGGGAAATGCAGCTCGTCGGGACCGTAGACGCCCCGCAAGACGCCGCCGATGATGATCGCGACGCCGATGCTCGAAATCAGCGGCACGAGCGTTCCCGCTTTACGGCGGCGCAGCGGCGCGAAGGCGACCCGGTCGAGCAAAATGCCGAGAACCCCCGCGACGACGATCGCCGCGAGGAAGGCCACGGGCAGCGGCAGGTGTGCGCCTAGGAAACCGAGCGCGAGGAACGCTGCCGCCGTGAAGATCGCCGCGTGCGCCAGATTGAGGATGTCGAGCACGCCGAAAACCAGCGTGTACCCGATCGCGAACAGCGCGTAGACCGCACCGATGAATATGCCGTTCGCGACTTGCTGGGCGAGCAAACTACTTCAAGTAGGCGAACGCGTTGCCCGAGACTTGCAGGATGGCGCTTGCGGCCCGGACGTCGCGCGACGGCGAGAAGGCGACGGGTCCGAGAACCGTCGGAATGACCGGCAACTTCTTGAACGCGGCGCAGAACTGCTCGGACGTGGTCGCGCCGTCTTTGACCGCACGCGCGACGATTTGCGCCGCCGCATACGCTTGCGCCGCAAATTGATCCGGCCCGCTCCCGGTTTTTGCAGTGTAGCGCTGGACGAAGGCGCGATTGCCCGTGTAGTTGTTTCCAAGGAAGTAGGCCGCGCCGACCACGACGCCTTCCGCTGCCGGTCCCGCATTTGCGATGAACTTGGGAGAGTTCAGTCCGTTCCCGCCGATCATGTGCGCTTTGATGCCGCTCTGCCGGGCTTGCACGACGATCTTGACGGCTTCGTCGACGAGTGCCCCGACGACGACGAGATCCGGTTTGCTGCCGGCGATCTTCGTAAGCTGCGCCTTGAAGTCGACGTCACCCTTATGGTAGGTCTCGACGTCGACGATCTGCACGCCGTTCTTTTCCAGCGCCGCGCGGAAGATGTCGTAGTCCGATTTCGTGAACTGGTCGTCGTCGCCGTAAATGATCGCCGCGGTCTTGATCTTCCACAGCTTCGTCACGCGCGCCACCGCTTCGGGCACGACCTGATCTTCCGAGAGCGAATCGCGAAAGACGCACGGACCCATCGTCGTGATGCCGCTCGCGGTGTTCGACGTCGCGAGAATCGTCACGTTCGCTTTGACGCCGAGCGGATCGGCTTTCTTTGCTTCCGAAGAGAGCGTGGGTCCGACGACCAAAGCCGAACCGTCGCTCGTAAAGCGTTGCATCAGATTGACGACCTGAGCCGGGTCACTGGCGGAATCTTGAACGTCGAAGGTGAGGTTCGCGCCGCCTGCGTCGAGCCGGCCGGCTTTCAGATCCTCGGCGGCGATGTCGAAAGCGTTTTTCTGCGACGTCCCATACGCGCCGGCCGAACCCGTGACGTCCGCGATGACGCCGACTTTCACGTTCTTACCGGCTGCCGGTCCGTTCGCGGCGAGCGCGACGGCTGCGCCCGGCAAGCAAAGCAGCGCCGCGATAACGGCGGATTGGACGCGCATCAAGTTTCCTCCAATGGATGGATCGATTGAGTCAGCGCGTTAGACGCTCCGGACGGCGCTCCCCCTTGCGCCGAGATGCGGCCGGAGCCCGCGCATGAAGCGGCTCAAACGATCGCTCCCGCTTTCCGGCGGCAACGCGGTGTAGGCGACGATCGCATAGCGCCGGCCGTCGGGGAGAACGAGGATGCCCCCGTCGTGTGAAACGTCGCTCGTCTCGCCGGTCTTGTGCGCGAAACGATCGCCTTCGTCGAGCCCTCCCGAGAGTTTGTCGTTCCACTCTTGCGCGAAGAGCGTCTGCAGAAGCCACGAACTTCCGGCCGCTTCCGAACGGGCGATTCGCTCGAACAAGGCCGCCGCGTCGCGCGCCGGATGGGCGTTGCGCCCGCTTGCGCCGGGATCCGCGATGAGCGGGAGCGAGCCTGAGAGCTTGCGACGGACAGCGGTGGCGGCCAACCCCCACGCGCGGCACCGCTCGCTGATCCGCTCGCGGCCGAGAAAATCGATTAGGACGTTGGTCGCGACGTTGTCGGAGCGCGTCAGCATCAGCCGGCCGAGCTCCTCGAGGTTCGCCCGGTAGCCGGGAACCAGGGGCGAGGGCAGGTCGTTGGCCGTCAGATTCTCCCGGCCCACCTCGACCCGCTGCTCCGGTTGGGATTCGTCCTGTGCCCAACTTTCGCAGAGCGTGGCCGCGATCGGCACCTTGATCATGCTGGCAGGCGCCAAGTCGTCTAAATCACCGAAGCCGGCACTCAGGCGAGGGCCTTCGGCGAGGGCCCGGATCTCGATCTGAGCGGTGCCCAGACCGGCTTCCCGGCAGAGGGCTGAAACTATCTCAGGATTCAGAGCGTAATTAAGGTGCAAGCATGTACCCGCACTCGTCGCCAAGAAGGTAGACCACCGTGTCCGCTTCTGCCGAAGCCGTCCTTTCCCTCAAGCAGCCCGTTACACCGGAGGCTCTCAGCGCACTTCGCGCCTCAGCCGCGGCGGCTGCAGCCGCCGGTTCTCCCCGAGTCGTCGTCGACATCGATGACCTGGGCGTCTTAGATTCGAAGCTGATCTCGGGTTTGATTTCGCTGCTACGCGACGTCCGGGAGCAGGGCGGCGATGTGACCTTGCTGGCCCAGCACAAGGGCATCCTCGACACCCTGCACATCACGGGGCTCGATAAGGTCTTTACGGTCGAGGCGCCGCGCGCGACGCAGCCCGCGGAGCTCCCGCCGACCCGCATTCGCGCTTCGCGTCCGCGGCTTGCCGCGCTGGCGATTCTGCTGACCGCGCTGGCGGCTCTGCCGGGGCGGCCGGTCTGACGCACTTGCGCGCGCTCGATTCGGCGCGCACCTCCGTCGATCAAACCCGCCTTCGTATTCTGGCAGCGACCCGCGAACTGTACGCGCACATGGGTAGCCGGGGTACGACGACGCGCGCCGTCGCCGACCGGGCGGCCGTCAACGAGGCGACGGTTTTCCGGCACTTCGGCACCAAGCAGCAGTTGATCGCGGCGATGTTGGACCATTTCGCCGGTTCGACCGCGAACCCGGAGCTGTACGAAAGCTTGCGCAGCCTGCCCGGCATCGAGCGCCAACTGCGCGCGCTTGGCTGGGCGGCCGTCGAAGCGATTACGCGCAAACAAGACCTCATCAAGATCGGACTCGCCGAAGAGATCTCGAATCCTGAGGGCATCGATTGCGCCTGGCGCTCGCCGGTACAAGCGCGCTTGGCTCTGACGGCCTTCATGCGCGAAAAAATCGAGGCCGGCGATCTGAGCGGAAAACCGGAAGTCTTGGCGCGTATCTTCATGTCGCTGTTTTTTGCTTACGTCATCGCCCGCAAGCTTTGGGCCGAAGAGCCCGATCCCGATAGCGCCATCGACCAGTGCGTCGATATCTTTCTTCACGGAGCACGAGCAAAGTAAAAATGGAAACCAGAACGCAGCCGGGCGCACCGCCGCCACCGCGGGTCGAAAGCGAACCACCCAACGGATCTCCTCCCAATGGGGACGTGACGCCGAAAGCGCAGCCCGCGCGTCGCGTCATCATTTTCAGCGTTGCCGGCGTCGTGCTCCTCATCGCGCTGATCTTCGGCATTCGCTATTTGGTGTACGCCCTCGCGCACGAGTCGACCGACGACGCACAGATCGATGCGGACCTCGTCGAGGTCACGAGCAAGATCTCCGAGCGCGTCGACCGCATCCTGGTCGACACGAATCAGCGCGTCACCAAGGGGCAACTCTTGGTTCAACTCGACGACGTCGACGAACGCCAGCGCGTCGCGCAAGCGAAAGCCGCACTCGACGCGCAGCTCGCGCAAGCCAACGCCGCGCGCGAGACCGTCTCGCTGACGAGCGATCAACAGCGCGCGCAGAACCAGCAGTACGCCGGCGGTATCTCGCAGGCGGTTGCCAACCGGGTCGGTGCGGTGGCTCAAGCCAGTTCGCAACAGCAAGAAATCTCGGCGCTGCAGGCGGCTGCCGACGCTTCGCGCGCGCAGTTGAAGGCCGTGCAGGATGCGGTTCCCGCCGCCAAGCAGGGCCTTGCGAAAGCTCAGGCCGATCTCAACCGTACGGAGTCGCTGGTGCGCACCGGCGACTTCTCGGTCTCGCAGCTCGACGCGTCGCAGGCCGACTTCGCGGCTGCCAGCTCTTCGTATTCGCAGTCGCTCGCGAACGTTGCGGCAGCGCAAGCGAACGTCGTTCAAGCTCAAGAAAAAGTCGACGCGCAGCGCGCCGCGGCCAACGCCGCCTTCGCACAAATCGGCGTGCAGCAAGGCGCCGAGACGACGGCGCAAGGACGCTTGGCGGAAAGCGCCGCACCGAGCCGCGTTCCGGCTCAGCAAGCGCAAGCGAACGCCGCGGCGGCGCAAGCCGAGTCGTACCAGGCGCAGTTGGCCAACGCCCAAACGCAGCTTTCGTATACGCGCATCGCGTCGCCCATAAACGGCTACGTGGGTCAGAAGAACGTCGAAGTCGGACAGACCGTCTCGCCGGGACTCTCGCTCATGACGCTGGTTCCGGCAAACCACGTCTACGTAACCGCCAACTTCAAAGAGACGCAGCTCAAGAACATGCGCGTGGGACAACCCGTCGACATCTCGATCGACGCCTATCACGGCGTCACGTTCCACGGACACGTCGAGAATCTATCGCCGGCCGCGCAGAATAAGTTCAGCTTGGTCCCGCCGCAGAATGCGACCGGGAACTTCGTGAAGGTGACGCAACGGCTTCCCGTGCGCATCGCATTCGACGATCCCGATCCGCACTATCCGTTGCGGCCCGGGCTCTCCGTGGTAGCCTCAGTCAAGGTTAAGTAGCGCATGGCTACCGCGCCCGCGCATGGCCACCGCGCTGGGGTCAGGTAGGCTTGGCCACCGCACTCGCGGTCTCGCGCAACGGCGCGAGCTTCGGCAGCGTCGCGCCGGAGGTTCCGCGTAACGTCGTCGAGCACGGCTGGCGCCTCGGCGTCATCACGTTCGCGATCATCACGGCGACCCTGCTCGAGATCATCGACGTCACGATCGTGAACGTCGCGCTGCCGAATATCGAAGGCAACTTCGGGGCGAGCGTCGATCAAGCGGCCTGGATCGGCACGGGCTACATCATCGCCAACGTGATCGTCATCCCGCTCACGCCGTGGCTGCAACGGCGCTTCGGGCGACGCCAATATTACGCGGCCTCGATCGCGATCTTTACCATCGCCTCGATCGCCTGCGGGTTCAGCGGATCGCTGGAACAGCTCGTGTTCTGGCGCATCGTTCAGGGGCTCGGCGGCGGCGGTTTGATTTCGACCTCGCAAGCGATTTTGCGCGAGACGTTCCCCTCGCAACAGCAAGGTAAAGCCGCCGGCGTCTTCGCGATGGGCGTCATCGTGGGTCCGACGATCGGACCGATGTTGGGCGGCATCGTCACCGATCAGCTCTCGTGGCGCTGGGCGTTTTTCATCAACGTCCCGCTCGGCATCCTGGCCTTCGTGCTCGTCGTCCTGTTGCTGCGTAATCCGTCCCGGCCGCAAAAGTTGTCGCTCGATTACGTCGGTTTGGGCCTCTTGGCGATCGGCATCGGTTCGCTCCAGTACGTGCTCGATCAAGGACAGCAAAAGGATTGGTTCGGCGACGATTCGATCGTGATCTGCACGGCGCTCGCCGTCAGCGGCCTGGTCGCGTTCGTCACCTGGGAGCTCTTCCAGAAGAAACCGATCGTCGACCTCAGCGTGCTGAAGAACCGCTCCGTTGCCGCAGGCAGCATCCTCGGAATGGTGCTGGGAATCAGCCTCTACGGCAGCGTCTTGATCTTGCCGCAATACGTCCAAGGCTCGCTCGGCTTTACCGCCACGCTTTCGGGCCAGCTTCTGATCTTTCGAGCCGGGACCGTCATGCTATTCACGCCGCTGACGGCCGCCCTGGTCGCGCGCAACAAACTCGATCCGCGTATCGTCGTGATGATCGGCTTCGTCCTGATCGGCATCTCGAACTGGATGCTCGCGCAAGTCACCACGCCCCAAGCGGACTTTTGGACGTTCTTCTGGCCGCTCGCGATCAGCGGAATGGGCTTGGCCCAGATTTTCGTCCCGCTGACGGTCGGCGTGCTCGGTTCCGTCGAACCGCCGAAGATTCCGGCCGCGGCCGCGATGTTCAATTTGGCGCGCCAGATCGGCGGTAGCGTTGCGATCGCCGTCTTGGTAACGATGTTGGCGCGCGAGAACGCGATCCATCAAACCGAGTTGGCCTCGCAAGTCACGCTGCGTTCTTCGGCGGTCGGGAACTACGTGCGGGCGCGCGGCGATCTCCTCGCTGCCCGGCGCGACCTCGACAGCATGGTGCGCCGGCAAGCCGTCATCTTGTCCTATGCCGATACCGCTCGCGCGGTGGCGGCCATCTCGCTTTTGCTTGCGCCGCTGGCGTTTCTTTTGAAACGTCCGGTGAGACCGGCGATCGTCGCCGCAGAATAGGAGTCTATCCCCGTGATCCACTTTTTCGCTTTGATGCTTGCCGTCGCAGCGGCTCCGGCCCCCGCGGCCACTCCGGCTCCGGCTACGGCCGCGACCCCGGTCGGCACCGCGTCGCCCGGCATCATCGCGACCCCAAACTCCACGAGCGGTTTGATTTTGCCGGCCGTGCCGGCGGTCGCGCCGACGTTCCTCGAGCGCACGACGCAGCAGCCTTCCGGCGACTTAGTCGGGACGTCCGGTCCGTTCGTGGGCCTCTCGCTCGACGACGCCGTGGCGATGGCGCTGGCGCGGAACACCGATCTCGCCGTTTCGCAGTCGAACGTGCGAATCTCGAAGTTCCAGATCGTGGCGGCCAAAGGCGCCTACGATCTGCGCTTCCAAGTTCAGCCCTCGTTCGCGTTCCAGCAAACGCCGTCCATCAGCGTGTTCGAAGCCGGGCCCAACGGCGATCCGCTGCAGAACGTGGTGCTCGGTAACAGCGCCGGACTCACCGCTCTGACGCCGAACGGCGGGAACGTCTCGCTGACGACCTCGCTTTCGCGGACGAACAACAACAGCACCGTCAACAGTTTCAATCCGTACTACCAGACCGGCGTCGCGCTCAACGTCGCGCAGCCCCTGGCGCGCGGCCGGGCGACCGATGAAAACCGGCGCCAGATTCAACTCGCGTCGATCGGCGCGGGCATCAACAGCGCCAACGCCTTATTGACGGCCTCGGGAACGATCGCCACCGTGCTCGATGCGTACTATGACTTGGTCGCGGCTTGGCGGAACGTTGGGATTCAAGAGGACGCGCTGTTGCAGGCCAAGGCGCAGAGCGAAAGCAACGCTCGCCTCGTGCGTCAGGGTGCTGCGGCCCCGGTCGACGTCGTGGAGTCCAACACGCAGGTCGAAGTCTTCCAAGATAACGTATACTCGGCGATTCAAGACGTTTCGCGCTTGCAGAATCAGCTCAAGCAGCTGACGCTCTCGAATCCGGCCGACCCGATTTGGACGGTCAACCTCGTTCCGACTTCGCCCGTGACCGACATCCCGCCCGAACCGTCGCTCAACGATCTCATGCTGACCGCCCTCAAGACGCGGCCCGAAGTGACGGCGCTCCGCGGCCAAATGCAACAGGCCAACGTCAACACGGCCTACCAGAAAGACCAAACCAAGCCGCAGATCGATCTCAATCTCAACATCTCCGAGAACGGCTTCGCGGGCAAGACGACGCCGCTCAGCCAAAACCCGCTGACGCCGCTGTTCTTCGGACAGACGACCGCAATCAACGAGTTGATCGGGCGCGTCAACGCGCTCACGCCGACGCTGCCCCCGCTCGTGCCGCTTTCGCCCTTGAACTTGAACGTCGTGCCGTACACGATCGGCGGCGTGAGTCAAGCGTATTCCAACATGTTCGCCGGACGCTTCCCGCAGTATGAAATTTCTGCGACCATCGGTTTCCCGATACGCAACCGTACGGCCGAGGCGAACTATGCCGCGGCCCTCGAGCAGCGGCAGCAACTGCAAATCCAAGAAGTGGCCTTGATTCAGCGCATTCAAGTCGAGGCTCGCAACGCGTTGCAAGCCTATCGCTCGGCTCGCTCGCGCCTCATCGCGGCCCGCGCGGCGCGCGAAGCGGCCGAACAAGTCGCGGCCAGCGAGTTGCGCAAGTTTCGCGCCGGCCAGTCGACGACGTTCTTCGTCTTGCAGCGTCAGGTGGACTTGGCCAACCAGCGCGGACGCGAACTCCAAGCGCAGACCGATCTAGAGAAATCGCTCGTCGAGCTCAAGCGCGTCTCGGGTGACATCCTGGCCGACAATCACGTCAGCGTCACGACGCTCGGGAATGCGCCGCTCGGGAGCACGCCGCAGCTCGCCCCGTAGCGAGGCGAAGGCGTCCTAGCTCGCCGGCGCTTTGTGCACGGCGAGCGCCCAGCGCGAGGTGATCTCGAGCACGTCGCCGCGGGCGGTCTGCACGGTGCTGTGCAAGGTGCCGTCGGCCTTCGCCAGCTTCCCTGCCACGACGTGCGCGGTCATGTGAAGGTTGAGCGTCAGCGGCAAACCGGCGTCCGACGAGACCGTCGTACTGCCGCCGACAGGCGCGGTGACCTG